>JABAOE010000507.1_pt1 | contig 38172 bp, 39 predicted proteins | sample 7062141 | NCBI WGS metagenome assembly JABAOE01 (sample SAMN14538627, study PRJNA623070) | marine sediment metagenome | biome: marine biome [ENVO:00000428]; feature: marine pelagic biome [ENVO:01000023]; material: deep marine sediment [ENVO:00002113] | place: India: Gulf of Khambhat ...
CGTCAACAACTTCAATTACGGCATGACCGGAGGCCAGTTTGGGCCGACGACCCCGTGCGGAGCGCGCAGCACGACCAGTCCCCATGGAAACCCCGAACTGCCGTTCAACCTGCCGTATCTCCTGGCTGCAGCCGGTGCTTCCTTTGTCTCGCGCTGGACCACCATTCACGTGCGTCAGATCCAGGAAGACATCCTGTACATGTTCAAAAAACCGGGCTTCACCTTCATGGAGGTGCTCTCACCCTGCCCGATCGGTTTTGGCAAGTCAAACAACATACCGGATGGTGTGGAGGAAATGGAGCTGTACCGCGACCGCTGTGTCATCGATCCCACGGTCGACATGTCGGAGCTCGAGATTGACTTGCGTGAAGATCGCCCGATTTATGTGGGACGCATGATCGATCGTGATATCCAGCCCTACCAAGGAGTGCGGCTGGAGGTAGACCCGTGAGGAAGGAAATCAAGATTTCTGGCTTCGGCGGGCAAGGCGTGGTACTTGCTGGCTATATCATGGGCAAATGCCTCTCGCTTCACGAGGGTTTAGAAGCGGTCATGACCCAGTCCTATGGGCCTGAGGCCCGAGGTGGGGCTTCCAGTGCCAATCTGGTCGTGTCAGACAAGCCAATCGACTATCCGTTCGTACAGCAAGCGGACATCCTCGTGGCTCTTTCTCAGGAGGCCTATACGAAGTTCAGGCCGCAGGCCGCTCCAGATGCGGTCGTTCTGATCGACGAAGACCTGGTCCATCCTGACGAAGACGACCAGACGCTTGGCATCCCGGCCACCCGGCTGGCAGAGGAGCTCGGACGGCGAATTGTCGCCAACGTGGTGATGCTGGGGTTTGTTACTGCCGCAACCGGTCTGGCGAAACGCGAATCCATGGAAGAAACTATCAAGAGTTCTGTGAAAGAGAAGACTATCCCGCTAAACATGCAAGCATTCGAAACGGGCTACCAATACGCCCAACAACCGGAGCCCAGCCCATGAGCGATTCGATACTCGTTATCGGCGGCGGGATCGCCGGAATTCAAGCCTCGCTGGACCTGGCTGAGGCAGGCGCCCGTGTCATCATGGTTGAAAAAGAAGCCACAATTGGGGGCAAGATGGCGGTCCTGGACAAGAACTTCCCCACCCTGGACTGCTCCATCTGCATCGAAGCACCTAAGATGTCTGAGGTCGATCTGCACCCAAACATTGAGATCATGGCCCTGTCTGAAGTCATCGGACTGGAAGGCGAGCCTGGAAATTTCAGAGCGCAGATCCGGCAAAAGCAGCGCTTCGTCACCGACGAGTGCACGCGCTGCGACGATTGTGTTGCTGCCTGTCCTGTGGTGCTTCCCAACGAATACGACTCGGGGATGGCCGCTCGAAAAGCGATTTACACACCCATCCCCCAGGCTGTTCCCGGCCCCTACCTGATCGACATAGACAGCTGCCTCAACAATCCACCGAATTACCTGCCCTGCGATCATTGCAGCACGGCCTGCTTGCCAGGCTGTATCGACTTCCTGCTGCCTCGCGAGCAGATCGTCGAGCTTGACGTCGGGTCGGTGGTAGTGGCGATTGGGTATGACATGCTGGATCCGCGCGAAATGCGCGAGTTTGGGTTCGGTACACATCCAGACATCCTTACCGCACTTGAATTCGAGCGGCTGGTCAATTCAGCTGGGCCCACGGGCGGCGAGATCATCCGACCATCAGATGGAGAGCATCCGGAAAGCATACTGTTTGTACTGTGCGTTGGCTCACGGGATAAGCGCTTCTATCAGTACTGCTCTCGCTTCTGCTGCATGTACTCCATCAAACATGCCTATCAGGCGATGGATCACGGAATCGACGACGTCACCGTGATGTACATGGATATACGCGCGTACGGAAAGGGTTTCGATGGATTCTGGGATCGCACCGAGGAAAACGGCGCCAAGTTCGTGCGTGGTCGTCCATCCAAGATCTTCCACAATGGCAACGGCCACATCAACGTCGTATACGAGTCCACCAAGCAGGCCAAGCGCGTCACGGACGAGTACGACATGGTGGTCCTGGCTAATGCGGTCACTCCGCCTGAAAGCTTAGGACGCCTGGCCGCCAGTTTGGGAATCGAGACAGACGCAGATGGATTCCTGCTGGCCACCGAGTCAATTGGGGGTCTGGTCACCACGACCCGACCCGGCATTTATGCCGCCGGCTGTGCTTCCGGACCCAAGGATATCCCCGACAGCGTTGCAGAAGGCAGCGGCGCGGCTGCGCTGGCATTGAGTCACCTGACTGCCCGCTACGAACCGGAAGTGCCAGAAGTCGAACCGATGGAAGGCATCGAAGAGCCTCGCGTAGGGGTTTTCGTCTGCCACTGCGGAAGCAATATCGCCGGAGTCGTCGACGTTGAAGCGGTCGTGGAGTATTCCAAGACCCTTCCCGATGTAGTGTTCGCCTCCCACCAGATGTTCTCCTGCGCCGGCAATACGCAGGCGGAGATTGAGGAAGCGATCAAAGAGCACAACATCACCCGGGTGGTGATCGCCGCCTGCTCTCCCAAGACCCACGAAAAGATCTTCCGGGGCGTGATGCAGCGCTCGGGGCTCAATCCGTACCTGTTGGAGATGTCCAATATCCGCAACATGGACTCCTGGGTGCATAAATACGACAAAGAAGCCGCCACCATGAAGGCCATGGATATGGTCTGGATGAGCGTGGAGAAGGCCCGGCTGCTCGAGCCGCTCGAATCCTCTGAGCTTCCGCTCACGCAAGCCGCGCTGGTCATCGGCGGCGGAATCGCCGGTATGACCGCCGCGGCGGCAGTGGCGCGCCAGGGGATCAAGACCCATCTGGTCGAGAAGAGCGATCGGTTGGGCGGAATGCTGAATGAGCTGCACGAGCTCTCCCCTGCAGCCCTCGACCCGCAAGAGCTGATCGAAGCGCAGGCCAAGCTGATCAAGCAAGCCCGCGTCAAAGTGCATCTCGAGACCACCGTGGACGAAATCAGTGGCGTCGTCGGCAATTTCGAGGCCAAGCTGAGCAACGGCAAGAAACTGAAGGTCGGCGCGGTCATTATGGCTACTGGCTCTACAGTCTACGAACCGCCGGAAGATGGATTCATGAGCGATCCGCGCGTGGTGACCAATCTCCAGCTGGACGCCATGCTCGCCAACGGTAGAGTCCAAGAAGATGTCGAATCGGTGACCTTCATCGGCTGCGTGGGTTCCCGCAACGAAGAAATGGGATGCTCCCGCTACTGCTGTACTTCGATGATCGGTCAGGCGCTGCGCCTTCGCCAGGAAGGCAAGAAGGTGCGGGTCCTGTTCAAGGACATTCGAACCTACTCCCGCCAGGCAGAAGAGCTGTATGAGCAAGCCATGCGTGCTGGGGTGCAGTTCTTTGGCTACGACCCGACCAAGGCACCAGAAGAGGTTATCACCGCCGCAGGGAGATACGTCGAATTCTATGACCACCTGATCGGACGCAAGCTGCGCATCCCCTCCGACATGATTGTGCTTGTGCTCGGACTGCGCCCGGTCGATAGTGTTGCCGCAGAACAGCTCAAGCTGGCGAAGAGCGAAGACGGCTTCCTCATGGAGCTGCATCCGAAACTGGGACCGGCGGAGACCGCAGTTCAAGGCGTATTTCTGGCTGGAGCTTCTCAAGGTGCAAAGGACGTTCGCGAGTCAATGGCGCAGGCGATGGCGACCGCCGCTAAAGCTGGGGCGCTGCTCTCCAAGGACTTCATCGAGAAAGAGCCGCTCACCGCTCAGGTGGATCTGGAGCTCTGTATCGCCTGCATGCGCTGTGTGAAGGTCTGTCCATTTGGAGCCATCGAGCAGATTGGCCCAGTCAAGGAGGGCAGCATCATCATCCATCAGGCGGCCTGCATGTCCTGCGGTAACTGCACCGCCGAGTGCAATTTCGAAGCGATCGACATGCCCTACTTCACCAAGCAACAGATCCTGGTGCAGATCGATGCTGCCTTGGCTGAAAAGCCGGAAGAGAAGACCATGGTCTTCGCGTGCAACTGGTGTTCGTATGCCGGCGCCGATCTGGCTGGTATCGAGAAGCGGCAGTACCCGACTTCAGCCCGAATGATCCGAACCATGTGTTCAGCCCGGCTGGAGGAGGACTTCATCGCGCGTTCATTCGAAAAAGGCGCGGGGGCGGTCCTTGTGACCGGATGTCGACTGACGGAAACCGGTTCAGACTGTCACTACAACTACGCCAACGAGCAGACGTGGAAGCGCTTCAAGCACTGGCGGCGTAAGTACGAACGCAAAGGAATTGACCCAGAACGCTTCCAGCTGGAATGGATCTCAGCCGCGGAGGGCAAAGAGTTTGCGGCCAAGATCAAAGAAATGGATGACGTGGTCCAGGAGTATGCGCAGCAAGTTGAAATCGAGGTTGCGGAGCCCGTATGAGCGAAAAAGTGACCAAAGAAGCTGAAATCCCCGCGGAAGAACCCGATCTGCTTGTGCTGGACCCCCCAGGCTATGACCTGGACCCACTGGAGCTCGATGATGGCTTGTGGGAACAGCTTATCGAGATGACAGACGGCGCTGTCGCGCCATGCTTCCAGTGTGGTGTGTGCACAGCAACCTGTCCGTGGGGATCTGTACGAGATGAACCGATCAGCGTACGCAGGTTGATGCGGCAGGCGCAGCTTGGGCTTCTCAGTGAGAACGAAGGGATCTGGCTGTGTACGGCTTGCGCCCAATGCGAGCCATATTGTCCCCGCGGCGTACCGATCGTCGACGTATTCCGGGCGCTGCGATATCTCGCATGGGAGCGGCGTGAAGCACTCGAGGGCCTACCCTCCGTGCTGTGGTCGGTGTATTGGAACAACAATCCCTTGTTTCAGCCCCCATCGCAGCGCACGGCCTGGGTCGAAAATGGACAGTTGGCCGATTTCGATCCATCCCAGCACGAGTACTTGCTGTATGTCGGATGCACCTCTTCCTATGACCGACGGGCCCAGAACGTCGCGCGCGCGGTGGTCAAGCTGCTGGGCGCTGCCGGCGTCAGTTATGGCGTGCTGGGCGAGGATGAACCTTGCTGCGGTGAGGCGGTCTTGAGCATGGGACACAGTCCCTACTTCGAGGAGGTTGCGCAGAAGGCAACCGCAGCCTTTGAGAAGCACTCGGTGAAGAAGGTCGTCACCATCTCACCGCACTGCTACGATGTCTTTCGGAATCACTATCCCGAGCTGAGGGACAAAGTAAAGATCTATCACTACACCCAGCTGCTTGCGGAGCTGATCGAATCGGGTCAGCTTGAATTTGGCGGTGCTCCTGGGCTCAAAGCCACCTTCCATGATCCCTGTCTTCTTGGAAGAGGCAACCAGGAGTACGAAGCGCCTCGGCGAGTAATCAGTTCTATTCCAACGATCGAAATGGTTGAGATGGAGCACACCGGCATCGACAGTCTGTGCTGCGGAGGCGGTGGCGGTCGCATGTGGATGGAGACTGAGGCGGGAGAGCGATTTTCGGATCTCCGGGTGCAGGAGGCAATTGATATTGGGGCCGAGGTGATGGTTACGGCCTGCCCCTCCTGTATCGCCTGCCTGGAAGACAGCGTAAAGGCGGGAGGCCATAAGGACCTGCTCGTGCTGGATGTCGCGGAGCTCGCTATGCTCGGCAGAGAGGGCATATCCGTGGAGGCATCCGATGACTGAAAGGGTCGAATCGCTCTACGGGATCGACGATGAAAGCAAGGTCATCTGGGTTTTTCTGGGTCAAATCAACGGTGAACTCGAACCCGTCGGATTTGAACTCTTGAGCTACGGAAGGCAGCTGGCGGACCAGTCCGGATGGGGACTGACCGCACTGTTGCTGGGGCACGAGGTCGGGTACCTCACCGACCGGGCCATCGCCTACGGGGCAGATGAGGTATGGCTTGCAGAACACCCGCAGCTGGCAGATTACACGATCGACGCATACGGCAAGGTCGTTTATGACGCGATCATGGAAGGCAAACCCAGCATCTTTCTTGCGGGTGCTACACCTAATGGACGCGATTTGCTTGGCCGGCTTGCCGTCCGGTTGCGAGCAGGCCTCACCGCGGATTGCACGGACCTGAAGCTGGTCCAAGAGACCGGTGTTCTGATCAGCGAAGTCACCGGTTTCGGCGGCGGGGTGCTCGCTTTAATCGAGGCTCCTACTCACCGGCCGCAGATGTCCACGGTCCGGCCTGGGGTTTTCCCGCTGGGCGAGCCGGACAAGAAGCGCAAAGGCCAGGTGGTTGATTTCCAGGTCTTGCTGGCAGAAGATCAACTCCATACCCAAGTCCTCGAAACCGTGGTTGGCGCCGGCGTAGATCTGACTCAGGCTGAGTCATTGGTGATCGGTGGGCGCGGCATAGAAGGAGATTTCGACATGCTGCGCGAGCTTGCGGAAGCGCTTGGCGGAGAAATCGGTGCCACGCGGCCACCGGTCGACGATGGCTATATCAAGCGCGAGTATCAGATTGGGCAGACCGGTGTGGTTTGCCGGCCCAAAGTCGCGATCGTTTGCGGCGTAAGCGGCGCCTTCCATTTCGTCGTCGGCATCCAGGACGCTGACACTGTGATCGCCATCAACACCGATCCTGAGGCCCCAATATTTGAGTTTGCGGATTACTGCATTGTGGGTGACGCGGCCGAGATTGTGCCAGCGCTAACTCGAGCACTGACGCTAGAGAGGGTGCCCAGTGTCTGAACTGAAGATCGTTGTCTGCATGAAGATTGTCCCGAAACCGGAAGAGGTCGGAGTCGATACCGAAACGATGCGCCTGGATCGTGAGAATGCCCGATCGGAGATGAATCCACCTGACATGAACGCGCTGGAGATGGCGCTGGATTTCGCCGATCGCTATGGTGGATCGGTCGATATCCTATCCATGGGTCCTCCATTCTTCTCCGAGTACCTGCCGGTCGGCCTGGCGATGGGTGCCAACCACCTCTATCTGCTCAGCGATCGTAATTTCGGAGGTGCAGATACCCTCGCAACAACCTACACACTGGCCGAAGGGATCCGCAAAATTGGGGATGTGGACCTGATCTTCTGTGGTGAGGAATCTTCCGATGGGGCCACCGGCCAGGTGCCTCCTGGCCTGGCTGAGTGGTTGGAGATCCATCAAATCACGATGGTGAACAAACTCGATTTTGATGTCGAACGGGAAATGGTGCGCGGGCAGCGCGAAATCCCAGGCGGACATCAGACCGTGGAAACTCCCCTGCCAGTTGTGATTTCTGTCGCTACAGCCTCAAACGAACCACGCTTCATGGACTACCGTCGCAAAGAGTGGGCGTTCGAGAGTGAACGTGTGACCGTTTGGAGTGTGGATGATTTAGACGTAGACTCCGGTTATATTGGCGAACCCGGTTCGCCCACCATCGTATCGGGGCTCGACCAGGCACCTTCGCGTGAGAGAAGGATGGAATTCCTTGAGGGAACTCCGGACGAGCTGGCGTTGAAGCTTGCAGCGATCCTTGAGGAGCGCTTGTAGGCTCAGAGTCGAGCCACCTCCCGCTGCTGGAGCGGCCCAGCAGCTCATCAGGTGAGGGGGAAGAAGGCACCATGAAGATTCCGGGATATGAGCTGATTGCTCTTCGGCGTGTAGCGAGTGCTGCGGATGAGCTTGTTGACGCCATTCGTGCATGCGAGGAGACCCGGGTCGCGGGCTGCAACTTCGAGATTGAGTTCTCGGAGCTTGTATTAGCCCTAAACGCCCTGCCGCGCTACTATGAGCGAGGCAGATACGTTTGGAAAGAAATCGAGGAAGACTACCACCACGACGCTCCAGGCGGATAGCGAACTCATCGGTCTCGCTTAGATTTCTGGGTCTGTGGCCGCGCGCGCAGCGCGGCCCTTTTTTTTTGTAGCCGCGCGCCAACTGCCCCTCGGTTCATCGAGCATTTGCGTTTCATCTACCCCATTCAAGATGCAAGCTTCGTCTGGCTATCGCCGCATAGCCTGATATCCGGCTTTTATCGCCTGGCTCAATCAAGCTCCATATATTGGCCTCTCGCCATGCCGCAGATCGACCCCATGAATGGGTGTATTCGTCGATCCGGATCGTGACAGTGCTCACTACGAGAAAATTGGTCCACGGACTACGCTCAAAGGACAGACTTCCGTGTATCCAGCGGTGCGGGGGATGGAGGAGGGAGATGACTACTGATCAAATGGAGGCGGTCGAGCCGAAACTAAAGAAGCTTGATACGTTATGGTGGGCCGTCGCCCTGATCTGGGCAGGATTAGTCTTTGGCGCCGAAAGTTTGGATTTCCTGCCACAGATCGGGGATGCCAGCGTTTGGAGCTGGATTTTCCTCGGTGCCGGACTGTTTGGGCTGGTTCTGAATTTCTTCAGCCTGTCGGCCGATGATTACCAGAATCCGACCACTTGGGACTGGATCTGGTCTGGGGGACTCACGCTCGTCGGAGCAGCTGCGTTCGTGGCTTTCGACTTCCCCTGGTGGTTGGTACTGATCGTTGTCGGAGGCGCGATCCTGGTCAGCGCACTTCGCAGGCAGGACTAATCCTCAGTAATCTGGGTCTAGTCAACAAATCTCCGTTGAACGATTGCTGAACAGCGATATTTTGACGCGATACAACTTCACGTGATGCCAAAGGATTCGCTATGGCAACGGTTGCGACCAAAGCTTACGTCATTTCTCACTCTCGTTCGATCGCGCCCGACACGCACTACGTGATGCGCAATGCCAGCAGCCTTTGATCACAGAGCTGAGGAGCATGAGCCTTGAATAGACGCCATCCATTCGAATGGATCCGAGATACATCGCAAATGCGAGTTTTTGTGGCGACTGCGATTCTCGCCATTGGTCTGCTGATCACACTGCAAGCTCTGAACGCACCGCTGCAATCCGACGCAGCGCCATCAGGAATGATTTCGTATGAATTCGCGGGAGATGTCGCCACCGCCGAAGAGATCCTGGCCTCATGGGGTCCTGAGGGGAGAGTGTATGCGGGAATCAGCCTCGGACTCGATTATCTATTCCTGTTTTCGTATGCCACAGCAATCGGTTTAGCGTGCGCGCTCCTCGCGATGCGTCTTTCGGGGCGCGCGGTGCTGCTATCTACATTCGGTTTCTTACTCGCATGGGGAATGGTTGCGGCCGGGGTTTTCGACTTCGTGGAAAACTATGGACTGATCCGCATGCTCATTGGAGAAGGCCGGGAATGGTGGCCTTCTATCGCGTTCTGGTGTGCGGCAATTAAGTTCGTTCTCGTTGGCCTGGGACTCATTTATCTTGTGGTCGGATTTGTGGCTNNNNTGATTTGTGTGGGGCATCTCACAGACGGCCAGACATCACCATGGGCGGTGAGATTGCCAAGTTTTAGATGGGATCTTTGGCGGTCCTGCTGGCGACAGCGGCAGCGATTGCTGCCATAGAAGATGCAGCGAATCTTTCACAAATGTACGCTCGCGGCACCTGCTGAAAGAAGGATTTTCAATCCGTAGAATGGCATTGGAAGGAGAAGAACGATGCAATCAAGCAGAACAAGACAAGCGGTAGTGATTGGAGGCTTAATGGTCCTCTTCGGAGCCCTGCTGTTGATCCAGGAATTCTATGAGCTAAGCGAATGGATCTGGGTTGCGGTTCTGATCGTGTCGGGCGCAGGCGTGTACGGAGTCTACTCCGTTACGCGCGAAGAGGCATGGATGCTCATCGTCTCCTACGTCCTTTTAGCTGTGGGTGCATTGATCGTACTCACCAGGCTCGATGTCCTACAAGAGGCATATATTGCCAGCTTCGTCATGGTGGTGATTGCGATTCCCTTTATCTATGGCTATTTCCGTTCTGGTCAAGAAGCCTGGGGGTTGCTTATTCCGGCCTATGTCCTGCTCGTGATTGGCGTCATGGTGCCATTGCTTGAGGCGGAAGTTCTGACCGACGATGCCATCCCGGCGTTTGTCATGTTTTCGATAGCCCTCCCCTTCCTGGTTGTCTTTGGCATGAATACCAAGCAGTGGTGGGCGCTCATCGTCGGGGGGGTCTTGGCGATTGCGGGAATTGCATTCCTGGTTGCGATCGATTTGGTCGAATACATCCTGCCGGTAGCCTTGATCCTGATTGGTGGCGGAATTCTGGTCAGGCTGCTGATGGGCCGAACGGCTGATGAACCAGCAGAAGAAATCACCACCTAGCCTAACCAGCTGGAGCAATCTATGGAAGATGCGCAAAAGATCATCGGCATTGTATTGAAGGCGGTTGCCTTGGCCATGGGCGTAGCCAGCATAGTGCTGGGCTACTTCACGGACGTAGTTGATACAGGCGTCCAGGTAACGCTCCTAAGCCTTGGATTAGCCGCGCTCGCCATCTCTGCGCTTCAGAACGAATAGCACCAGCTATCCTGCAGAAGGCGATCGTTCTACGCCCACTGTGCAGGTCGCACTCTGGTTGGCAGTTATTGGATTGGCCGAACTTGCATAGCGGTTTGATCGCGCTTTGCGCAAAGGAGAAAAATGGATACACACGTTAAAGTAGTTGGCTGGCTCTGGATCGTGAATGGCTTGGGAGGCCTGTTGACCCTGATCGCCGGTTTGGTTGCCATCAACTGGCCGGATGTAATCACCGAGCCGGGTGTCTCGCTCTTCGCTACCTTGGGCTCTCTGTGCCTGTTTCTACCTGGGGTTGTCGCCGATTTTGTGGCGGGTGCCTTCGTGTTGCAGTACCGAAATTGGGCACGGATTCTGATCATTATTTTGGCCGTTCTCAATATCGCGCTCTTTTGCTACTTGATCCTGCCCGCCGTGTTGGGAATATACACGCTGTGGGTCATGTTCAATGACGAAACGAAAGCATTGTTCGGAGCGGCGGGCTCAGCGGTCTAGGTAATTCGAGGATGGCTGGTGCAACCAGCCGCACCGAGCGTATCGCCGGTCGATCCCTTGTGATCGACCGGCGCTTTGCCATAATGGAGCGTCTGAATTGGGAAATGTCGACTAAGAGCAAAGCCAAGTGCATAGCGTAGGATCATAGCGGACTCATTCGCCCATATTAGATGGCAATTGGCTCTGACCGCGATTAAGGGTATTGGATATGACAAAGAAAAGCCTTGGATACGTCGAACTCGAGTGGACCTGTCCCAATTGCGAGACTCGCAATCCAGGGCCACACAAATTCTGTAATGGTTGTGGCGCGCCACAGCCGGAGGACATCGAATTCGAGCAGCCGATTGAAGAGAAGCTGATCACCGATGCGGAGCAAATTGCCCGCGCCCAAGCTGGGCCTGACCTGCATTGCCCCTACTGCGAAGCGCGTAATCCAGGAGATGCCAAGTTTTGTGGTGCTTGCGGCGGAGGTCTGGAAGGCGCTGAGGCTCGAGAAGCGGGTCGGATTGTCGGTGCTCATCGCCATGAGCCAGCCGAAGACGTCCGATGCCCCTCTTGCGGAACAGCGAATCCCGCTGCAAGTAAGAGCTGCTCAAATTGCGGCGCGCAGCTTGAAAAGGAAGCGGAGTCGGTAGCCGAACCGGTGGCACCATCTGCTGCTCGCAAAGGGCTGCCGCTGGCTGCAATTCTGGGGGGTGGCCTCTTTTGCGCTGTTGCCGCAGCGGCAATCTTCTTCCTCCTAATCCGCACGGAGGAGCGCACGGGCAGCGTGTCGCAAGTTCGATGGGAGCGCAGCATCCCGGTAGAAGCGCTGGCTCCGGTGGAGCGCGAAGGCTGGCAGGATGAGATCCCCTCGGACGCCGATGTGGGGACCTGCCGACAGGAATATCGCTATACGTCCGATACGCCAGAGGGCAACTCAACTGAGGTCTGCGGTACACCCTACACGGTGGATACAGGCTCCGGTTTTGGCGAAGTCGTGCAGGACTGCGTGTATGAGGTATATGAGGATCGATGTAGCTATACCGTCATGGATTGGACCGTGTTCGATGTGGCTACGCTCAGCGGCACCGATCTAAGCCCCGTATGGCCGCAGGTTGAGCTCTCCGAAGGTCAGCGTGAGGGGGATCCATCCGAGGAGTACCTGATCACGTTCGTATCTGACGGTGAGACTTTCACCTACAGCGTGAATGATGTTGAGCAGTACAGACAGTTTGAATTGGGAAGCGATTGGATCCTGAACGTCACCACGCTTGGCGGGATTTCGTCTGTCGAAGAGAGCCGGTAGCGTACCCGACATCAGTTGGCGCTTAATCTTCAGTCAAAGCAGCTCTCTCGGGTCTCCCGTAATTAGAAAACCTAGCCGGAACCAGAATGGGCAGTTCATCCAATCTTTCATCGCCGTTAATCAATAACCTGGCAGTCCCCAGTTCCATAGAATAGGCACGGACGCGAACCCTCTGAGAGGTGTATTCATGCTGCATGTTGAACTTGATGCAACCGTAGGCGACTTCATGCGCCGTTCGCTTTATTTCTTGGCGCCGGACGATACGGGTGCGGACGCTGCAAAGTTGATGAAGGAGTCGAATGTCGGAAGTGTCTTTGTTGCTGAAGGGGGAGTCCCGATCGGTATCGTCACTGAGCGAGATATGCTTCGAAAGGTGCTTGGGGAAAATCGTGATCCAGCGAAGGTCAAGCTTAGCGAGCTCATGTCTTCCCCGGTTATCTCCGTAAGTCCCGATACCAAGGTTGCAGAAGCGCTTGAGATTATGGCGCATCATGGTTGCCGCCGGCTGCTAGTGATGGACAGTGACAAACCGGTTGGGATCATCGCCCAGCGTTTCACCATCCAGGAGGAAGTTGAATTCCTGCGAAGCAAAGCCTACGAGCCTGCTGAAGAGGCCATGCGCTACCACCCGTTCTACCAAGGCAAGATGGAAACCAGCCTGAAAGTACCGGTCCGCAGCATCGATGATTTTGCGATCTGGTACACCCCCGGCGTCGCTGAACCCTGCAAAGACATTCAGAACAACCCTCCACGTGTTTATGACCACACCAATAAAGGCAACACGATCGCGATCATCACCGACGGGACCAGGGTGCTTGGCTTGGGAGATATCGGCCCGGAGGCCGCGCTTCCGGTCATGGAAGGTAAGGCTCTGCTTTTCCGATACCTTGGCGGAATAGACGCTCACCCAATCTGCATCAACCGAACGGATCCGGATGAATTCATCGAGACGGTTAAGGCGGTTCAGCCTGCGTACGGAGGCGTGAACCTGGAGGATATTGCACAGCCCAAATGCTTCTACATCCTAGAGCAGCTGGAGCAGGAAGCAGACATCCCTGTATGGCACGACGACCAGCAAGGCACGGCCACCGTCGTTCTGGCAGGATTCCTGAACGCCCTCAAAATCGTTCACAAGCGCATTGATAGCGTCAGTGTGGCATTGATCGGGGCGGGTGCCAGCAACATCCGCACGGCGCGCCTGATGATGGCTGCGGGGGTGGATCCGAAGTTGCTGCTCATGGTTGACAGCACCGGTATCCTGCATGCAGGTAGAGAAGATCTGCAGGATCGCTATCCCCAGAAGTGGGAAATCGCACAGGTCACAAATGGCGAAGGCCGCACTGGAGGGATTCGTGATGCCTTGAAAGGAGCGGACGCAGTTGTTGCGCTCTCGCGACCTGGACCTGGCGTGATCGTCCCTGAGGACATCGGAGTGATGGCTGCCAATCCAATCGTCTTTGCATGCGCCAACCCAATCCCAGAAATCTGGCCGTGGGAAGCTGCGGATGCGGGTGCGGGAGTCATTGCGACCGGTAGGTCAGATTTTCCCAATCAGGTCAACAACTCATTGGGTTTCCCGGGCATCTTCCGCGGAGTGCTTGACGTTCGGAGCACACGCATCACGGATGAGATGTGTATCGCTGCGGCAGAAGAGCTGGCGCTCATTGCCGAAGAAAAAGGTATGCACGCCCAAGAGATCCTGCCGACGATGGATGACTGGGAGCTCTTCCCGAGAGTTGCGACTGCGGTAGGAATCAAGGCACAGGAACTGGGGTTTGCTCAGAGACAAATCACCAAAGAAGATCTGTACCAGTCGGCCCGTCATCGCATCGAGCGAGCACGAGCAATTGTTGAAAACAGCATGGAGCGAGGGTTCATACAGGAACCTCCGCCAGAAGAGACGGTGATTTTCGAGAAGACACCTGCTTGATATGCAGGTGCAAGCTTTAGCGTTGCTCTCTGGCATCCTCGTGCTGGCCTTGTGCTCGAGCGCACCGAATTCTTGACTTCCACGCGCCATCTTTCAAGGCAAAGAATCGGCCGTCTTACAAGCGGTCAGCATTCGATCTGATGGATTCCAGCTTCTCGGTATCCTGATGAGGGGGGTCCGCATCCAACGATTGTGATAGTGTCGAGAACTACGTTGGTTTCCGGGCTGTCACCTTTGCGCTGAAAATTGGAGGCTTGCTCGCATCGATGATCTCATCGCCAAGATCTATCAATTTCGCGCTGCCGGTTTCCAGGTTGACCGCAAGCGCTTGCTGGCCTTCGGGGATTTCCGAAACACCAACCACTTGTTCGAATAAGTCTTTGTCAAGCTGAACGGGTGCAAGCTCGATATCGACGAATCCTGCCCGCTTGATGGCGGCTATATAGTCTTGCGCATCCAAAGCACCTGAGACACAACTCGACCATGCCTCGGCATCGTCTTTGGGCATTTCTGGCAGCGGTCCATTGGTCACAATGTCGCTGACAGAGAGTTGTCCGCCCGGTCGCAGCGCTCGGAAAGCCTCACGAAATACCTGCGGCTTGTCCGGGCTCAGGTTGATAACACAATTGGAGATCACGACATCGACTTCACCATCCGAAACCGGCAAGTGTTCGATTTCTCCAAGCCTGAATTCGACGTTATCTGCCGCGAGCTTGCCCTTATTGGCCCGAGCCTTATCGATCATCTCCGGTGTCATGTCGACCCCGATAACCTTGCCAGCAGCACCCACCTGCTTCGCAGCCAAAAAACAGTCGATCCCACCACCGGAGCCGAGGTCAAGGACAACCTGGCCCTCTTTGAGCGAGGCCAGAGTCACTGGATCACCGCAACCGAGAGAGAGGCCAGTCACATCGCTTGGCAACCCATCGATTTCAGACGTTTCGTAAAGCTGAGAGACGATGTTCACGGTTCCAGTTTCCGCGGGCCCACAGCAGCTCGCAGAGTCTTGCCCAGAAAACTCTGATGCGATCCTTGCATAATGTCCGCGTACTTCTACTCGAACATCCGGATCCGATCTCTGGGTTTCATCAATCGGCATGGTCATCCTCCTTGCCGTTCTTATATCGATGATCGTCTATGAATAATATATCGACGCCCATCTATTTGTCAAGAGGCTGTGAAGTAAGCGTTTGCAGATCTATTCACCATCCAGAAGGAACGAGGTGATGATGGATTCTCAGAAGAAGATCAATAGACCCGTTCGCCGCGAGCACGCAGATAGCTACCTGCTGATGTCGTTACTCGCCTTTGCCGTGACCGTGATCGGGGTTCGCGAGTTCCTGCAGTTGACCGGCTTTCCGCAAATCGGAAACAGCGTGCTCCACATTGCCCATGCGCTTTGGGGAGGGCTGCTGCTTTTCATTGCTGTTGTGCTTCCGCTTGCGTTTGCCAACCGCTGGGCAATTGGCGCAAGCGCCTTGCTCAGTGGCGCGGGGATCGGCCTTTTCATCGATGAGGTGGGTAAGTTTATTACCCAGACAAACGACTATTTCTTTCCGCCAGCGCTTTCCATCATCTACGCATTTTTTCTACTCACCGCAGTCGTCTACCTGTATTTCCGACAACCGCATCGCGAAGACGCGCGCAGCTCGATGTATCACGTCTTGAACCGACTGAAGGATGTCCTGGATGGAGACCTGGATATCGAGGAAGGAGTCCATATCAAGCAGCAGCTAGATCGAGCTGTCGGTGCCGAGCGCAACGAGTTGGCCTGCCTGGCCAAAACATTGCGCAACTACATGCAGGAGGAGATGGCAAGTCTTGCGGCTGCAGAGCCCAGCCTTGGGACCAGGGTTGCGCGCTGGCTGGACGCCACCGGAAGGCGCGTTGGCCAGAGAACCCATGGCTTGATCATCAGTGCACTTCTGCTCTTTTGGTTAGCCGTTGTCGGTGGCTACATTGTGTTGCTGATCCAGGGGGGCTCCGGCCTGAGCGAGCAGGTTCTCCAGTGGCGGACGCCACTGCTCATTATCCAAGCCCTCATCGCGGGCATGCTGCTTGTGGCGCTCATCTACTGGCTTACGGGCAATGAAGGCCGGGGAATCAACTTTGCAGTGGGCGGCTTTCTGCTCTCGTTAGTGGCGCTACAAACACTTTATTTTTACCTATCCCAGTTCTCGGCTCTCACTTCCACGCTATTCCAGGTGGGAATCTTGCTAATTCTGTTTGCATATCGGCGCTGGTATCTTGACGCCGAGCTGTGAGCCTCGGCACCCGCGAGCCTCCATGCCTGAGGGCCAACTAAAAAGCCCGCCGCTGGCGGGCTTTCTATTGGTGAACAATTGAAGCCATTATGTCCTGGCTGCTATAAGTTGATTCCTGGCGAACGTCAGCCGCTCGAAGATCGCCTTGATCAACTCGCGCTGGAGGATCATCCCCATTTCGAGGTCGAAAGAGCAGAGCTGAATCAGACGCTGGGCGTTCATACGGATCCCATTGCTAGGACGGCTTGCGATTGCTGAGGCCGTCAGCACATAAGGCTCGAAAAGGGCGGAAATTGCGAACGGCTCTCCAGGGTTGATCTCACCAACGCCGAATTCCCTCATCTGATCCGGATCCCCTTCATCTTCGATGTGATAGAAGAGGTTGATCGATCCATCCATGAGCAGATAGAGGTTCTCAGCCGGTTCTCCGATTTCGAATATCTTCTCAGCTTCCTCCCAGCTCTGCTCTTCGGCGATCGCTGCCAAAGAATGAAGCTGCTCGTCAGATAGCGAGCCAAAAAGCGGATAGCGTTTCAGCACCTCAGGTGAGATCATGATGGCCAACCTTCCCAACTCCATCCAAAATCAGTCGGATTACGGTATCGGCAGCCTCGGGTATCGCAGCTGCCACTTCAGGTGATAGTTCTTCAGAGAACCTGTCGGTCTGCTCGGCTTGAATACCTACCACCCAAACCTCTGAGGGCACATTAAATCCCAACTCGCTCGCAGCTCTAAGTGCATTTTNNCGGCCAGTATGCCTACCACCCACACCTCTGAGGGCACATTAAATCCCATCTCGCGAGCCACCCGAAGTGCATTTTGTAATGAAGTGTCGTGGGCAGAAGTCGTATGTCCTGTTGAATGGTCGGGGAAAGCGTTGAGTGGAAGGCAAAAGAGGCTGCCTGCTTGGCTTTCCCCGACTCTAACCGCATCGGCGACGATGACACGTTCATACCCGAGCATACGCTCCATCAGAGCCAGGCCACCGACTGAAAGGCGCTCGACGACTGCCTCCAGTCCCGAATCATGCAGTCGAGTGAGCACCTCATCGGCTACCTGCCAACCCACCCCATCATCACCCAGGATTGGATTGCCAAGGCCGATGACAAGACTCTTCCCGGCATTGGCATACGGCGACTGCGATCCGTCCTGAAAAGAAGCCCGGCTCATTCTCAGCAGTATTGACGAAGGATGTCGACCGTACAGCCGTCAGCATCTGTGATCTTCACTTCGAGCGGCATTTGCCCGGGCAGCGAGTGCGTGGCGCATCCAAAACATGGATCGTACGACCGGAAGGCCATCTCCACCCGATTGAGCAGCCCCTCTGTGACCACCGTTCCTCCAGTGATCAGGCTCTGAGCCGCCTTCTTGATGGACATGCTTATCGGCGCGTAGTTGTTGGTTGTGCCGACGATGAGATTGACTTTGGTCAGAATGCCGCGCTCATCGGTCCAGTAATGATGTGTGAGAGTGCCGCGCGGCGCTTCGACGATGCCAACGCCTTCAGTCGGCAATTCAGTTGGAACCGTATGGAAATCGCTGCCCGTGATTTCGGGATCCGTTGCCAGCTCGACCCAGCGTTCTGCGGCATAGAGCAGTTCGATCAAACGAGCCCAATGCGCAGCCAGCTGCTGGTGAACTGGCTTGCCCCCCAGGGTCTCGTAAAAACGTTCGTATTGCTCCTGAGCCAATGGGGTGGCCATGCCATCCGCTGCATTGAGGCGAGACAGCGGCGTTGCAGAGTAGACGCCGGAATCTTCACCACCTACAAATCCCTGCCAGCCCACCTGCTTAAGGTATGGAAACTTCAAGTATGTCCAGGATTCTACGCGCTCTGCGATCCAGTCTCGATATTCTCCTGGCGCGTATTTTCCAAGACGCTTCCCGTTGGGATCGACAACGCTGACGAGTCCATCGTAGAAATTCACGTGATGGTTCTCATCCACCGTGCCGATGTAGTGCATGCGGTGGGTATATGCGTCGCTCAGGATCAGGTCCAGATAGTCGGGGTTTCCGAGCACGATATCGGCAAAGAGTTTCAGCGTGAACTGCGCAAATTCGATCGACCAGCGACCCATCTTCTCAATTTCCGCCCGCTCCTGCTCGTTGATTCCCCGCGTCTGGCCACCTGGAATCGAGGTGCACGGGTGAACTTTCCGCCCACCAATGATCTCGATAACAGTGTGGCCGTATTTGCGGGCTTGAATGACCTGGCCACCAATCTCAAGTCCGACTTTGTGAATCACTCCCAGGATGTTGCGCTCAGCGACTGGCGCGTCTGGCCCCATCACGAAATCCGGTCCGCCCAGCGCGTAAAAGTGTGTCGTGTGATCGGTTACATAAAACGCGCTGTAGAGCAGTTCACGCAGCAGCTTGGCAGTAGGGGGCGGATCAACTTGATAGACCGCATCGGCGGCTTTGGCGGCGGCCATGTGGTGTGCTTCTGGACAGACCCCGCATATGCGATTGGTCAGGATGGGCATGTCTTCCACCGGCCGCCCGACGCAGAACTGCTCAAAGCCTCTCAGTTCGGGAATCTGAAAATACGTGTTGGCGACGTTACCTTCCTCATCGAGGAAGATTTCGATCTTGCCGTGCCCCTCAAGCCTGGTGATCGGATCAATTGTGATGCGCTCGGTCATCGCCGTTTCCTTTCGCGGCCTTGAGCAACGAGTGCGGCATGCTGAACCGATAGAAGGACCCAACCGGATCGACGATTCCGTCCAGGATGTTGTCGATTTCACCGGGGTCGGTACTGTCGATCACGGAGGCAAGCGCTGTCATCATGCGCGCGCCCTGATCAATCACTCCCAGAGCGGGTCCATAGCAACCGGCGCAAGGTGCACCTGCAGAGGGACACTTCGCCTCACACCCGCTGGCGGTGGAGGGCCCATTGCACAGAACTCCCTGCTCCAGCAGGCAGAGCTGCGGATCGAGGTACTCCATTTCCTGAATGCGGGTGAATTGTTTGATGTGCTTGACATCTCGATCGCGCGAGCATTCGTCGCATACCGTTGAGTTGCCGACACCCAGATAAGCCCCCTTCGGTGGAAGGTCGACTTCTCCCTTGAGCGCAGCCAGAACAACATCGATCACCGCTGCAATCTGATGCGATTCGGGAGGGCAACCGGGAATGAAGTAATCCACCTCGACAACATCTCGAAGCGGTTTGAGCGTGGGATAGAAGATGGGAATCTCGAGCTCGCCCTCCGGAACCTGGGTCAGATACGTCGGGATGCGGCTGTTCTCGTTGACGGTGCTCGGTCCTTGATAGACAGCCTCAAAGATCTGCTCCTGGGTACTGAGATTTGCCAGGCCGGGTATGCTGCCTTCTGAAGCGCAGGCACCAAATGCCACCAACACTTGTGACTTCCTGCGCAGCAGCTTGGCAATGAGCTCGTTCTCCGCGTTACGTATTCCACCGTTGACGAGCGTTAGAAAGATTTCGCCATCCTGAATGGCTTCAAGGTCTTTATATTTAGCGTCGACCGCGACCGGCCAAAACACGACCTCGAAATTGGCGTCCACATCCAGGATCTTTTCGTGGATGTTGAGTACCGCGATCTCACAGCCCCCGCAGGCGGCGGCCCAGTACATCGCGAACTTGGGTTTCCCATTCTGGGTCATGCCATCACCTCCGGCTGTTCAATTCTCAGTGGCGTGTGGATGTGCGTGGCTGTCGGCCAATCCAGCGGGCCCAGCACTTTGATCTCTTNNAGCCAGGTGCAAACCCTCGGCAGCACTCGCCCATACCAGCTTGACCCTTCCCGGATCCATTCCCATCTGGGCGATCATGCGCTTCAGCAGCATGACCCGGCGCAAGGCCTTATAGTTCTGTTCCAGGTAGTGACACTCTCCAGGATGGCAGCCGGTGACCAAGACCCCATCAGCACCCGAAGCCAAAGCCTTCAGCACAAACGTGGGGTCCAGCCGGCCAGAGCACATCAAGCGGATCAGCCGTACGTTGGGGGGATACTTCACCCGCGAAGTACCTGCCAGGTCGGCTGCTCGATAGCTGCACCAGTTGCACGTAAAGCCAATCAGTAGGGGTTCAAAACCGTTTTCCACTGTGGTCCTCCTACGCCGGCTCTAGCTCGGCCGGCTGCTCTAAGTTCAGCATCAGTAGGCCATCGATCTGGGCCAACACCTGGGCATCGCTGAAACCGGTGCCGCTGATTGCTCCCGCAGGACACGCAGCCACGCAGGTTCCGCATCCCTGGCACAAGGCGATATTGATATCGGACACCGTCAGTTCTTCATCGTAAGAAATCGCGTTGAACGGGCACAGCTCATTGCAAATCCGGCAGCCGGAACACATCTCTGCCGCAATCGATGCACGCACAGGTTCCAGACTCAGTTCCCCCTGTTCGATGTAAGAAACAACCCTCGCAGCGGCGGCCGAGCCTTGAGCTACGCTTGCGGGGATATCCTTCGGGCCGGTGGCGCAGCCAGCGACGAAAAGCCCTTCGGTCATGGTGGCCACCGGATCCAGCTTGGGATGTTTTTCGGTGAACCAGCCTGCTGCGCTGCAGGAAATGCCAAATTGACGGGCTACTTCATTCGCATCCCTGCGCGGCTCCAGTGCAGCGGAGAGAATCACCATGTCGAGCGGAATGCGCCGCTGCTTGCCAGCGAGCGTGTCCTCTACTTGCACGATGATCTTTCCCTCTTCACCCGGCAGGCGTGCCGCATCAGTGATTTCCGCCACCTTTCCACGGACCAGCAGCGTGCCTTCCTCTAAAATGCGCTGATAAAACTCCTCAAATCCCTTCCCTGGGGTGCGGATATCGATATAGAAGTTGTAGACGGTCGCCCCGGTCCGCTCATACACCAGATGGGCGAATTTCAGGCTTTGCATGCAGCAGATCGCAGAGCAATAGGGGTTGTAGTTGCTGTCCCGGCTTCCCACACAATGAACGATCCCAACGCTTTCGGGCACCGTTCGCCCGTCTCGAAGGACGATCTTGCCCTCGGTTGGACCGGCAGCGTTAGCCATGCGCTCGAATTCAAGACTGGTGAAAACGTTGGCGATCCTTCCGTAGCCGTACTGGGGAATCCGGCGGGCATCAAACAGGTCATAGCCCGTACTCAAGATGATGTTGCCGACTTCGAGCGTGATGAGTTCGTCTTCTTGCTCGAAATCGATCGCATTCGTCGGGCAGAACTTTTCACACGCTTTGCAGGTGCCCTTCTCGAAGTAGATGCAGTTTTCGTAATCGACTACCGGGAATTTGGGCACCGCCTGTGCAAAGGGCGTATAGACTGCTTTGCGATAGCCAATGCCTACCTCGAACTCGCTGTCGATCACTTTCTTGGGGCATTTCTGCACGCAGATTCCGCAGCCGGTGCAGTCCTCTGTGTTGATGTAGCGTGCCTTTTGGCGCACGGTTACCGCAAAGTTGCCTACGTATCCTTCTACTGCTTCTACTTCGCTCCAGGTCAACAGGTGAATGTTGGGGTGCGAACCAGCCTCGCTCATGCGAGGTGTCAGGATACATGCCGCACAGTCGAGGGTCGGAAACGTCTTGTCGAACTGGGCCATGTGACCCCCGATTGAGGGCTCGCGTTCAACGATGTAAACCGGGTGACCTGCATTCGCGATCTCCAGGGCTGCCTGGATTCCGGCAATGCCTCCGCCGACAATCAGAGTGGTTTCACTGATAGGAACCTTGAGCGGATCCAGGGGCTCGTGGTGGCGCACACGCTCCACCGCTCCAGAGATCATCGCCTTGGCCTTCTCGTTAGCAGCATCCGTATCAGCATGTACCCAGGAAACCTGCTCGCGAATCGAAGTCATCTCACACAGGTAAGGATTCAGCCCCGCGCGTTCGCAGGCGCTTCGGAACGTCTTCTCATGCAGGTGGGGAGAGCAAGCCGCCACCACGACGCGAGTAAGCCCTAGCTTCTGGATGTCGTCTTCGATCAGTACCTGGCCTATGCTGGAGCAGAGAAATTTTTCGTCACGTGCGATCACCACCCCTCGGTGACCAAGCTGCTCCGTCGCCCACTGGGCAAGCTCCTTCACATCTACGACGCCTGCGATATTGGTGCCGCAGTGGCAGATGTACACTCCAATCTTTTCTGTCACCGATCTACCTCCTACTGGGGCAGGCTCACCGCAACATGAAATTCATCGCTTGCGCGAGAAATATCCGGAGGCTCCTCGAGAGCCTCTTCGACCAATTCAATGATTTCCTTGACCTCAATCGCTCCCTCTTGGCCAACCGTCTTTACTGCGTCGCGAAACATCGTCACGTCCTTGGGACAGGCCACCACGAAGTACTGGACGCCACCCAGAGCGATCGCCTCAAGAATGCGGCTCTCGCTGGGCCTTTGCCCAATACCTGCTTCATCCATCCAGATGCGGCCGCCTCCAGCCCCACAGCAGAGACTGCGATCGCGATTCCTTGGCATCTCGACTACCTGACAGCCAATCGCTTCCAGCACCCGGCGCGGTGCATCGTAGATGCCGTTGTACCGGCCCAGGTAGCAGGGATCCTGGTAGGTCACGGCATAACCCAGCTCTCGCCGGATCGGCAGTCGGCCAGAGGCAATGGCACGGTCGAGCACTTCCACCGAGTGATAAACCGGAGGGAACTTTCCGTTGGAGGAGTATTCGTTCTTAAGCGTGTTGTACGAGTGCGGATCTGTAGTGACGATTTCTCGAAAAGTGGCCTTGCCCATGGCTGCGCTGTTCTTTGTCGACAACAGCTCAAAGAGCCCTTCCTCACCAATCCGACGTACGTCGTTCCCGTCGTTGCGTTCAGCGTCATATAGCAGACCAAAATCAAGTCCGGCTTTTGCGAACACGCGCGCGGTTGACTGTGTTATCGAAGTCAATGCCGGGCTGTAAGAGGCGTAATCACCTACAAACCAGAGCGTCTGGGCTGCTTCCTTCCGAATGTCTTTTATCCTGGGCTCCAACCCCCGGGTCCACAGCGCGCGTTTGCGATCCGATTGGCCGAATGAATTGCCATAGCGCCGCAGATTGCTCAGCGCTGCCATGAGTTGCTCGTCTGCGCGCTGCTGGGTTAGAAGATAGCGGCGCATGTCTACGATTGGCGTGACATGCTCGATGAAGAGCGGGCATTCCTGATCGCAGGCGAGGCAAGTTGTACAGGACCACAATGTTTCATCCGCGATCACATCGCCGGTAAGCTCTTTCTCGAGCGTTTCCAGGCCTGCACCGTTTCCGGTGAAATGCTCCGAGCCTGCCTGCTCTGCTGCCCGAAGTGCGGAACCGCGTTCGTAAAGGTGAGCTCGGAGATTCATGATCATCAGTTTGGGCGAGAGCGGTAGCTCGCTGGCATAGGCTGGGCAAACTTCCTGGCAGCGTCCACATTCAGTACAGCTGTACCAGCCAAGCATGTGCTGCCAGCCGAATTGCTCTACGTTCCTGATTCCAGCCTGACCGTTGAACTGCGGGGCCGGGGGCAGTTTTCCAGGTGGTTCCTGATTGCGCAGAAATACGCTGAACGCCGAGGTGACCACGTGGAAGTGCTTGCCGCCGGGTAAAAGCGTTAAGAAGATCAGGACGACTCCAAGGTGAACCCAGTAGGCTGCACTGGCAACGACCTGCTGTGCACTTTCGCTCAACCCGAGGAAGAGGCCGCCAATCAACCAGGAGATCGGCTGCCAGTAGGCCGGTTCAATCAGACTTTCGCCCAAGTTCTGCCGCAGGCCATTCATCAACAGCAAGCTGGCCATGATGGTGAGGATCAGGGACAGGACTAGCGTCCCTTCCGCCTGGTGACTGCCTTGGTAACGCTCCGGCTTGGCGATCAGGCGCAGGTAAAGGCCATAGATCACGGCCGCAACCACGGAGACTGCAATCAGGTCCTGCAGCAGGGCCAGCGGCCCAAATGTGCTGAAGAAAGGAACAACCAGATCGGGAAAGATGCCCTCCAGGATCGCCAGGACAATCGTCGGGAACAGGAGCACAAATCCCCAGAAGATAAAGAAATGACCCAGACCAGGTTTGGGGAATCGGAACAGTCGCCGCTGGCCGAACACAAAAACAAACAGTGCGTTAATGCGCTCCCCCAGCCGAGTGAACCTGCCCATTGGCTGGCCCAACCGCAGGTGGTCAAGGCGTTGGTATAGGTGGTAGCTGAACACCCCTAGAGACAGCAGGAAGGCAACTAAGACCAGAACAGCCTCAGGAGACATGGCTTGCCACTCTTTGACCCTTGGCTTCCTGCACCTTCTCAATCAGCACGGGCAGCAAATCGAGCGCGTCAACCGTTGCGCCAAACTGGGCGTAGTCAAAGATCGGCGCCTTATCATCGGTGTTGATCGCGATCATCGTTTCAAAATCGGACACGCCTTCCATGTGCTCAGGTGCCCCGCTGATGCCAAGCGAGAGGTAAAGCCGGGGCTTGACCGACATGCCTGACTTTCCGATCAGGCGAGTGGTCGGCAACCAACCCTGGTCCACGATTGGCCGGGAGGCTGAGACCGCCCCACCTAGAGCCGCTGCAAGATCCCCGGCGAGTTTGATGTTTTGCTCCTGCTGGATCCCGCGCCCGACCGAAACCAGGATGGACTCTTTGGTCACGTCTACGTCGCCCACATCTGGCTCGATGTAGCCCATGTGGATCACCCGAAGATTCTTCAGCTCTACCGGCGGCGGAACCTGGACGATTGGGGGCGAACCTGCCACTTTGCCAGCTTCGGGCTTATACCCACCAGGCGCGATCGTGATCAGGCTCGTCGTCTGAGGCAGCTCGCCTTCGGCCAGCACCTTTCCGCCACAGGTCAGTGCGATGTAGCGCGGGACTCCACCTTCAACCGTGAGCGTCTGGCAGTAAGAGATCATTGGGAGATCTAATCGAATCCCGACCTCGCATACCAAGTCCATCCCCATGCTGCTGTGTCCAAACAAGACCGCACGCGGGGCCTCTGGCTTGATCAGGGCTGCCACGGTTCTCCCGTATGCGTCCGGCGTAAATTCAGCCAGCGCCTCATGATCAACATAGCGAACCTCATCGGCTGCTCCCAGCATTGCTGCCAGTTCCTCTGCCCCGTGGCCAAACAACAGCGCAATCAGCTTGCCGCCCAGCCCATCTGCCAAATCTCTCCCGGCGGCAAGCATCGTGTAGGAGATCTCTGACAGGTCACGCCGCAAAGTCTCGACCATTACCCATATGTCTTGATTCATGGACTTGTTCTCCAATTTCTAGAGCTCACAAATCAACTCCAACCCACTTCTGAACGACACGGCTCCATCCACCATGCAGCCTCCTAGATCAGCCCACGCTCCTGGAGCAGAGCGACCAGTGATTCAGCGACCTGCTCTACATCACCGTCAATCATCTCGGCCCGTTCCGAGGGTTCTGGCAAGAACATCCGCTCAATCGCTATGGCTCCGCGACCATCGGCGGTTTCGATGTCTTTTTCCTCAATGGTGGTTGTCTTCATGGCTTCCATCACCAGGCTGGTCACCACATAGCGCGGGACCTGCTCCGCAGCTTGAATGCCAATCACAGCTGGCAGTTCCATCTCCATTTCGGCTACCAATCCACCGGGGTATTCTTTTCGCGCGACAAGCTTTCCCTCTTCTGCCGCAATACCGGTGATGTAGCCAACGAAAGGCAGGTCCAGTCGCGCGGCCAGGAGTGGACCCACAGATCCATCCAGATCATCCACTGCTTGTGTCCCGGTCAGGATCAAATCGAAGCGGAATTCACTCAATGCTTCTTTGAGAACCGAGGTCGCAAGATGGTTGTTGATCCCCTCTTCGAAATCTTCACATATCAGCTTGACCACCCGGTCGGCCCCGCTCGCTGCGGCCGTGTACAGGGTGTCGTCAACGTCTCCGGTGTCCAGCGCTATCACAGAGACCGTACCTCCCAGGCGCTCTTTAAGCAGCAGGGCCTGTTCAAGGGCATGCTCATCTTGTTCGCCTGGAATCAGGCGCATAAACGTACGGTCAAGACCCGTCCCGTGCTCATCGATTTCCATCTCCTCGACAAGATCGGGTACAAACTTGATCAGAACAACGATATCCATCACACTCGCTCCTATCCAAAGATGGAATCCGCCAGTAATTCGGCGATGTCCTTGACGACCAGTTCCTTTTCGTGGCCGGTGCTCTTAATCGCATCCTCGAAGCGCGGCGTTTCGTAAGGGCAGACGACTACGAGGATCTGGGCTCCTGAATCCAACGCTTCCTTGACTCTCCAATCCGACATACGAGTGCGGGTCCGTTCCCACACGAAACCATCCAGCCAATTGCCGCCCCCGCCCCCGCCACAGCAAATCGTGTTCTCTCGGTTGTGAGGCATTTCGATTAGTTCAAGGCCAGGAATGGCATTCAACAGCTGGCGCGGCTCGTCGTAAATGCTGTTGTTGTTTGCGCGGCCGATGCAGCATGGATCGTGGTAGGTGACTGTGTAGTTCTGCTCATGCCGTAGCAGGGGTTTGAGCTGTTCCAAGTGCTCGGCCAAGAATTGGGTGTAATGCTTGACCGGATAGGAGTAGCCTGCCCCAGGATATTCATTCTTGATGACGTTATAGGCGTGCGGATCGGTGGTCACGATCTCGTCGAATTGGTACTTTGAAAATACCTTGCCGTTTTTGTGAGCCAGCATCTCGAATAAGCCACGCTCACCAGCAAGGCACTGGATATCTCCGTCGCTATTTTCTTCCGGGCCCAGGATGCCGAAGCGGATTTCAAGCGCCTGGAAAATCTTGGCCATGGCCCTGCTCACCGACTGGACTCTGGGGTGATAGGAGGCGTAATCGCCTACAAACCACAGTATGTCGACCGGTTCTTCGGTTTGGGACAGGACAGGAACCGATATCGTGAAATCACGGGTCCACAGGGCGCGCTTGCGGGGGGATTCACCTAATGTGTTGCCATAGCGGCGAGTGTTCTCAAGCGCTTCTTGCAGTTCGGCAGGTACCTTACGGTTGAGCAGCATTTCAGCCTTCAAACTGGCCAGCAAACCGGTAGTCAGAGGAATCTGGGAGGGACACACTCCGCTGCAGGCGAAGCAGGATACGCACAGCCAGATCGACTCGCTATCGAAAATCGGCTGATAGTCGTTCGAGCGCAGGGCCGCGATCAGAGACCGAGGCGGGTAGTCCATCGCGAAGCCATAGGGACAGATCCCGCTGCACATGCCGCACTGCAGGCATAGCTTCAACCGCTCGCCCTCCGGTGCAGCCTCCAGTACCACCTCGTAAAACGATCGCTCAATGGTTGACGCCGTGGCCACTAATCACCTCCGATAGATTGGTATTGCTCCCCTGCAGTCGAGGTTGACCTCCACCTTGGAGCAGGGTTGTTGCCGAATGCATCCGTCCGCTGCATACTTCGCAGCTCCAGGCACTCCTGCCGGCCAGTGCTGCTCGTCCAGTACCGCGTGCCGCGCATGATTTGAGCAACATCAATCACTATCGCATTTCCTCCAGGGGGATTGCGGGAAAAGAAAACTGCGGTCATCCCCTACTTTGAGATGGCCGCAGCCTGCGATGCCTGATTTCGCCGGCGAAATCCCCACTTAAGCCAGGGTTTTACGCGCTTGAATCGCATCTTGATTCTAGGAATGTACGAAGCGACATGGGATGACTTTTCGTCACCATTGAATGATGCAAAAGCTCATATTTTGTGATTTTTTTCACTAGTGGCATGGGGCGCTGGCGGATTGTCGCCAACTGGAGCGGATGGCCCCCACTGTGGGGCCCTGGTGGATTGTCGCCAACTGGAGCGGATCGCCCCACTGTATGGGTGACTTGAAGCTAGTAGCGGGTAGCGATGGTGAAGCGGGTTGCGCTTACTGCGTCAGCGACCGGGTCACGCGGTCAGAACGTTCCCCAGACCTGCTGAGTCTCACCATCACAGGTGTGTGATCGGAGTGTGAGTTACCTGTCCGCCGAGCTTCCAAAACTCGCCAGTTGAGTTCGTTCTCACGTAGAAAGAGATAGTCGAGCCGGTTGCGCAAGAGCGGCGTTCCCCAGGGGGAGCTTACTACATACGTTGTGGCGTCAGCTCCTGGATTCATCAGACGAAAGGTATCAAGCCATTTCCGACGCGCGCGCTGGATCTGCGGGGCATGTTCAGGCGCATTGAAATCACCACCGATAATGGCTGATTGATCGCCCGCCACATCCGCAACCCAATCGTGCAGGACATCTACTTGTGACTCATTGTGCATTTGCAGCAAGCTGAGATGCACAGAAAACACCCAGAGATTTCCATACGGTGTCTGAATCTCAGCTCCCAAGGCTTGTCGATTGATGAACCGGCTGACGGTGGGCGAAAACCGGCGTACTTGTGAGGACGCAATCGGGTAGCGGGCAAATATCGCCAACCCTTCTTCAAAGCCGATCGATTCATGATGTCCGTTTGAGGGGGAGTAGAGCAGGTTCATGCCCAAACGTTCGGCAAGCCAGCGATCAAACCACCGATCCGAGGTTCGAGCCACTTCTTGGGTTAGCACGACGTCAACGCCTTCTGCCTCAATCATTTGGGCAAAAGCTTCCATGCGCTCCGGCAGCCTGCGACGCAGCGGCCAGTCATGCCATAGGTTGGCGGTGACGACAACCAGATCCTCGTCCGCGCGTGGTTTGGCATCGACTGGAGATCGAATGGCAGTCACCTTCCCGGAGGTATCTGCCATAGCATTCACACCACGACGCCAACCTTGAATGGCGCCGAAAGCACCACGTATCAAGCTTGAGCGACGCAAGCGCCAGATCAGGCCACTAATTGAAGCGCCTCCGAATGGAGGCGCGAACTCGCCGGATTTCTCTTTCGCTGTCTTCTTCAATTGGATATTGACCCCAAAGCAGACGATTTTATATCACAAAGCAGCTGCAAAGGAGTTGGCCCGTATGTCCTGGCGGACTTGGATCTTATTCGCGAGAGAAGAGGGAGCTATTTGCCGCGCCGCGTGCGCTTCATCCCCGCAATGAAGTTGGGAACGATCTCGCGCGGAAAGCGAGGCCAGGTGACGACAATTGCGACCACCGGGTAAGCCGCGAGCCACCAGCCGATTTGCGGAACGTTGCGCACCGCGATGAGGATGAACCAGAGGTAGATTGGGGCTTGCAAAAGCATCACCGGATCCCGTCTCCAACCCCAGCGCCAGAAAATCAATACGCACAAAAGTGCGTAGGCCAGGGCGTAGGCTGGCTCAAGGAAGCCTACCCCTACCAGGTACACCAACACTCCAACCGAAACGGTGGCATCGACCTCCAGATCGTGGTCTCCGATCCAGGTCGGCTCCGCCCTGCTTTGCCTTGCGAGCGGACCGTCAAGCAGATCTGTGATCCAGGAGGCCAGGATGATGAAACCAGCCAGAGCAAGTGATTCGCGCGCACCTGTGAGGCCAAGCCAGGCGAAAATGAGTGCAAAGAGCACCCGGCTGCCGGTCAGAAGATCTGCGAGACGCTTTGTGTACGCCATGGTGGATACCTGCTCACATCTGCCTGTTCACACCATATAACCTTAAATAATTCTACCGAATATCCCCTGTGTTCTTGCCTAATGAGATTCCTCTCTAAAACGGACGAATCTCCACTGAATTACATTCGTCGATCTCTTGTGTGGCATCGATCACTTATCCTGATCTGTTGGGAACCGTAGGATCTAAGCAGCGGAGGATATTCACCGTGTCCGACGATGATGTATTTAAGGCATTTTCGCACCTCGATCCTGCCCTACAAGATGATTTAAGGCTCCTTTTCGAAGAGCATCGTTACGATTCAGGACAGGAGGTCTTCCTGCAAGGCGACCCGTCCGAATCTGTCTATATGGTTGCTGAAGGGCGTGTGAAAATGACGCGCGTTGCCCAGGAAGGATTTGAAAGCGTGCTTTGCGTGCGACGACCGGGGGAATACTTCTGCCCGGTGACAGTCCTTGATAGTGGGCCACAGATGGGAACCGCGGAAGCATGGGGTGACGTGGTGCTGCTGGAAGCAGATCGGGAGCAATTTAGTGCGCTCTGCGACACCTATCCGGAGTTGATGGTTATGGTGCAGGGTGCATGCATGGGCGAAATTCGCAATCTGATGAGGCGGGTGGAATCATTTGCATTCCGCAACGTTGGGGAACGTTTGGCAATAGCGATCCTGGAAGAAAGCCATCGACAGCGGACGAACGGCCGCCCGGTTGAGGAAATCCGTATCACGCAACAAGAGCTTGCCGGACTGGTAGGCGCCTCGCGCGAAAGCGTCTCCCGCACGATGACCCGTCTCGAGCGCGAGGGATTGGTGAGGGCTGGGCGCGGGCGTATCCGAATCCTGGACCGGCATGCACTGAGAGTGCTCTCGGGAAGAAGCAATTCCTAGCAATCCCCTGCTGCTGAATCTCCACACCGAATATCCTGCCACCCCTCCGCAGATGTTCACATCGCAATTCCATTATCATTGCGCGGGAAAAGACGGCATCGACAGGTGGATATGATTCGAGTTTTCTTCGTCCTTGGATCGATCTTTGCCGGGATCGCGGTAGCGGCTGGCGCAATTGGAGCGCATGCCCTCTCGAGCAGTCTCTCGGCAGAGCGACTCTCGACCTTTGAAACGGGCGTCCGCTACCAGCTGTACCACGCCCTGGGACTGCTCGCGGTTGCCTGGGCACTCTCCCATTGGGGACAATCCACAAGCTTGATCACTGCTAGCGGGTGGCTTTTTGTGGCAGGTATTGTTCTGTTTTCAGGAAGCCTCTACGTGCTTGCCTGGGGAGGCCCGCGCTGGTTCGGAGCCGTGGCTCCGATTGGCGGCGTCGCATTTATTCTGGGTTGGGTGACGCTCGCGATCGCTCCTTTTCGAGGCTAGGCGCTCTCCATTGACGGCTCGGCCTTGGAGCTCACTTCGTCAAGTAGTTGCATGTCTCGCCGGAGGCTGCGGTAGCGATTAACCAGGCTCAGCAGATAAAGCCCAATGCTTCCCAGAATCACCACAAATCCAAAAAGCATATAGTTGAAGGTTTCGGCCGGCGCTTCTTGAAGGTAGGTTGCCAGATTCTCCATTGGTTGACTCCTCCGCCGGCTAAGCCGACATCAACTCCATCTTGCGTTCTTCTACGTTTTCCGAGAGCCGACCCAGTCGAATTCGGTACCAGAGCAAGGTCATATACATAAACGTAAAAGTAAGCAGACTGAACATGAAGGCCTGAAACATCAGCGGGGTCATGTCGAATGAGCCTTCAGCAGATGGATCACCGCTTCCAATGACCACCGGGTGAATGGTCCGGAAGATCCGGATCGACAGAAATGTGATCGGGACGCTGATAAAGGCCAGTATGCCGTAAATAGAGCCGAACCTGGCCCGCCGATCGGGATCATCAATCCCCTGCCGCAGCATAAGGTATGCGGAATACAGCAGCAACATGATCGTAGCGGTAACGAGGCGTGGATCCCAGGTCCACCAGGTATTCCAGATCGGCCTGGCCCAAATCGCACCGCTGACGATGTTGATAAATGTAAAGACCACCCCGACTTCGACCGAGGCCACCGCCACACGGTCCCACTTTCGGTCCCGCTTGACGAGATAGATCCCACCGCTCACCGCAGTGACGAGAAAGGCCNNACACGCGCTGTACGTCACCCATGACCGCTTCACGCGGGGCATAGATCAAGACCATGTAGAGTGCGATCACAAACATGGCAATCGTGATCCCAGTCAGAATCTTTAGATTTCGGGGAACTGCTTCCATTTTCTCCTCCAATCACTCTTCCACAACATAATCGAATGAAACGATCGCTACCCCCAGGAAAATTGCATCGTAGGCGATTAACAGGCTGATCCAGGCCTGGTAGTCCTCAAATGACAAACCCTGAAGAATGCTCGTGGTTGCCCTGACCGCAGCGACCAAAACTGGCAATACCACCGGGAACAACAGAATTGGGAGCAAGATGTCACGGGTGCGTGCTTGAACGGCCATGGCTGAAAGCAATGTGCCAACTACAACATACCCAACCGACCCGAGCAGCGTGACGAGGATCAGTCCCGGAATGAAAAGGTTAATGTTGTAAAGCAAACTGTAGAGCGGAAAAATTATGGCTTCCACAAGGATCATGAAGATCAGATTGCTGATGACTTTGCCAAAATACAGCGCGGAGCGATCCACCGGTGCGAGCAGTAGCCCATCCAGGCATCCGCGATCCTTCTCGATCGCCATGGAGCGATTGAGACCCAGAGTGCCCGCGAACGCGAAGGTCACCCATAGAACCCCTGCAGTGACTGACTGGCGGATTCGCAGGTCAAGTTCCAGCGCGAAATTGAAGATCAAGATCGTTAGGATCGCGAAGACCAGCATGCTTCCCAACAGCTCACGACTGCGAAGCTCAGCGGCGATGTCCTTCCAGACCACCGCCCCAATGGCACGCAAATAGCCGCTGATGGAAGACCTGCTGCCGGTATGTTCCACGGTACCTACGCCCTCAGCCACGGGTTACCTCGTAGTACAGCGTGTTCAATTCTCCAGGTTCGAGTTCACCACGCTGGATGCTGCGGGCGATCTTTCCCCCACTTAGAATATCGACGCGCGAGGCCAATTCCCCTGCACGTGTCAGGTCGTGGGAGGTCATGACGACGGTTCGGCCCTCTCCGGTGACTTTCTCCAGCAACCGGTCCAGCATGTCCGCAGAATCGGGATCCAGTCCGGTGTGCGGTTCATCGAATAGCAGCAGCTCAGGTCGGTGAAGGATTCCTCGGCCGATCGCCAGTCGCTGCTGCATTCCCCGAGAGTATTCTCGAACCAGATCGAAGCGTCTGGGGCTGAGTCCAACGATGCCTAGGACTTCTGGAATGCGATCATCCAGATCGCGCACACCGTACATGCGCCCAAAGAAGCGCAAGTTCTGATCAGCCGTGAGGTCACCATATAGAAGCGGTTGGTGGGATACCACTCCCAACATCCTTCTGGCTGCGCCAGATTGCGCAGGCAGACGAAGCCCGGCAAGACTCACCTCGCCCAGGGTTGGTTTGGCCAGTGAGGACAAGATACGCAGTAAAGTAGTTTTGCCAGCCCCGTTGGGCCCTACCACGGCAACAAACTCGCCCTGCCTGACTTCAAAGTCAAGGCCGCGCAGTACGGGCTTTACACCAAAAGCCTTAACCAGCCCTCGGACCTCAATCATCGCTGCCTTCCATTTGCCGCAACGCCTTGATCTTTAAGCGCTCACGCCTATCACGCCAGTCCTGCTCCGATATCGCTCCGGCTTCGTAATCATCGTCCAAGCGGGCGATCGCCGAGATGTAGTCCACCGGCTGAGCTGCTGGAGATGGTTGCCTGGGTCCGAACCAAACCCGCACCGCGACCAACCCGGCTACGACCAGCAGACCGGCCCCGACCAGGGCTGTAAGGGGCAGCGTGGATCCGCCGGAGACGCGGAAAGAAAGCGAATCATCCGGCTGAATGGAGTCCGATCCATAACTCTGCATTCTCAGACCCCCTATATCCTGCACTCCGAGATCGTCGAGTCCGTTTATTTGAGGGGCGCCCTCTGGCATGAGCACGGTGACTGCGTCCACTGGATGACGCATCAGCTGTTCAAATTCCAAAGATCCCGACCGCGGCATGTCAAATCCAAAAGCCAGTTGATCAATGCCTGATCCGGGCGGTATCGGCTCAAGATCGAGAAATCCGTCACCCGTCATCTGGTAGCGGCCACCCACCGATCCCTCGCTGAAGGCGATATTGCGTGATTCTTCTGGAAGAATTACCTGCAATGGAGTCGTCAGCACCCGATCCGAATCGTTGGCCAACACCCAAATCTGCAGAACTCGCATCGTTTCTTCATCTGGAAAATCGAGTACCAGATGCAGGCGCTCAACACGTAATGATTCAGGATCCTCAGAGGTCTCGTAAATCGTAAGCGGAAGATCAAGCGCACTACCATCCGAGAGCGTATGCGCCACATCCGAACGGTATGTCAATCCCTGGTAAACGACGGTCGCAAAGAATAACCGACCGGGGACATATTCAAGATCTTCGAACAGGAAGCTGCCGTCGCCCTCGGGGCTGACCACCTCTTCGACGACCTGCTGCTCGCCATCGTAGCCGTTAAGAACGACTTGGAGATCACCTGGGAGCTCCGCACCCATTGAACCCATCGAAACCTGCCCGCTGACGGTGCCGGGAGGCAGCTCGGGCTCGGAAGGGCTGGCCAGCTCTGGAGGCTCCACTTGCACGTCCGTCGAACTAAGGCTCAGCGCATATCCAACCACGTCCCAGCGTTCTTGATCGGTAAGGCTTCTGAATCCAGGCATCAGACGATCCAGATTCCCGATTGTAACGACGCGGTACCAGACCACCGGATCAGCCGCTTGCGCGAATTCGGGATCACCTAATGCTGCTGGAGCAAAAGCCAGTTCACCAGCAAGTTCGCCATCCCCCAAGCCGCCCTGTCCGTGGCAGGCAGCACATTTTTCAGCGTAAATTGCTGCTCCGGCTTCGATATCCGGTTGGGTAGCAGGTGGAAATATCGCTACCTGCGTCGGCCGCTCTGAGGGTGCTGACATTTGGGCCGTTGCCAGTGCAGGGGGAGGCGTTACATCGCCCGCCAGCGAACAGCCGCTGATCAAAAGGATTAGAAGCGTGAAGCCCAGCGCACGACTCAAGCCACCTGCTCCTCAAGCGCAGCACCGCAGTTCGAGCAGAATCGGTCGCCTTGATAAATGGGCTCTCTGCAATTCGGGCAAACGTCTTTCTTGGGATCAGCGATGACCGGGGCTGGCTCGGGGTTGTTCTTGTTGCGCATCTTTGCAACGGCGGCTTCGAGTTCCGCTTCTTTCACTGAGGCACTTTCGGCCGCTGTCTGCGGCTCATCGATCGGTTGTAGTTCATCAATTTCGCGCAGGATCCTGGCCCCTTCTGATACCAGGGCCTGCCGCTGGTTCCGATAATGCTCGTCTGGCAGCTTGCCCATCGTATAGTCCATGTCGATCTCTTGAATGGAGTCAAACACACGATCGCGCTCGGCCTTCAACGCCGATAATTCTCGGTTCGATCTGCCGGAGTTTGCGTGGGCGGTTGACCGCAGCGGCTGAAGAATGTAGGCCGCTACCAGGAGGACGAGTGCCAGCGAGAATAAGAGCGCTCCGATATCCATGATCGAGCTAGTTCACCTTCCTTTTCGCAACGGAGACTTCAGACAACTCATTGATTCAAGGCAAGCTCGATATGTGCCTCGATCTGGTCTAATCGGGTGTAGGGTCCGATTTGAACCGCTACGATCCGCCCATCTCGCCCGACGATATACGTCTCGGGAACCCCGCGCATCCGGTACGCCTGGGAAATTCGGGTGCCGAGATCCGGACCGTTTGCATAAGTGATGTTGAACTTTTCCAGGTAGGCCAGTGCCTCCGTCTCGGTGTCCACATAATCAACGCCCAGGAACTCGACTCCCTGGTCCCTGTACATCTGGTACGCCTGCTCCAGTTCCAGCGCTTCCTGTTCGCACGGCTTGCACCACGAAGCCCAGAAGTTGACCACCCTGACCGTGCCATCAAGCTCGGCCATATCAATCTGATCGCCATCAAAAGTCGTAAGGACAAACTCGGGAGCTTGAGCACCGACCGCAACCGGGCCCTGTTGCGCACGAACCAGGCCAAATCCGACCAGGCCCAGGACGGCAAACAACCCACTCCAGACTACAAAGGGCACCCAGCGGCGTCGCTTTGGTGCCTCTGCTTGCAATTCCTCTTGCTGTTCTTTAACTTCCTCAGCCACGACGTTGGAGTTCCTCCTCGACGCGGTCAACGTAGGGGTCCTCAGGCGTCTCGACTGCACCATCCATCTCCAACTCGGACGGTTTTCGCCAGCTGCGAACAGCCCCGGCCAGGATGACTGCTCCTGCAATGAAGGCGATTGGCGGCAGGACGTAGATCGCCCAATTCAGACCAGTCGCCGGCGGCGTGGCCAGTACTCGATCTCCATATTGCGCAACAAAGTAGTCCTCAATCTGTTCCTTTGACCATCCTTGCGCCAGCTTTTCGCGGATCGTGCCGCGCCACTGAATACAAGCCTGTGTCGAACATACATCCAAAGGCTCATTCGGGCAGACCGGACAGTACATCCCTTTGGCTACCTCGTTGACCTCGTCGTCGGTCGGTTGATCCTCCTGGGCCAGCGCGGTGCCTGCGGTCACTGCAACCATCAGCAGGCCCATCAAAAGGCCCGCGCACATCACCACGATTCTTGCCCCAATCGACCTTGAAATTCGCATCAATCTGCTGCCGCAGCGGCTTGTTCCGCAGTCAGACGGCGCCGGGCTGGTTGAACGTCGCGCTCTGGCCAGGCGGCTACCAAGGTACCCAGGATGAATACCGCTCCGCCCAACCAAACAAAATTCACCAGGGGATTGTGATAGACCTTGAAGGTAGCTCCGTCCTGTCCGATGGGCTCCCAGCCCACCAGCAGCACGTAGAAGTCTTCTTCCAGCGTGGAGCGGACTCCGGGAATGGTCATGGGTTGATTCTCAAGAACGTAAAAGTCCGAGCGCGGAAATAGCTTGCCAACGGATCTTCCGTTCTTGAATACCGAAACCTCCGCCCGTGAGATCTCACGCCCATCTTCCGTGTTGAATCTCGTCAATCCCTCATAGACCATGACGTACTGGCCAAGCGTCAGCTGCTCTCCGCGGGCCAAAGTACCCTGTGTCTCGGATTGAAAGATTTCGATGCCGATGATACCGAAGGCCATGAGCACAACGCCGAGATGGATTACATATCCGCCGTAGCGCCGCCGATTTCGAGCTACCAGCCTCGAGAGCGCCGCCGAAAAACTCTCGCCGTGCCGGCGATGCCGAGCTCGAGCTCCACGCCAGAATTCGTAAAGCGTGATGACTGCTACCAAGGATGCAAGCCAGTAGCCTAGCAACGCGGCCGTATTTCGCATTCCAGTGATCACCAATAGCACTGGCACCAACAGGGAAACCGCGACCGGTATCCATAACTGTCGACCCAACGCACGCCAGGAGGAGCTTCCGTACGCACTCAGCGGCGCAACTCCCATCAGCAGCAAAAGACCAGCGAACAATGGACCCGTGATGCGTTCATACCATTCTGGACCGACTGTCACCGTTTGTCCGGTAAAAAGCTCAGAGGCAAGCGGAAAGATAACGCCCAGGAAACATACCGCCAGGATCATGATGAACAGGAAGTTGTTAAGCAAGAAGAACGCTTCGCGCGAGGCCATCGAGTTGATTTGATTGACCCCACGCAAGTTGCCCCATCTTTTGAGCAGCAGCCAGAGTGAAATCACGAAAGTGGCGCCAATGAAAGCAAAGAACATGGGCCCGATGGCGGATTGAGCGAAAGCATGCACGGAAGAGAGCACACCCGACCGGGTCAAAAAAGTGCCAAATAACACCAACGAATAGGTCAGGATGATGAGCAGCATGTTCCAGTGCTTCAGCATGCCTTTCTTCTCTTGCACCATGACCGAATGCAGGAAAGCTGTTCCGGTTAGCCAGGGCATAAAGGCTGCAATCTCGACCGGGTCCCATCCCCAATAACCACCCCAGCCCAGAACATCGTACGCCCAGCGGCCTCCCAGGATCAATCCCAGGGACAGGAAGAGCCAGGCGACGAGAGTCCAACGACGCGTCACTCGGATCCAGCGATCATCGCTTCTTTCGGTAATCAAAGCTGCCAAAGCAAAGGCATAGGGGATTACGAATGATACAAATCCCAGGTAAAGCATTGGTGGGTGGATGATCATCCCCGGATGGCGCAGGAGGGGATTCAGTCCCTGACCATCGGGAGGGCTGGCGGCGACTGCACCTGCGGGCCTGAAGAATGCCGCAGACTGACCGCCCTCTGGGGTCAGCCAGATACGAGCGAATGGATTTTCCACAAAAATGATCAGCGATAGGAAGAAAGCCAGAGTGACCATGCTCACCACGATCACCCAGGGCAGC
>JABAOE010000864.1_pt1 | contig 38046 bp, 40 predicted proteins | sample 7062141 | NCBI WGS metagenome assembly JABAOE01 (sample SAMN14538627, study PRJNA623070) | marine sediment metagenome | biome: marine biome [ENVO:00000428]; feature: marine pelagic biome [ENVO:01000023]; material: deep marine sediment [ENVO:00002113] | place: India: Gulf of Khambhat ...
AAACACTGGTCCATACTACCGGTATTATCCCCATTATTTAATCCAACTAAACAAACAAACTCAAATCCATTTTGCGGAGGACTATCAACTTTGTCTATAGGAGACAAAAATGAAGCATTTTCAAGTGAGATATAACCATTTGTCTGTCCAGGTTTTAATCCTCCTCCTTCACATAATAGATTGTTTCCTCTACTTGCTGGATAATCATCATTAATTCCATAATTTAAAACCACATTGGGACCGCAGCCAAATGTTTTTCGATCACATGATAACCTTTCTTCATTTTCATCAACCTGAAAAATATCAAACGTTATTCCAGCTTCTTCGTTGTACACATGGGCTTCTGAGCCATCACCTGCTTGTCCAGATATAAATCTATTTTCTTCCACGATAAATGCTATAACATCAGCATATTTTGATCCATCTACTGTATTAAATGGAATTATTATATTTCCAAAAGCTGGTGTGAGCGAAGGATCTTTATCTTCTTCAAGTAAAGTTCTATCATCGAAATCACTTATTAGATTCATTCTATATTCGTAACCCGCATCATCAACTATTCTAACATTTCCTATTAATGGGTCACTTAAACCTACGTCCCTACCAGTAGAACAATTAAAAGCTGATATTGTTACAATACCGTAAGAATCATCCGCAAGATTTGCAGGGACGGCTGTACCATTATTTTTTATTAAGTTATCCATATCATATACTACGGTATCATTAGGTGTTAGAGTGTCATTGAAATCTAATTCATCACAACTTCTATCCTGTTGAAAAATCTGAACGTGAATACATAATGGATTAACATTATCTTCAATATTTGTAACCTGAATATATGTATTTCTTTGTCTTAAATCATAATAAGTAAATAAATCTTTATCAGGTGTAAAATTATTTTGTATTTCAACAATACTTTGTGTTAATGGTTGAGCAAAAACATTAACAGGCATTGCAATTATAAAAGCGAAAACTAAATATTTGAAATATCTCATTATTTTCCTCCTTAAAGAGATACATATGTAAATTATATTATTTTATTAAATATAAGAAAAAATTACAAGGGGTTATGGGTGTGGGGTTTATGGTTTGATTGTGTTAGATTTAACCTATCCACACACTCTAAGATTTTTTATATAAAAACATAAAAAATGTCCCATGACTTGTCCCTAGAAGTGTCCCAAGAGAAATAGCTAATAATATCATAAGGTTAAGTTGTTTATTATAGTTTCATGGGACAATATTATTAGTGTTTGAGGGGATATTGAGGAAAATAATGGTAGCTAATAAGGTCAGCTAAACACACACACTCAGAAAATATATCAAAAATATAGAAAATCAAACAAAAATTGAACAATTACAGGGTGTAAGGGAATTTTAACTGCATTAAATATATTACATCTGGTGCATCCTTAATTTAAAAGTTTTAAAATAAAAAATTGGTATGCTTTTGAATATACTTTGAACATTAGAACACTTCTTGTTGATCAGATTTTTCATTAGTTAGCTTTTTCTTCTTCCTAAGTAAAAAGCTTTTACTGTTATTATGAAATAGGGCTTTACTTATATAAGTATCCATCCATAAATCTTCTGCAATTTCTTTATATTTGCTGGCATCCATTCCTTCTAATTCCATTTGCACTAAGAATTCTGATGCTAACTCAGCTTTCTCTACATTTCTCTTGTTTCTAGTTTCTCTTTTGCTCTCTAACTCAAATACAATTAGTTTCTCTGGTGTTTTCTCTAGTTTCTTTCTTACATCAGCTTCAAATAAATCTAAATGTTTTATCTTGTCCAAAAATTTATCTATTTTATTTATTGATTTCTGATTAATTGATTCATTCATATCAGATACAGACAATCTCTTTGATTTTTAGACTCAATGTTTAATTTACTATTTAAACAGTGCTTTTATTCTTTTTTCAATGTCCTCTGGAAGATGTTTATCAAGATATTCAATCAGAGCGTCTCTTAATATATCACCCTTACTTTTCTGAAAATAAATCTTAGCGTGTTCAAGTTTCTCATATAATTTATCATCAGTAAGAAAAGAAACTGTTTTTTCCATTTTTTTATTTCCCTTAGGTTCTGTAGGTGTCATATCGGTAGATTAACATATTAAATCTAATAATCTAATAGCACTTGTATATAATATCCTAATATGATATTATACTATTATATACAAATAATACAAATATATTTATTTGGAGATAGAAATGGCTGTATTTAAAAAAAATAATAGATGGTATACAGATATTTATGCTGATGGAAGAAGAATAAGACAAGCAGTAAAAATTGATGGTAAGAATCCTTCTGAAATAACACGAAAAGATGCTCTTAAAGTTGAAGCAATTAGAAAAGCACAGGTTGCTCAAGGCGTGAAATTAAGTTCAAGCAAAAAGAAACTTAAATTTTATGATCTAATTGATAGATATTTAGATTGGGTTTCACAAAATAGAAAATACTTGGGAACAGATAAAAGTATTTGCAAGATGTTAAAAAATTTCTTCAAAAACAAAGCAGTAGAAGAGTTTAATTTGTTTGATATAGAAAGATTAAAAAAGCATAGAAAAGAACAAGGAAGAACCAATGAAACTATTAATAAGGATTTAGGTTCGTTAAGGAGAATGATAAATTTAGCTGTTGATTGGAAGTTAATAGGTGAAAATCCAATCAAAAATATGAAATTATTAAAAACACCTCTAACAAAGGATCGTATTTTTTCAGAAGATGAATTTGTCTTATTGCTGGAATCTGCTTCTAAACATTTTAAACCAGTTTTACTTACATTTTATTTTACAGGAATGAGGGTAAGAGAAGTAGTTAACTTAAAGTGGAATGATATAGATTTTCAGAAAAAAATTATTACTGTAGCTGAATCAAAAAATAATGAATATAGAACTATTCCAATGAATAAAATATTATTTGATGAATTAAAAAAGATATTTAAAAATTCTAACTCAGAACATGTATTTGTTACTCCAAAAGGAGATAGTTATAAAGGAAACACTCCGTTCAAAACTGTTTGGAATAATACTTTAAAAAAATCTGGTATCAATCATTGTGCTCTTCATGATTTTAGACATACTTTTACCAGCAATCTAATTGTAAATCATAAAGAGGACTATATTACTGTAATGGCTCTTACAGGACATAAAAGTATTAGAATGTTGCAGAGATATAGTCATACAAGAGAAGAATCTAAAAAGAATGCAATTGATAAATTAAATATAAATTTTTTAAATCTGAAAGATTCCAACATAGCTTATTTAAGTTAATTTCAGAAAAAATAAATTTTTATTGCTGATTTTTTGCAATTTATAGACACCTATATGGACACCTCAGGACATTTGTAGTAATATGCATTTTGATTAAAAATTGCTGAAAAGGCTATAAACATTGGATATTATTTGGAGCGGGAAACGGGATTCGAACCCGCGACCTTCTGCTTGGCAAGCAGACGCTCTAGCCAACTGAGCTATTCCCGCATGTATAGGACTAATAAAACTATCAAGATCAACTATTATTGTCAAGCATAATAAAAACTTATAAACATTAGGTAAAATAAACCGGATATGTGTGAAATAAGCAGAAATGATTTATTAAAAAATGTTAAGACTGCTGTAATTAAAATCGGAAGCAGTGTGCTTACAAATAATAATGGTTTGCTGGATGAATCCGAGTTTGCCGGCATAGCCCGGCAGGTATCGGAATTAAATAAAAGGGGAATAAATACGGTTGTTGTTTCTTCGGGAGCTATTGCCTCTGGAATGAAAAAATTAAATATGAAGAAAAGGCCTGAAGATATTCACATAAAGCAGGCCATATCAGCATGCGGCCAGTCTTCATTGATCAGATATTATGAATTATCATTTCAGGAATTTGGATTTAACGTAGCACAAATTCTGCTTACCCAGGATGACCTCTCAAACAGAAGAAGGTTTTTAAATGCCAGAAAAACAGTCCTTGAACTTCTGGATATGGGAATAATCCCGATAATCAATGAAAACGATTCGGTTTCATTTGAAGAGATAATGTTTGGTGATAACGATAATCTTGCGGCACTGGTCACTTCCCTGATTGGTGCGGATATTTTACTTCTTATAAGTAATGTTGACGGGTTTTATGATAAGGATCCTGCCAAGGATGAGAATGCAAAATTACTTTATATGATAAAAGAAGTTGATTCACGAATAGAATCACTAGCCGGAGAAACAACCGGCAAGACAACCACAGGCGGTATGAGAACGAAAATGCAAGCTGCTAAAACAGCTGCAGCTTTCGGTGTTCCTACAATTATTGCAAATGGCAAAACAGAAAATGTTATAGTTGATATTTTTAATGCCAACGAGCTTGGAAGTGTTATTCTTCCACTTGAAGGAAAAATGAAAAGCAGAAAACACTGGATTGCTTTTGCATCAAAACCAAACGGGAAGCTTATATTAGATGACGGAGCGATTAAGGCTATTACTCAAATGGGAAAGAGCCTATTACCATCGGGAGTAAAGAAAATTGAAGGGAGTTTTGGAATTGGAGAAGCTGTTAGTATTTATAATGAACAGATGGTTGAAGTATGCCGTGGTTTATCTTCTTATAGCTCAGATGAAATAAATAGGATTAAAGGTAAAAATTCTTCTGAAATTGAAGATATCTTAGGTTATAAATATAGTGATGAAATTATTCATCGTGATGAAATGGCAATTATATCCAACAATATTTAATATATGAGACCTGTTAATTTTTTAGTAACTCTTTTAATAATTTTTTCATTTTTATTTTTAGCTTCACTAAGTTTTTTCTTTTATTTTGATAAATACTCTGATCAGAGCAAAACAGTTGAAATTCCAAGGGGTATGAGTCTTAAAACAATTTCCGGTTTATTAGAAGAAAGAAATCTTATAAGAGATAAGAAATTATTTTTTGCTTTTGTTTTATTAAATGGCACGCATGAAGAATTAAAAGCAGGTGAATATGAATTTCCACAAGGCTCATCTATAAATGACATACATAATATTCTTATTAAGGGGTCAGCACTTTTAAGGGGCATTACTATACCAGAAGGCTTTACGGTTAATCAGATAGCGGAACTTCTGGAAGAAAAAAAGATTTTAAGTCAGGACAAGTTTTACGAACTAGCAAATAATAAAAATTATATAAAAGAAAAATTGGGAATAGAAGTTGATAGCCTTGAAGGATTTCTATTTCCGGATACTTATTCTTTTAATAAGAATGAATCAGCCGAAATAGTTATAAATACAATGATTAACAAGTTCTACGAGGTTTACAATTCTATTGAAAAAAATAACAAACTTAACTTGAGTTTGCTTGAATATGTAACTTATGCATCTATAATTGAGAAAGAAACGGGCGTTGATTCTGAAAGAGTTATGGTTTCAGCCGTGATAAAAAACAGATTGGAAAGAGGTATGAAACTTGAATGTGACCCTACTGTGATTTACGCATTAGGTGAAAACTATGATGGAAGACTAAGAAGAAAACATCTTCAATATATCTCGCCATATAACACATATGTTATTACCGGTCTACCTAAGGGGCCGATTGCAAATCCTGGAAAGGAATCACTATATGCTGCTTTTAACCCGTCTGATGATGATTATTTGTATTTTGTATCAAAGGGTGACGGTTCACATTTCTTTTCGAATAATTATAAAACTCACGTTAACGCGGTAAATAAATTTATCAGAAACAAGAAGAATTAAGTAGTAGGAAATGCTTTTTCAAACGGATCGAATTCTGCTATCTTCTGATCAAGTTTCATTAGTGATTTATCTTTTCTTTGTATTCTTATTATTGAATCTTTTCCTTTTGAAGCAACAAATTGCGTACCCATGGTTTCCTGAGAAACTGTTTCTAAAATTTTAGGATAGTTTTTAGCACCAATAAAAATTGAATGGATACAAACTCCCAGTTTTTTTGCTGATTCCCTCTCGGATATCACTTCACAATCACCTGAAGTAGGAATCCCGTCTGTAATAAAAAGTATATGTTTATTTCTTAACCCTCTTCCCTTAAATTCCGATAATGCATCTTTTAGGGCATCTTCATAATTAGTGTTTCCAGAACAATCGGTTCTTGTTGCTAGTTCATCTATCCACTTATAATCTTTTGTGAAAAACTTGTAATTTTTCTTGTATTTGTAGGACTTATGGTTGAATTCTATATATCCTATTCTCATTCTTTTTGTTCTTGCAAGTTCTATAACACCTTTTACTACGGATGAAGACCACTCACTGTAAACTCCCATCATTGATGTACTTACATCTCTTAGGATTGCTATTTCACCACCTAGTATTTCCTTTTCACGTAAATGAACTCTGGGCAGATTTGGAGCAGTGTTATTGCTCCATACATATGCGTCGAGCAAATCAATATCATCTACTTCATCAAATGATCTCATTTGCTTCCATTTTCGAGGGGACCCTCCTGGATGAAGAGATTTTTGTGCCATGCTGCGTTGAAAATTCCCTTCAAGAATTTTCATAATTAATTTTATGTTATCTGCAGTTTCAGTATTTCCTCTTCCGGGAATTATAGTTTCGTCATCTTCACCAGCTTGGTCAGATTTGCTGCTCATATACGCTCTGCTGGATTTATCTTCTCTCTCGGAATTACCACTGTCCCGCATATTGCCAGTGGGGTCTGATGGGATATCCTGACCTTCGGGAGGTTCCATCTGGCTTTCCTGGTTTATATTTTCTTTAAGTTCTTTTAAGGCATCAAAAAATGTTTTTCTTGCTTCGGATAATTCATTCTCTGTCTCTTTATCTGAATCTTCATCGGGCACTTCACCTTTAGGCTCCATGTTCTGAATATCTTCATCAAATTCTGAAATAGGATCTAGATTTTCAGGCTCTAATTCGTTGCTTGGATTTTTTTTTTACCTTCAAGACTGTCTAGAATAGCATCAAGCTGATCATAGATTTCTTCCGGAATTCTAAAAGCAGTCATATACTTAAGGGATCTTAAGTCTTCCATGGTACATACATCTCTATTGTGAAGTTGTGCATGTGATTTGAAAATTTTAAGTGACTTCACAAAAAAGGTCCTGTCGGATATCAATGAATTACTTTCATTAAGTCCATAGTCCTCGATAAGAATTGTTATAAAGTTAGCAAGTCCGTTTTGAACTTCCAATGGAATAACAATATTTTCAAGTTCTTTGTGTTTCTTGTCCAGTATTTCCTTGCTCACCCTTATTGGTATTTCCGCTTCAAATGGTCTGTCCGCATAGAGTTCAATTACTTTTTTTGCTTCGTCCCATTTTTTCTCATAAGAGAGTCCAAGGGATTTTATCTGTAGAACAAATCTGTCAAGATTTGCAGGATCAAGGGGTTCGTTATAATATTCATCTGCCGTTGGGTTACTTGTGGCTATGGCGGTTAATAACGGGATTTTTTCATCGAAAAATTTCCTTTCATTCAATATTCTGAGCAATACATTTAGTGATTCCCCCGGAGCACGAGAAATATCATCAAGCAGACATATTTCTGATGTTAATATACCGCCCTTTACTATATGTTGTTTAATAAGCTCCCCTGACTCCGTAGATTCTTTTATAATCGCGAGGTCTCCTATAAGCTCTGAAAGACGTGTATCCCTGTGGAGTTGGTAAAAGAAAAATTTCAACTGAGCTGCAGCGGATATGATTTCAGAGAGCATGGTTTTTGCAGTTCCGGGAGGTCCTTCAATATATATGTGTTCTCTTGATATAATTCCTAGCAAAAGCGCAATTTTCACATCTTCATGTCCTATGACATGAGTGTCCATTTCTTGCTTGAGTTCTTTAAACGGATTTTGAGGATTCATAAAATGGTTCTCCGAATAATTCAGTAAAAAACATATTACATTACAGCAAAATCATTTGCAATCAATTAATAGTGTAATGATAAATATAAAAAATCAGAATTTTTATATTATATTAGATTAAATTCTTTCAAAAAATATTCAATTGCTGTACAAACACGTTATAATATTTTGCTACAAATGGTTATAGAATGTGCAGAATGCGGTACCAGATATGAAGTGGAAGATGGCAATATTGCCCCGCCTGGAAAAATGGCAAGATGCTCAAGGTGCGGGAATATTTTCTTTGTAGATTCGGTAATTAAAATCGATGAGGAAGAAGTAGTTGAGAGCAATCCATTTTCCGAATTGTCTGAAGATGAGTTTAAAGATGAAGCACAAGAAATCAAACTTGGTAATACTACAGATGATGAAATAGATGATAAAAGTTTTGACTGGGAAAATTTAACTCCATCTGATCTCCAGATTGATAATAGGACAACTGAAGATATAAATATAATAGATTCCACTGAAGATAAAGATGAAGAATCTCCCGATCCATTTAAAGCACCTGAAACACTAAAAATTGATGATAATTTATCTATGGATTCTGCAATTAACAATTTTTCAGATAGTTCATTTGAAAATGTTAAAACTGAAAAAAATGTTATTAGCGAACGAGTCAATTTAAAAACTGAAAAAAAATCTTCAGGAAGTAATTTCTTTGCAAAAATATTTTATAACTTGATGTCACTTTTTGCTATCCTGATAATTATTGGGACTATATTCTTTGTGCTGGGAAACCTCGAGGTAATACCAAAAAATCAATTTGAGAAGTATAAAGCAATTGTTATTAATTATCTTCCTATTAACTTAGAATATAATAAACTTCTCAGATATGCATCAATCAATAATGTTGAGAGCAAATGGATTAATACTAAAAACGGATATATGTTCTTGGTAACAGGAGATGTAGTCAACAAACACGAACAACCACTAAGTTATATTAAACTTAGAAGTAAATTTTATTCCGCTGGTGAGGATTTATATGTTCAGGAATTTTACTCCGGTAATACATTAACTCTTAGTGAACTTAGAAATAATTCGGAGTCTGCATTGCTAAAAAAGATTAATAACAGAGGTGGTGATATAGATTTTGATGATATTGATTCGTTAAAAGGCAAGAATTTTGATATTAAACCAAACAGTTCTGTTCCATTTTATTCTTTTTACCTGTCTAAAAGCAAGATTCTCGGTTTAAAATTCAAAATCGATATTGTTGATCTAGACATATTGGTTTCTGATTAACTAATTCTAAATAACTTATTGCTTTCTATATATATTTTTAGTACAATTTAAGCCTTATTTTAATTTTAATTTATTAATGTTTTAGCATTTTTCATATTAATAAAGCTGAAAATTAATATAAAATTTGTTTTTAATCAGGATGAATGTAAAAAAATGAAAGCAACACGAATAAAAGTAAGTGTTAGTCAGGACGGTCTTTTACCTCAGGAAAGTGCAGATATTGTTAATGTTCAATTTCCGGTATTGCCAAAAAGACTTTTAAAAGCTCTGGGATTTGAGAGAGTTGATAATACAACTTTTGTTGGAGTATTACCTGTTTTTGTAAATCTGGGTGAAAAAGAACAAGAAATTGAGCTTGAGCTTGGTGTTTCTATGCCTGAGATGAGAAAAAAAGTTTTAGAAATACTTCAAAAACAATTTCAATCAGAAGAAGCTTCAGGCCCTGGAGATAAAGCTACCAGAACTACAAAAGGTGCCAGAACTACAAAAACTACTAAAACCACAACAAAAGCTTCAAAAACCACCAAAGCATCCAAGACAGCTAAGCCTACAGAAAAAAAGAAAGCAAAAACTACAAAATCTACTTCCAGAAAAACTAAAGGATGATATTATGCCAGAGAATAAAATCAAAGAGGCCCTAACCTTTGATGATGTTTTGCTTTCTCCTAACTTCTCGGACATATTGCCAAATGAAGTAGACGTCTCCACTAATTTAACAAAAAATATTACTTTAAAAATTCCTTTGCTCAGTGCAGCTATGGACACTGTTACTGAAGCTAAAACCGCTATAGCTATGGCTCAGGAAGGTGGCATAGGAATTATTCACAAGAACATGAGTATTGAAGATCAAGCCGGGGAAGTATTAAAAGTAAAGAAATATGAAAGTGGAATGATTGTGAACCCCTTAACTGTTAGTCCTGATAATAAAGCTGAAGAAGCACTAAACATGATGATCAAATATGAAATTACGGGATTACCTGTTGTTAAAAAGGATGAAACACTTTGCGGGATAATAACCAATAGGGACCTAAGGTTTGAAAAGAATTTAAATTTTAAGGTCAAACAGGTTATGACTCCAAAAAACAAACTTATAACTGTTGAAGAGGGTACGACTCTTGAAGAAGCAAAGGATCTTCTGCATAAATACAAAATAGAAAAACTCCCTGTGGTAAATAAAGACTATAAACTTCGCGGTTTAATCACTATGAAGGATATCGAAAAAATTGAAAAATTTCCTTCTGCTTCCAAGGATAGCTTAGGAAGGCTTCTTGCGGGAGCTGCAGTAGGAGTTGGTTCGGATAGGGAAGAAAGAATCGACGGACTGGTTGCTGCAGGATGTGATGTAATAACTATAGATACAGCTCATGGCCATTCTAAAAGGGTGTTGTCTACAATTAAATACATTAAGAAAAAATATCCGGAAATAAATTTGATAGCAGGAAACATTGCTACCCCAGAAGGGGCAAAAGCATTAATTAAAGCTGGTGCAGATTGTCTTAAAGTTGGTGTAGGTCCCGGTTCAATATGTACTACAAGAATAATTGCAGGTATTGGTGTACCTCAGATAACTGCTATTCAAAATGTATCAAGAGAGGCTAAAAAGGGCAAAATTCCTGTTGTTGCTGATGGCGGAATTAAGTACTCAGGAGATATCACAAAAGCGCTGGCCGCCGGGGCCGACTCTGTGATGATTGGGAATTTGTTTGCCGGAACCAATGAAGCACCAGGAGAGGTTGTATTGTATCAAGGCAGATCATATAAAGTATACAGAGGCATGGGTTCTATAGAAGCTATGAAAAAAGGCAGCAGAGATAGATACGCTCAGGATGAAATGATTGAAGCAAAACTTGTGCCCGAAGGTATTGAAGGCCGAGTACCATTAAGGGGTGGAATAGGGGATATTATATATCAACTTGTCGGGGGGTTAAAAGCAGGAATGGGATATACAGGCTCTCAATCAATATCAAAACTTCAATCAAATGCTAAATTTGTTAAGCTTACAAATGCCGGACTTAGAGAAAGTCATGTACATGATGTAATAATTACAAAAGAATCTCCCAACTATAGAATAGAATAATTTCAAAGATCGTTTCCTATTATCTTAAGATGCAAGAAAAAGTTTTAGTATTAGATTTTGGATCTCAATATACACAGCTTATAGCCAGAAGAGTCAGGGAGTTTGGGGTTTATTCCGAGATCAAAGCATTCTATACTCCTGTTGAAGAAATAAATTCTGATAAACCCAAGGCTATAATACTTTCAGGTGGCCCATCTAGTGTGTGGGATGAGAAAGCACCTGATATTGATGAAGAAATATTAAATCTTAACATACCAATTCTTGGTATTTGCTATGGAATGCAGTTATTGGTTCATAAGCTTGGTGGTATTGTTGAGCATTCTGAAAAAAGGGAATTTGGACCTGCCCAATTAAAAATAAATATAGATGAAAAACTAATAAGCAATATCCCTAAAGACTCAAATGTATGGATGTCTCATGGAGATAAGGTGCTGGAGTTGCCTGAGAATTATATATCATTGGCACATACTGATAATACTCCATATGCTGTAATTAAAAATAAAGATAAGGATTTGTATGGTATCCAATTCCACCCCGAGGTTATTCATACGGATTATGGAAAGGAAATATTATCAAACTTTTTATTTAAAATATCTGAATGTGAAGGCACCTGGAGTTCTAAATCGTTTATAGAAAGTTCAATTGAAAAAATAAGAGATGAAGTTGGTGCTTCTAAGGTAATTTGTGCTTTATCAGGTGGTGTTGATTCTTCTGTGACTGCGGCATTATTACAGGAAGCAATTGGTAAGAATTTATATTGTGTATTTGTTGATACAGGTATGCTCAGGCTCGATGAAGCCCAGGAAGTTGTAAATGCATTTGAAGATTTTGATCTGAATTTTATACATGTTGATGCTACGGATAGATTTTTAGACAAGCTTAAAGACGTTGAAGACCCTGAACTTAAAAGGAGGATTATAGGGGAGGAATTTATAAGGGTTTTTGAAGATGAAGCTAAAAAACTTAAAGGCGTGGAATATTTAGCTCAGGGTACTCTCTATCCGGATATTATTGAGAGTGTGAGTGTAAAAGGGCCTTCAGCAACAATAAAATCTCACCATAATGTTGGGGGATTACCTGAAAAAATGCATTTAAAACTTATTGAACCATTAAAGGAGCTGTTTAAAGATGAGGTAAGAGAAGTAGGATTGGAACTGGGTCTGCCTGCCTCTTTAATAGGAAGACATCCATTTCCAGGCCCAGGTTTAGCTATCAGGATTATGGGTAGTATTGATAATGATAAAATTAGAACACTTAAATATGCAGACTCAATATTTATTGATGAACTAAAAAATGCTGATTTGTACGATGAAATTTGGCAGGCCTTTTGTGTTTTTCTACCTGTTAAAACAGTGGGAGTAATGGGGGATGAAAGAACTTATGAAAATGTTTGTGCTCTTAGAGCGGTTACAAGTTCAGATGGAATGACGGCAAGCTGGGCTAAAATACCCTACGATTTATTAGAGAAAATATCAGTGAGAATTATAAATGAGGTTAAGGGCATTAACAGGGTAGTTTATGATATTTCAACTAAACCTCCAAGTACCATAGAATGGGAATAAATAATTAGTCTGCTAGTTTTTTAAAAATAGCAAATTCACCCATAAATGAAACGAATTCCCAGCCATCCGAACCAATTTTATTCAGTTCTTTTTCCATGTTTAGCTGAATGTTAATTTTTCTTGAATTTACCGCTTCTTTTGAAACAGCAATATCATGATCGTCAGTTCTTTGAAATAAGGTGTCAGTGGTAACTACTTTATAAGTCCATTTCATTTTTCGTCAATCTCTTCATGTTCTTCTGTTGATTCGTCTGTGGCTTCTTCTATCTCCTCATCGATAATCAATGTTTCAGACTTATTAGTGACGTCTTTTAATTTTTTTATATAATTGTTGTAATCTTTTTGGGAAATTTTTCCTTCACTTATACTCAAACCAACAATTCTCATGTCATAAAGTTGATCTTTTTTTGCCATTGTTGAAGCTCCTCCGAGGTAGGGAATTGTAACTATATATAATAATTTATCAAAAAAAAATTAATTTGATTTTTCTTTAAACCATTTCCAGGTTTTTTCAATACCACTTTTAAAATTATTAATTGGTTCCCAGAATAGATTATTTTTAGCATAAGTATTGTCTATGCTAATTCTACTAACTTCCCCAACTCTTTCATCTTTATATATTATTTTGAAATCGATATTGGTTATTTCTTTTAATGTACGAATAATTTCATTAACTGATGTTTCTACGGAAGTCCCTATATTGTAAATACCATTTTCGGAATTCAAAGCCAATAAATTAGCATTCGCAACATCCGAAACATGAACATAGTCTCGCGTTTGGTCACCTTTTCCAAATACAATGCAGGGTTTGTTATTTAATATATTAGTGCAGAAAATAGCTACTACTCCTGCTTCTCCATGAGGGTTTTGCCTTTCACCGTAAACATTCGAATATCTTAATATAACATAATCAAGATTATAGGTTTTATTATAATATTTGATGTAATTTTCAACGCTCAACTTCGATATTCCATATGGTGACAGGGGATCTTTTTGGCTTTGTTCGTCTGCAGGAATTAATTTAGGTTCTCCATAAATTGCACCACCAGTTGAAGAAAATATTAATTTATGAACCTTGTGGTCATTACATAATTTACATATTTGCAAAGAGCCAAGGATATTTACATCTGCATCGAAGACTGGGTTTTCCACGGACTCTCTTACATTTATTTGAGCTGCATGATGATTAACTATTTGTGGTTTAAACTTTTTGAAAACTTCGTTTAGTTTTTCGTAATCTCTTATATCACAATTAATAAATTCGGCTTTATCGTTAATATTGTTTTCAGATCCTGTGGACAAGTTATCAATTACAAGGACATTATGCCCATTTTTTATATAGGTATCGCAAACCCATGAACCTATAAAACCTGCACCACCTGTGACTATTATATTCATTGTTAATTTTGGATATGAAATTAAATTATGAAATAAGATTACACAATTAATCCATTTTTCAACAAATAAACAATAGTGTGAAATATTGTTCTCACTTGTTCCTATTTTGTCTTCAATGTTGACTAATCTATAAGCAATTGCAATTAAAAAATTGAATTAATAAAAAATAAATGCTGGCACGTTAATTGCACCTATAAAATCATTACAATTTGATCCTGGTAGAATAGAAAATGGATAATTTAAATTATAGTAAAGAGTATATAACTGAACAAATAACAATTGATGATAATAATTCGTCTAGAAACCAAAGTTCAAAAAGTAATAAAAAAAAATATTTTAACGAAAAAGAGTATCATTCTTTAAAAAATTATTTTCATGAAGTTGGAAATGAAAAGCTTTTAACTAGAAGGGACGAAATTATATATGCTATAAAAATTAAACTTTATAACAATGAGTACTCAAAGATTAAAAAACGGATAACAAATTTAATAGCTAAATTAAATGATAATGATTTATTAAATAAATTAGAACTCTATATATATTCTGATACAGAAAAAAGTAAAATAAGAATTGAGCAAAAAAAATATACAAAGAAGAAATTATTATTGTTTAAAGAATTAAAAAAATTATTGTTACTTAAAAATAAATACAAAGAAAACGAAAGTTTTTATAAAAATAAATTTATTAACTCAAATCTAAGACTTGTAATTAGCATAGCAAGAAAATATATAGGTAAGGGTCTTCCTGTAGCAGATTTAATTCAAGAAGGCAATATAGGTTTAATGAGAGCTGTAGAAAAATACGATTATACAAAGGGATATCGTTTTTCTACATACGCTTCATGGTGGATATTGCAAGGTGTATCAAGATCTCTTTATGAACAAACCCGCACAATTAGAATACCAGTTAGAGTGCTTGAACAGGCAAATAAAATAAGAAAGGCTACTAATCATTTATCAAATGAGAGTGGACAATTTCCCGATATTAACGATGTGGCAAAAGAATCAGGAATCAATGCGAAAACTGTAAATAAGATAATGAATGTAACCAAATCTAGTATGATTTATTTGGATGCAAAAAGTGCGGATGATGAAAATAGTAGTTCGTTGAAGGATATTTTACCGGATCAAGGTCCACTTGCAGATTCAATAATTGCTGATATTACTCTAAATAAATGTTTGGACAATACATTGTCAAAACTAAACGAGAAAGAAAAAAACATATTAAAAATGAGATATGGTTTGGATGATGATAATAAATATACTCTGGAGGAGATCGGTAAAATTTATGGCTTGACCCGAGAGAGAATTAGACAAATTGAAAGAAGAGCATTAAAGAAAATGAAAAAATTAGATACCGATCTGAGCCTCAAACATTTTCTTGTAAATTAATCTCATATAAACTATCTTTTTAAAACCCAACATTACTTTTTAAATAATAAACTTATTATATTAGAGGGAAAAAATGGATCAGGAATTGATCTCTGCGTCAAAAATTGCTTTGTTTGATTGTATGAATCTTAAAAAAAATGAATCATTGCTTATTATTACGGATGATCCTTGCAAATCCATAGGTTATGCACTTTGGCAAGTTGCAAAAGAACATGGTGTTGAAGCTGTACTTACTGAAATTATTCCAAGAAAATCCCATGGTGAAGAGCCTCCGGATCAAATTTCAATTTTAATGAAATTGTTTGATGTTGTTCTAATACCCACTTCTAAATCTTTGAGTCATACAGAATCGAGAAGAGAAGCAAGCAAATCCGGGGTCAGAATTGCAACGCTTCCCGGGATTTCCGAAGAAACAATGAAAAGAGCATTGAATTCAGATTATCAAGATATTGCATTAAAAAGTGATAAGATTGCGGAAATCTTAAGCTCAGGAAATGAGGTGAGAATTCTAACTGATAAAGGTACAGATATTGTGTTAAATATAATAGGCAGAAAGGGTTTATCTGATACGGGTTTGAATTATAAAAAAGGAGATTTTAGCAATTTGCCGGCAGGTGAAGCATATATTGCTCCGCTTGAAGATAAAGCTAATGGTGTAATAGTGTTTGATGGTTCAATGTCGGGTGTTGGATTATTAAATGATGATTTGATTGAGGTTAAAGTAGTAGATGGATATGCAGTGGAGATAAAAGGTGGAAAATCCGCATCAAAACTGAATTCAATTATGGAACCTCATGGTAAATTGGCTTATAACCTGGCTGAACTAGGGATTGGTACAAACGAAAATGCCCTAGTTGTTGGAAATATTCTTGAAGATGAAAAAGCTTTAAATACTATTCACATTGCTTTTGGTGATAATAAAAGTATGGGTGGAAATATTAGAGTTCCTAGTCATTTAGATGGTGTGATCCTAAGTCCAACAGTGATAGTTGATAATAATAAAATAATGGAAGACGGGAAACTATTGATTTAAAATGTTAATCGTTATAGATATAGGCAATTCAAATATTGTTTTTGGAGTATTTGAAAATGATAACCTGTTTCAAAATATTAGATTTGAGACTGATAAGAATAAAGATTACGAAGAAACCTCCAAATTCTTTCTGGATATATTAAAAGAGTACAATATTAATGCTTCTTTAGTAAAGGGGGCTATAATTTCAAGTGTTGTCCCCTCTTTAACAGCTATATTCAAAAAAATAATAAATAGTATTTTGTCGATTGAACCAGTTATTGTTAGCAACAATATAATAACAAATATGCCTTTGCTGATTGATAACCCGGAAGAGTTAGGAGCGGATAGAATTGTTAATGCTGTCGGGGCATATGAGAAAATTAAAAAAAGTTTGATTGTCGTTGATTTTGGAACTGCTACAACATTTGATTGCGTATCCGAAAGGGGAGAGTACCTTGGAGGTATTATAGCCCCTGGTATTACATTATCTTCGAAAGCTTTGTCAGCAGAAGCTTCTAAATTACCCAAAGTTGAACTGTTAAAACCTAAAAATTTAATCGGGAAGAATACAATAGAATGTATGCAATCGGGATTGGTTTACGGCTATGCGGTTATGATAGACGGTTTGGTTTCTAAACTTATTGATGAAATGAAGTCCGATCCCTATATTATAGCAACTGGAGGTCTGGCCAATTTAATTGTAAGTGAAACTGAAAATATTTTTCACATCGACAATAATCTGACCATAAACGGGTTAAAAATATTGTATGAATTCAATTCATAAATATTCTTTAAAGCTAATAAAATCTTATAAATCATATTATATTTTGACCCTTGAACTAGGAAGGGATAAAAAGAGCTTTTATATATATAATATTGAGGAATTGAATAAGAATAAAAGCTTGATAGCGGTAGAGAAAGAAAATGATATTAGTTGTGTAAGTATAAGTCAGCAACAAAAACTGAGAGACTTGACTATTTACGGCAATTATTCTTTAAAATATTACAAGGGGTTGAAAATTTTTTTCGAAATAGAGGGAAGTATTATTAATGGAAGCTATGTATTATTAGTTCCAAGTTGGGGGACTAGGACTAAAAATAGAATGTGGCTTCTCATAATGACTAATAAAAAAAACCTATGATTATTTAGACTAAATAGTGAATATGTATAGTCATAAATAATGCTAATGGTAGCTTTGTTTATAAAATTATATGTGTGATTTTTATTTTTTTTTGGGCTTCCTACTCACTGAAGGGTTATTCCTTTCTTTATTACAAGTATTGGGAATATTTATTGCTGTATGGACTATTTGGACGATAAAAGTAGAAAAATTCTTTTTAACTCTAAGTCTCTCTAAAAATCACAGATTTGTGCCCAAAGGCATACATAAAATAATCAGATATCCACTGTTTCCTTCCATTCTCCTAATTTCATCTTCTCTTGTTTTTAGTTGTTTTACTTTACTAAGATTGGGAGTGTTTTTGTTGCTTATGCTATCTTCTATTTCCCATCTTATTTATAAAAATAGTATATTTTCAAGGAATTATAATGATTATTCATTATATAAGCAGAAAACTTACAGAGCTATTCCTTTCCTAACTTAAATTATATAAAATATCGAAATCATTAATATTAAATTTAAGAAAGGAGAGTTGTAATGATAAAGCATATTGTAATGTGGAAACTGAAAGACACTCATAATGGGCTCGAAAAAAAAGATAACGCCCTAAAACTAAAGAAAGAGTTAGAGGATTTAAAAAATAAAATAGTTGAAATTCAGGAGATAGAAGTAGGAATTAATTTTAATGAATCTGAAGCTGCTTGTGATGTTGTACTTTATTCATCGTTTAATAGCAAAGAAGATTTAACAACATATCAAAAACATCCTGACCATATGAAAGTTGCTGAATTTTTATCTGATCTGAGAACAGAGAGAAGAGTTGTTGATTACGAATTGTAGCTTCTTGGATTAATTTTCGCTGTAGAATATGGTGACATATTTAAATCCGAGGTGATATTGTTTCTAAAAAGATAATAACCTAGCGCTGCTATCATGGCAGCGTTGTCAGTACACAAAACCGGACTTGGGATAAAAACCTTTATGTTTTTGTCTTCAAATTTGTCTTTGGCCAATACCCTCAGTCTTGAATTACACGCAACTCCACCAGATATAACTATATTTTTTACTTTATATTTTTTAACCGCATTAACAGTTTTATTTATTAATGTTTCAACAATTGCTTCCTGATAGCTTGCACAAATATCTTTTAAATCCTGTTCATTATTAATCATATTATTATTTAAATAATTGATTAGTGATGTTTTTATGCCACTGAAACTAAATTCCAAAGAATCATCATTTAAAGGTCTTGGGAACTTTATTTTCTTAGGGTTTCCTTCTTTTGCTAGGTTATCAATGGCGATCCCGCCTGGATAACCTAAATTTAAGACTTTTGCAGCTTTATCAAATGCTTCTCCTGCAGCGTCATCACGCGTGTTACTTAAAAGTTCAAATTCCAGATAATCTTTTACATAATAAATATTTGTGTGTCCGCCTGATACAATTAAAGCTATAAAAGGAAAATCAATGTCATTTTCCAAATGTACGGCTGAGATATGTGCTTCTAGATGATTTACCCCTACTAATGGCTTATTAAGGCTGTAAGCTAATGATTTGGCCGTAGATATACCTACCATCAAAGAACCAATTAAACCTGGACCCTGGGTTACAGCTATGGAATCTATATCCTCTAGAGTTTTTTTAGATTTGGATAAAGCTTCATTAATAACTTGTAAAATTATTTCTGTATGCATTCTTGATGCAATTTCAGGAACAACCCCGCCATAAATATTATGAATATCTATCTGAGAAGAAATGATGTTCGATAATATATGATTTCCGTTTTGTACGACCGCTGCTGATGTCTCGTCACAAGATGTTTCTATGCCTAATATGAATGTGTCCATTTGTAAATATTAATTTAACTTTATCAATTTTCAAATCACATAAATTAATATATGATTCAAAATAGAATTTAAAGCAAAAATTCTATTCTAATATGCTATAAAATTCTATCTAAAATTTGAATTTACAGTTAATCTATTTAAACATAAAATTCCCGGAGATATTATGGCTACAATTGATAAAAAGGAGAAAATACCCACTACTTCTGTAATTAGTACGAGTCCGTTTCCAAACTCTAAAAAAGTTTATGTTAGCGGTAAAATTTATGACCTGAAGATTGCTATGAGAGAAATAGCAACTGATGATAAAATAGCAGGTAATAATGATTATAAATTGACCGTATATGATACAAGCGGACCTTACACTGATCCAAACATCGAAATTGATGTTCATCGAGGTTTAAATCCACTTAGAAAAGAATGGATTCAAAAAAGGGGTGATACTCGGGTATTAAAAGAATTCTCTTCAAAATATTCCAAGGAAAGATTGGTCAATTCCAATGGCATTACATTCAAGCACATTAGAAAGCCTCTTAAAGCGAAAGCAAATTGTAATGTTACACAAATGCATTATGCAAAAAAAGGAATAATCACACCAGAGATGGAATATATTGCAATTAGGGAAAATCAAAGAATTGATGAATTAAACGATGAGTATTCGAAACTATCTGCTTATCACCATGGCAATAGCTTTGGTGCTAATATTCCTGATACCACGATAACCCCTGAATTTGTTAGGGATGAAGTTGCCGCAGGCAGAGCTATAATTCCATCTAATATTAACCATCCTGAATCCGAACCAATGATAATCGGAAGGAATTTTTTAGTGAAGATTAATGCCAATATAGGAAATTCCGCTGTATCGTCAAGCATTGAGGAAGAGGTTGAAAAAGCAGTCTGGGCATGTAGGTGGGGTGCCGACACTATAATGGATCTCTCTACGGGAAACAATATTCATGAGACAAGGGAATGGATAATCAGAAATTCTCCTGTACCAATTGGAACTGTTCCTATTTATCAGGCACTTGAAAAAGTTGATGGAAAACCCGAAGAACTCACATGGGATATTTATAGAGATACTTTAATAGAACAAGCTGAACAAGGAGTCGATTATTTTACTATCCACGCTGGTGTGTTACTGCGTTATATACATTTAACTGCTAAAAGAGTTACGGGAATTGTATCAAGAGGTGGCTCCATTATGGCTAAGTGGTGTCTTGCCCATCACAAGGAAAGTTTTTTGTATACAAAATTTGAAGAGATTTGTGAGATTATGAAAGCTTACGATATCGCTTTTTCTCTGGGTGACGGGTTGAGACCCGGATCAATTGCAGATGCAAACGATGCCGCTCAGTTTGCTGAACTTGAAACATTAGGCGAATTAACACAAATCGCCTGGAAAAACGATGTTCAGGTAATGATAGAAGGCCCCGGTCATATACCAATGCATATGATAAAAGAAAATATGGATAAACAACTTGAGATCTGCAGTGAAGCTCCATTTTACACATTAGGTCCTCTAACAACAGATATCGCACCAGGTTATGATCATATTACTTCAGGAATTGGTGCAGCCATGATAGGTTGGTATGGAACTTCAATGCTGTGTTATGTTACACCTAAAGAGCATCTCGGGCTTCCTAATAAAAAGGATGTTAAGGACGGGGTAATAACATATAAAATAGCAGCCCATGCCGCTGATCTTGCTAAAGGTCATCCCACAGCACAATTAAGGGACAATGTTTTAAGTAAAGCCAGATTTGAATTCAGGTGGAATGACCAGTTTAATTTATCTTTGGATCCTGATACAGCAAAAGAATTTCATGATGAAACTCTTCCTGCTGAAGGTGCAAAAGTTGCACACTTTTGTTCCATGTGTGGGCCAAAATTTTGTTCTATGAAGATAACTCAGGAAGTACGTGATTTTGCAAAAGAACAAGGTCTTTCAGAATTGGATGCAATTCAAAAAGGTTTGGAAGATAAGTCCAAGGAATTTGCCGAATCTGGCAGTAAAATTTATGTGCAGTCTGACTAATATAAATTGATAAAGTTATAGTCAAATTAGATGTGCCGATGCTTAAATAATTTTCAAAAATAATAAAATTAGATGGATTCAAAATTTGACTGAAGCAGTCTAATGATAAACCCCCTCAACTCATTCTTTGGATTGCTTCAGTCATCTCATATTTGGGCTATTTTTTGTCTTAAATTGTGGGGATGTGGAATTATATAAATTTCTAATAAATAGATATAATTTGATACAGTAAATATTTTTAGGTATATAGATGCGATTTTGTTTGAATATTCGCAACAAAATTAAAGCATCTGAGTGTTTAAGATTTAACTTGTCATAATTGAATCAAATAAAAATCTTGTTTATATTTTCAGGTCAATGCCTAAAAGAACAGATATAAAAACAATATTAATAATAGGTTCAGGTCCGATTGTAATTGGTCAGGCCTGCGAATTTGACTACTCTGGTACTCAGGCGTGTAAAGCATTAAAAGAAGAGGGGTATAAAACTATTTTAGTAAATAGTAACCCTGCAACGATTATGACCGATCCTGAAATATCCGATAAAACCTATGTTGAACCATTAGTTCCCGAGATCGTAGAGAAAATAATAGAAAAAGAAAAACCTGATGCACTTCTTCCTACAATAGGTGGGCAAACAGCTCTTAATCTAGCGGTTGCTCTAGCTGAAAGCGGTGTTCTTGATAGGCATGGAGTTGAGCTTGTTGGGGCAAAACTTGAAGCAATTAATAAGGCTGAAAATAGAGATCTTTTTAAAGAAGCAATGAATGATATTGGGCTCGATGTTCCGAAAAGTGGTATTGCTCACAACATGGATGAAGCTTGGGATGTTGTTGAGCGACTTGGATTCCCTGTAATTATAAGGGCTTCTTTTACACTTGGTGGCACCGGTGGAAGCGTTGCTTATAATAAAGAGGAATTTGATGAATTTGCTAAATCAGGACTCGACCTCAGTCCAACAAGCGAGATTTTAATTGAAGAGTCGGTCGTAGGTTGGAAGGAGTATGAATTTGAGGTTATGAGAGATGGTATGGATAACGTTGTTATTATCTGTTCTATCGAAAATCTTGATCCTATGGGTGTCCATACCGGAGATAGCATTACCGTTGCACCAGCTCAAACCCTAACCGATAAAGAATACCAAAGAATGCGAAATGCATCGGTTGCGATTATAAGGGAAATAGGTGTTGATACGGGTGGATCCAACATACAATTTGCCGTTAATCCTGAAAATGGTCGTATGATTGTAATTGAAATGAATCCACGTGTTTCAAGAAGTTCAGCATTAGCCTCAAAAGCAACCGGTTTTCCAATAGCCAAAATAGCTGCAAAACTGGCTATTGGTTATACGCTGGATGAAATTGCAAATGATATTACAAGATATACCCCCGCATCATTTGAACCTACTATTGATTATGTGGTTGTTAAAATTCCAAGGTTTGCATTTGAAAAGTTCCCACAGACAAATTCAACACTGACAACCCAGATGAAATCTGTTGGCGAAGTTATGTCAATTGGACGTACATTTAAAGAATCATTACAAAAAGCAATAAGGTCACTCGAAATCGATTTTTTTGGTTTTGAGAATAGGTCAGAAAATATAGAAGAAATAAAATCAAAGCTGCAGACCCCCTGTGCTGAAAGACTCTGGTATCTGGCTGATGCCTTCAGATATGGTTTGGATATTGAACAAATATATTCAATTACAATGATCGATCCCTGGTTTCTTCATAATATTAAACAGATAGTTGATTTTGAACAAACATTTTCGAATAAGGAGTATGATCCAGAATTAATAAAAAATGCTAAAGAACTGGGTTTCTCTGATATAAGAATATCCCAGCTAACTGAAAAGAGTGAGGACGATATAAGGAAGTTCAGATATCAAAATGAAATAGAAACTGTTTACAAGATGGTAGATACATGTGCAGCTGAATTTGAGGCTTATACTCCATATTTATATTCTTCATTTGACAGTGAGAGCGAATTTTTACCGACAGAGAATAAAAAAGTTGTTATACTTGGCGGTGGTCCAAACAGAATAGGGCAGGGTATAGAATTTGATTATTGCTGCGTGCATGCTTCTTTTGCACTAAAAGAAGAAGGATATGAAGCAATAATGGTTAATTGCAATCCTGAGACGGTGAGCACAGATTACGATACTTCCGACAGATTGTATTTTGAGCCTTTAACTCTGGAAGACACTCTTTCGATAATTAGAAGGGAAAAACCAGCGGGGGTAATAGTACATCTGGGTGGTCAAACTCCATTAAAACTGGCAATTCCTCTTGAGCAGCAGGGCGTAAATATTATAGGGACTTCTCCTGAAAGCATAGATTTAGCGGAAGATAGAGAAAGGTTTAGAGATTTAATTCTTGAGCTTGGTCTAAAACAGCCTGAAAGCGGGATTGCAAGGAGTGAGAGTGAAGCTTTGGATATTGCAAAAAGAATTAGCTACCCAGTTGTTGTAAGGCCGTCATATGTTTTGGGTGGTCGTGCTATGGAAATTGTTTATGATGAGGATTCACTGAAAAATTATATCAAAGAAGCTGTAAATGTGTCTCCCAACCATCCAATTCTTATAGACAAGTTTTTAAAAGACGCAAAGGAAGTTGATGTTGATGCCGTTTGCGACGGAGAAACAGTGGTTGTAGGCGGTGTGTTGGAACATATAGAGGAAGCAGGTGTTCACTCAGGTGATAGTGCTATGGTGCTACCGCCGTTTTCAATAAAAGATGATTTAATTAAGCAAATTAAAAAGCAGACAAAAGATCTTGCTTTGGCATTAAAAGTTAAAGGTCTGGTCAACATACAGTTTGCTGTAAAAGATGAGACTGTTTATTTGATTGAAGTAAATCCAAGGGCAAGTAGGACAGTTCCATTTGTGAGTAAGGCTATAGGTGTGCAGTTAGCTAAAATTGGGACTAAAGTTATGATTGGTAAAAGTTTGAATGAACTTGGATTTACCGAGGAAATAATTCCAAAGCATTTTTGTGTGAAAGAATCGGTATTCCCATTTGTGAAATTTCCCGGAGTTGATACAATCCTTGGTCCTGAGATGAAATCAACAGGAGAGGTTATGGGAATTGATGAAGAAATAAATAAAGCGTTTGCAAAATCACAATTAGCTGCCGGTAACAAACTTCCATTGAGCGGTACGGCTTTTATCAGTGTTAAGAATGAAGATAAATCCGAACTGGTAATTGATATCGTAAAAAAACTCGAATTTTTAGGATTTGATATTATTGCAACCGGAGGTACATGCAGTTTTTTAACTGGTAATAAAATTAATTGTGAATCAGTAAATAAAGTTTTAGAGGGAAGACCAAATATTGTTGATCATCTAAAGAATGGTGATGTACAATTAGTAATCAATACGACTTTAGGGAAAAAAGAAATTGCACAATCTTATTCTATTAGAAGAACCGCATTAATAAATAATGTTCCCTATTTTACTACATTAGCAGGAGCAAAGGCAGCAGCCGGGGCTATAGAAGTGATGATTAACGAAGGTTTAAATGTAAAAGCATTGCAAGAATATTATTAATTATTAATATAAAAAAAAAGGAGTTTTAGAAATGTCTGTTGAAAGGGTTCCGATTACCCCAAAAGGTTATAAAAAATTACATGAAGAACTACATAGATTAAAAACTGTTGATAGGCAGGAAGTTATTAAATTAATAGAATATGCAAGGTCACTTGGTGATCTTTCTGAGAATGCTGAATATGAAACTGCCAAGGACAAACAATCGTTTGTAGAAGGCAGGATTCAGGAGTTGGAGAGCAAGCTTGGAAGAGCAGAAGTTATCGATCCTGAAAGAATCACAAATAAAGACAGGGTTGTATTTGGATTAAAAGTCACAATTGAAGATGTTGATTCGGGTGAAATAAGAAAATATCAATTAGTGGGTGCCGACGAATCTTCCCCTGATAATGGTCAAATATCAATAACTTCTCCCATAGGAAGGGCATTAATTGGTAAAGAGATTGATGATGATGTACAAGTGAGAACCCCTGGCGGTTTAAGAGAGTTTGTTGTGTTAGATATAGAGTAAATTAAGAGTTTTGGTTTTAAATAAAAAATGAATTTATCCCTCTCATTTCTTATATGTATCTATTAGATTTACTTAGATCAAAGAAAATTTTTGTCTGTATATTAATTGTATTTGCGTTCTCTGTATTTTTGCTGTTTTTGCCTTTAATTGGTGCTCTGGGTTATGAATTTTCAATCATTATCGCTTTTTTAATATCGTTTATCTCGGTATTCACTTCAGCGGAAATATTAAATGATTTTAAAAAATCGACCTTTGTTTCATCCGGGGTAGAAGATGTATTATTTTCGGCATTAATAATAAATTTTATAATTATCTTGCCGGCATTTCTTTTAGGTTTTATTGGTTCCTGGTTTAACGGTTTTTGTAATTTTCAGGATGGTTTGATCTTTTTTATACTGCTTCCGGTTATCTCTTTAATATTCTCTACAGCTATAGGATCTTTTAGTGGTCTTTTTTTTGGTAACAGGGGATTTATAATCGGGGCTATTGTTTTAATTTTTATTTTGTTATTTAGTTTATTGCAACTTTATAATAATCCTCATATTTTTTTCTACAATTCAATAATCGGCTACTTCCCGGGTCCGATTTACGATAAAATTATTCCTATTACCACAACACTGATAATTTATAGGATTTACATTCTTGCTTGTGGTTTATTCATTCTTAAAATATCAGCTTTGTTTTTTGGAAAAAGTCACTCAAAATTAAATTTACAAAATATTATATTACTATCTTTATTATTAGTTTTTATCTTAATTTGCTTTACAAATAAGCAGAGACTTGGTTTTGCTTATTCAAGAGATTACATAACAAAAAATTATCTTAACAAGACAATTGAAACTGAGAATTTCGTAATACATTATTCCCCGTATTCACGGTTTTCGGACAATATACAGCTTATAGCCGAAGACCATGAGTGGAGATATAAACAACTAAAATCATTTTTGGATGTTGAAATTTCCGAGAAAATTCATTCCTACATATATGCTGATAATGAGCTTAGAAAAAAAATGATTGGTGCTGGTGATACGACTATTGCTGATCCAGTTCACAGGGAAATTCATATTGTTTATAATTCATTTCCGCAAAATGTATTAAAACATGAACTTGTTCATGTAATGTCATCTGAATTTGGCACAAGATTGTTAAAAATTAGTCCCAAGGTTGGTCTTATAGAGGGTTTGGCTGTTGCAGCGGACTGGGATATAAAAGGAATTGACCGACATCAATGGGCAAGATCAATGATCGATCAGGGTATAGCTCCCAATGTTGAAGATATTATCGGTATTGGATTTTGGTATGCACCTGGACCTAAATCCTATACAATAATGGGTTCTTTTTGTAGATTTCTAATCGATACTTATGGAATTGAAAAGTTTAAATACTTTTATAAAACGGGTAATGCAAAGGTTTACGATAAAACCCTGGGAGAACTTGTTAATTCCTGGAAAGAATATCTGTTTAAGATCACGATTTCAGAAAATACAAAAAAACTGGTTGTTTATAAATTCTCTGATAAAGGTATATTCGGTGAATATTGTCCAAGAGAAGTTGAATATTACAAAGAAAAAGGACTTAAATCTTATAGAAATAATGATATTGCAATGGCATCAACTTTTTTTAATAAAGCAAGAAACATAGATGTTAGCAATCCTGAATTACTTGCTTTGCTGGCACATTCCAGATATTACGAAAAAGAATATGATGAGATTATTAGATTATTGGAATTCAGAGACGATTTTAGTATTACTGATATAAATATACTTAAGAATCTGGAAGCAAATGTTCTTTGGCAAAGAGGGGATTACGAAAATGCCTTAAATATTTTTACGGCACTTAGAGATAAATCATTGCCTGATGATGTATTAAGGGAACTGGATATTAAAATTTATCTGGAAATGTTTGATCAAGGTTTAAATGACTTGCTGAAAAGTTACTATGGGACAAATGATTCATTTAATAAATTGGATATCTTGAATAATATAATACATAGCTACCCTAAATTTTCGCCTGCATATTATCTTAAGGGGAGAATTCATTTCAAAAGAAATGAGTATGAGCGTGCATCTAAATATTTTAGTGATGCTGATTTAATGTTGCTACCAACCAATAAATTACAAATTGATAATATGTTACTTTTAGGGATTTCTTTGTATGTGAGTAAAGATTATCAGCAATCGATTAATATATTTGAAAAAATAATATTATCAGATGACAAAGGAAGTTTAAAAGACTATGCAACTGACTTTATTAAAAGATGCGAGTGGGCAATGGAATTGTTATAGTAAAGAAAAGGTAGGGTTATGAGAAAATATTCGGCTGTATTATTGATATCATCTATTGTAGTAATTTTAGATCAAGTTAGTAAGTGGTTGGTCTCAATTAAGATTCCACTTTATACAAAAGTGTATTTACTTCCTATACTGGATTTTACAAATGTAAGGAACACAGGTGTTGCTTTTGGAATGCTAAGGGATATGCCTGACCATTTTAGATATCCTTTTTATGTTGTTGTTTTAATTATTGCAATAATTACTGTGGGTATTTTTCTTAAAAAATTGAATGAGGATGAGAGAATTGTTAAATATTCTTTAGCATTGATACTTGGAGGCGCCATTGGAAATTCTATTGACAGATTCAGATTAGGTTATGTAACCGATTTTATAAATTTTCACTGGTTTGAAAATCCAAATCTAAATTGGCCTCCATTTAATATCTCGGATACTGCTATTACAATAGGTGCGATTATGATATTAATTTTTGGAATTATAATTAATAAGAGAGAGAGCTAATGTTTACAGGATTGGTAGAAGATGTTGGACAGGTTTTAAAAATAGACAAGAAATCAAGAGAAGCACGGTTTACTTTTGGTGTTAATAATATAAAGATTGAAGAAGTGAAATTGGGAGAGAGTATAGCTGTTAATGGAGCTTGTCTAACAGTAGTGTCAATCGGTAAAAATGATTTTGATATTGAAGCATCTGAAGAAACACTCTCCAGAACAGATCTTTCAGATTTAAAGTTAGGCAGTGGGGTAAATCTGGAAAGATCCCTTAAAGTAGGTGAGAGGCTCGGGGGGCATTTTGTCACAGGTCATATTGACGGTATTGGTAATGTTGAATCCTTAACACCAAAAGGGGATTCCATAGAGATCTGGATATCACTTCCTGAAAATCTTTCTAAGTATATTGTTGAGAAAGGATCAATTGCGGTAGACGGGGTCAGTCTTACTATTAATCTTGTAAAAAGCAACAAATTTTCTGTAAACATTATTCCTTTTACACAACAGGAAACCATTATTTCTGAATATATGACGGGAAGAAAAGTAAATATAGAGTGTGATATTATCGGGAAATATGTAGAAAAATTTGTTTTGCTGCAAAAAGATGAAAAGCAAGATATATCGGAACTACTAAAAAAATTGTGACTCATTTAGATAAAAGAAAAAACATATATTTGGTTGGATTTATGGGTGCAGGGAAATCCACTATTGGTAAAATTCTTTCTGAAAGACTGAACATAGATTATTTTGATTTGGATAAAGAGATTGAAAAAGCCGAGAATCGTGAGATTAAAATGATATTTGAACAAAACGGAGAAGAATACTTTAGAATTCTTGAAACAAGCACCCTAAATCACTTATCAAGCAGTAATAAAAACTTTATTATTTCCACAGGCGGGGGAGTAATTGAAAGAGAAGAAAACAGAGGGATTATGAGCAGATTTGGTAAAACTTTGTATTTAAAAGCCGATATTAATACATTGTGGGAAAGGGTTAGGCACAGTAAACATAGACCTTTGCTTAATGTTGATAATGCATTTGTAAAAGCTAAGGAGCTCTTTAATAAAAGGAAAGATTTATACGAAAAATCGGATTATGTTGTAGAAACGGATAATTTGAATAAGGAGCAGGTGGCAGATGAAATTTTAAAAATAATTGATTAGTTATCTAACTAAGAATTATTTTTCTTGCCTAAGGTATTATCATCGCTATATTATTTAAGTTGTTTTTTCCCAGGAGGCGTATTTAATGTTCAAGTCAATTTATTTTTTATTATTTCTGTCTTTATTTTTTGTTTTATCTTCATGTGAGCACATTGATGAAGAAGTTTCAGATTCTGTAAGTAAAAAAGATCAAATTATTGAGAATGAACAAACAAAAGATCAAAAAGAATATAAATTAGATTCTAAAAGCATTACTCCTAAATCAAAGACTGGGTTTTACCCATCTTTCGCGGATTTGGTTGATGCCCAGAAACAATCTGTTGTTAATATCAGTACTACAAGCATAGTTAGAAACAGAAGTCCGTTCAGGTCTTCTCCATTTGGCGAAGATGACCCTTTTGAAGAATTTTTTAAAAGATTTTTTGGTGATGCCCCCCAAAAAGAGTTCAAAAGACAGGGTTTAGGGTCCGGTTTTATTATTAGCAATGATGGATTTATTGTTACAAATAATCACGTGATTGACAGGGCAACGGATATACAGGTTTTACTTGAAGACGGATCAAAATATAAGGCTGAAATTATTGGGAAAGATCCGAAGACAGATNNACAGATTTAGCGGTTTTAAAGATTAAACCCGAAAAAGAGCTTGTCGCTGTTACAATTGGTAATTCTGATAATTTGAGGATAGGTGATTGGGTTGTTGCCATAGGAAACCCTTTTGGACTTGGTTACACAGTTACGGCAGGAATTGTTAGTGCAAAGGGCAGGTCTCTTGGATTTGGTGCGTATGACGATTTTATCCAGACTGATGCTTCTTTAAATCCGGGAAATAGCGGTGGACCATTATTTAATGTAGATGGAGAGGTTGTTGGTGTTAATACAGCTATCGCTGCAAGAGGACAGGGAATAGGGTTTTCAATACCAATAAATATGGCAACACATATAATCTCTCAGTTAAAAGATCAGGGAAAAGTTGTCAGGGGCTGGCTAGGGGTTGTTATACAATCACTAACTCCGGAAATTTTGGAAAGTATGGGATTAGATGATATAAAAGGAGCGTTGATTGCAGATGTAAGTCCTAATAGCCCTGCTGATAAGGCTGGTTTAAAAAGAGGGGATATTGTAACTGAATTCAATGGTAACAAAATAGACGAATTCTCCGATTTAACTAAGTTGGTTGGTGTTGTTCCTCCAGGTTCTACTTCTGAATTAAAGGTTATTAGAGACGGAAAGACAATAAATGTAAAAGTAACACTAGGCGAACTGGAAGATGAGCAGGTTAAGGTTTCTCCTAATACCTTTGAAGATACGAGCGGACTGGTTGTGAGGGATATAGATCAAAATATTTCAGACAGGTTTAATCTTGATGTTGAAAGTGGTGTAATAATTATAAATGTCAAAAGAGGCGGATCTGCTTGGGAAACGGGCTTTAGATCCGGAGATGTAATATTAAAAATCGATAAAACTGATATAAATAACATTAACGATTACAATAATTATATAGAAAAGGCAACACCCGGGAAATTGGCACTATTTTTAATTAAAAGGGGTAAAAATACACGCTATCTGGGGTTTAGAATTGAAAAAGGGTAATTGTTAATAATATATCTTATGTTGAAAGTAATTTCCTAAACGGTTTTGGTATTTCCATTGTTTTTCTCTGTTCATAATCAAACAATACCATTCTTGTTTTAACTCTTGCTATCTCCTTATTGTTTTTTTTGTTTTCAAGAAAATATATCATCTCAAAATAAGTTTTACCTAACTCCCCCACACCAATGTGTATTTTTACAATATCACCATAAAAAGTTTCTGATTTATAGGTGATTCCCACTTCCGACATTATTAAACCTACACCTTCAATATCCATCTCGGTGTAATTATGTTCTGTTAAGAATCTTACACGTGCTTCATGTGTTAAAGACAGAACAGAATCATGTCCAAGGTGGCCTCCATAGTTTATGTCACTGATTCTAGGAGGTAGTTCAGTTGAAAAAATATATTTGTCTGGAAGGTTTATTTTGATTCTCGACATTTCCTTTTTAATCCTTTTGATAAACTGTAATTAATCCAACAATTATAACAAAGAATATTTTTTATTTGTTAAATTACAAACTTGCTTTTTTTATTTAAAGCGTTATTATTTCCATCCCGTTAAACTTAATTTCCCTAATATACAGGTGGTGGAGGCAGATTCAGATGGATTTAAAAACAGACAAAGAACATACCAGTAAATATGTTGATATTGAGTCTAAAAGGTTTTTCTTTGATGTAAAGGAAAACCATAAAGGAAAGTATCTTAGGATAACTGAATTGAGTGGTGGCAGGTCTTGTATTGTCATTCCCTTGGGTGGAATTGAGGTATTCAAAGACAGGCTGGGTGAAGTTATTGATGAAGCTTCAAAAATTCTTGAAGGTGAGATAACTTCCTAAAGATTATTTATAAATCCTGGGCATCCACAACTTCGATACTCATATCCCTAGAATTTGGTAGCGAATTAATGATTCCAACTTTCACATTTTTAAACTCTTTTGTGGAATTGGGTGGTAACATTTCATAAATCTTAAATTTGTTTGAGCTTAAAGCTACTCCGGTTGGAGTTAAAAATACAACTTCAATTTCAATTTTTGTATAAGGAATGTTACTAGTGTTTTCAAGGACAAGTTTTCTTATAACCCCGATTGTTCCGGGGACTCCCGTGCCCCATTCAAATTTTCTCACTCTTATATCTGTTCTGGGAAACGCTTCTTCAGTGTCTCCACCTAGATATCTTTCATATTCTTCAATAGTTTCTATTTTTTTCTTCTCGGTGGTCTCGGAAATATTCTGATTCATTTCGTTTTTGTCTTCTGGGTCTAATGTTTTTACTTTTACCTCGCCTTTGTTCTCTGCAATTTTTTTCTGGTATCTTTGAGCTAATGACAATTTTTTGTCAATTTCTTCATAATCTTTCTCATCAATAGTTATATTGCTGGATTTAAGGTCTTTTGCGAGCTCGGTTTTTTCGTTATTGTCTTTTGCAAGTAAGTATCTAAGTTCTTTTCTTGTAATTATCTTGGCATCTGACACTGTTATTAATCTTTCGGTTACATCAGGGTGACTGAACCCGACATTGATATCTTTAAATGTTCTTGTGGTTTTTGCAGGTAATATTTTATGAATTGTTATTTTAGAGACATAACCCTCATAACCGACTTTGGGTCCTTTTGTTCCTAAATTGCTTATTTTAAGATTTATATTCTTAAAATGCTTGTCACTTCTGTTTTCTATGGTGATTTCTTTTATAAAGCCTTCTGTACTGTAGTTGTCCCCTTCAAATTTCCAATCTTTAATAATAATTAGATTCTTGGGATCTTGAAATCTTGCCCTGCCGGATAATTCTGCTTTTACCACCCTGGCTGTTGAATCCTCAAGATCAGCGCTCATAATGCCTAGTTTTATGTTGTTAAAAGTTTGTTCGCTTCCTGCAGGAAGTATTTTTTTTATTGTTCCCCTAAGTGTTCCAAGCGGGGTTCCGGCTCTTGTGTATAAATCTATTTTTATCTCAATATTTTTATAATCTTTTGTGCTGGTATTTTTAAGGGTTATATTCTTGAGTACTGCAGCACGGCCGGTGCCTGAGGAAGACCAGGTATAGTCTTTAACTGCTATATCTTTTGTTGCTTCATTAGATCCTGCATTTGCGGGAGTTGTGTTGATTGTTATGATTGAAATAATAATAAATAAAAGTGAAAAAATTATTATATTTTTTTTAATAATCATATTAAGCATGTTATCACCTGTAATACATATTTTGAATGAACAGTATACATTATGAAATTTTAAAGAGAAACATTGTTATTACTTGATTGAAAGGTGCAAAAAATGTATATAAATTTAGTTTTAATAAAGGAGTTTTCAATATGGCAGTATATATTCTACTTAGTAGGTTAACACCAGATGGAAGAAAGACAGTAAAGGAAAGACCTGGGAGAATAAAAGAGGTTGTAAAGGAACTTGACACGATAGGGGTAAAGGTTCTCGAGCAGTATGCTACATTGGGTGAGTATGATTTCGTCAATATTGTCGAGGCTCCCGATAATGAAACAATTGGGAAAGTGTCTGTTGAACTATGCTCTAGAGGTACTCTTGATTTAATTACCCTTGCCGCAATTCCTGTTGACTCACTGATTAGCTCATTAAACAGGGTGAAAGCTGAAAAAGAAAAAAATCGTAAAGTTTAATTGTCGTCTGTTTTGATTAATATTTCTTTATACACTCATTAAAGTCCATTTTTTTAGATTAGTTAGATATGGGAAAAATTCGTATACTCCCGGATATTTTAGTATCCAAAATTTCTGCTGGTGAAGTTGTAGAAAGGCCTGCTTCGGTTGTAAAGGAACTGATTGAAAATTCTATAGATGCATCTGCTGATAAAATAACAATATTTCTAAAATCCGGCGGTAAAAGACAGATAAAAGTGATTGATAACGGCTATGGCATGACTCGTGATGATGCACTTATGTCACTCGAACGCCATGCCACAAGCAAAATTAAAGATGTAAACGACCTTTTTTCTTTAGACACTTTGGGTTTCAGAGGTGAGGCTATACCAAGTGTGGCAAGTGTTTCTAGGTTAAACATAATTACAAAAACAGATGAGCAGCAAAGCGGTGTTGAGATAAATAGCGAGGGAGGAGTGATAAAAAAGGTTAAGGAAGTTGCTTGCAATACCGGTACATCAATAGAAGTTAACAATCTTTTTTTCAACACCCCGGCCCGACTCAAATTTCTTAAAAAACCACAAACCGAATTAATGAGAGTAATGGAAATTATTCAAAGAGAAGCCATAAGCATGCCTCGCATACAGTTTGAGGTGTTTTCGGAAGATAAAAACTTATACCATTATAAATCCACAACGGATATAAAAAGCCGAATTACCGAGATTATTCCAAACACTGAACTTTATGAATTTGAATCCGAAAACAAGGGGGTTGAGATCAATGGTTATCTTAGTAGTCCTCTTGAATCAAGGACTTCCCTTCAAAAACTTTACACATATGTTAATAACAGGTCCGTAAGGGACCGTTTTATTAACAGACTGGTTATGGATTCCTACGGGAATTTGCTGGACAAGGGCAGGTTTCCGCAAGGGGTTATTTTTATCATTGTAGATCACAAGGATGTGGATGTTAATGTTCATCCCACAAAAATAGAAGTAAAGTTCAAGAATCAGTATTTTGTTGGAGAATGTATAAAAGAATCAATTAAAAATATGTTAAATGGTGCTCCTTGGATTAAAGGATATAAAATGCGTGCGGAAAATGCACTTAATAATTATTACGAATCTTTAAAACAGAAACAATCTTATAAAAATATTAAATATGCAAGTGAAAGAAACCAAAATAAAATTAACTATAATGATCATGACAATTCCGGAACTGTAATTGATGAAATATCCAGATTTAGGGAAGATGTATTTAAAGAATCAGAATATAGGGGAAGTGATGATTTTTTAAGACAAGGATATTATTCCCGTTTAAAACTGATAGGTCAGATCGGAAAACTATATTTAATCTGCGAATCTGNNATCTGAGGAAGGTTTGATAGTTGTAGATCAGCATGCTGCTCATGAGAGAGTTAATTTTGAGAGAGTTAAAAAAGCATATTTGGAAGATAATAAACTTCATTCACAGGAGTTGCTAATCCCCGAAGTATTGGAATTAACACCACAGGAAATAAGTGTGGCTGATTCGAATTCCGTAGATATTTTTAAACTCGGATTCAATTATGAGCAGTTTGGTGAAAATACAATAAGGATTAAATCCGTTCCTGGATTTTTGCTTAATTCTTCCTATAAAGAGATATTTCTTAATCTTTTAAATGAAATTTATAATTTTGGTAATGCAAAAAGTATAAAAGAACAACTTGATCTAGTCTGTGCAACAATAGCTTGTCATGGTTCGGTTAGAGCAAATCAAAAGCTCTCATCAAAAGAGATTGAGCATCTTTTTGAGGATCTGGATAAAACTGAATTTCCCCATTCCTGTCCGCATGGAAGACCCATTGCTACAGAAATATCGTATAATATGCTTGAGAAGATGTTTAGGAGAGCCTAGAGTTGAAAGAAATAATTATATCTATTTTAAGAGAAAGTGCTGAATTAAAGTTGAATTTTGCAAAAGAATCTTCAGATTCAATCGAACAGGCGGCGAATATTATCCATAGTTGTTTAAATTCGGGTGGAAAAGTTCTCATTTTTGGCAATGGAGGCAGTGCTGCAGACGCTCAGCATATAGCGTCAGAACTGGTAGGCAGGTTTATTGCAGATAGAAGAGCTCTGCCAGCTGTTGCATTAACAACGGATACTTCTGTAATTACATCTATAAGTAATGATTCTTCATTTGACAGAATTTTTTCAAGACAAATTGAAGCATTAGGAAATAAAAATGATGTTGCTTTTGGGATTACAACAAGTGGAAGATCAAAAAATGTTATAAATGGTATGGAAACTGCTCAAAAACTGGGATTAAAAACTGTGTCTATGACCGGGACATATTCTAAAAAATTGGAAGAGTCTTCAGACTGTATAATTAAGGTTCCATCAAAATCAACCCCGCGTATTCAGGAAGTTCATATTACTGTTGGTCATATACTTTGTGAAATAATTGATTCTTTATTTTCTTTGAAAAATTCTTAAAATATATTAAAAGCTATGAAAATTAAATGTCCGAGTTGTAAAACAAAAATAAATTGGGAAGGAAATAAATGGCGTCCCTTTTGCTCCGAAAGGTGCAAGATGATTGACCTTGGGGGATGGGCAACGGAGAAATTTAAAGTTTCTCAACAGGGTATGTTTGATGAATCTGAGCAGGAGATAATAAAATTTAATGATCAAATAGATTAGTTGGAGGTTTTCTACAATGGGTGTGGTTGATACAAGCAGATTTTATAAAGGATTAAAAATTGAATATGACGGAGATGTTTGGGAAATCGTTGGTCATTCCAGCTCCAAGATGGGAAGACAAGGTGCTATCGTAACTACAAAACTTAAAAATATAATTACAGGTGCTTTTCAGGAGAAAAAATTCAGATCAGGTGAAAAATTTAACACTCCCGACCTAAGACGTAAAAAAGTGCAGTATTTATACAAGGATGATATTGCTTTTTATTTTATGGATACCGAAACATTTGAACAACAACCATTAAGCCATGAGTTAGTGGGAGATATGCATAAATTTTTAAAAGAGCAGGAAGAAGTTGAATTGCAAATATATAATGATGAACCGATAGGAATAGAGCTTCCTACAAGTGTTGAATATGAAGTAACTTACACTGAACCCGGAATAAAAGGTGACACTGTTTCGAGCACAACAAAACCAGCAACAATTGAAACCGGAGCGGTTATAAATGTACCGTTATTTATAAATATTGGAGATAAGATAAGAGTTGATACAAGAAATGGCAATTATCTTGAAAGAGTAAAAAGCTAGTGAAAGAAAAATGATTAAAACAATATCTTTTGATTTTGAAACAAAAAAAGAAAAAAATGTTGAAACTTGTGATATTACTAAAGAATTTGATGAAAATAGATATTGCTGGATCATAGCCGAGCCGGAAGATATTGATGAAATCAAATCAATACTCAAGGGGCAGGAATTAAGTGATAAAGCTATTGAAGATTTTTCAAGTCTGACCGAAAGGGAAGGGCGCTACCTGGCCTATCCCAAATGTCTTCTTTTTACTCTAACTGAAGCGGTTCTGGAAGATTCAAGAATTGTAACCAAGCAAGTTGACATTGCGCTTACAAGTAACTGCCTCATAATGCTTCATCACGGGCCAATTAAGCTTCTTGATGAGATGCTTATAAATTACCATGAAGATTTTGTCATGTTCAGCCAATCACCAAGTTTCCTACTTTATGAAATTTGCGATCATCTGATCGAAGTTTACCGGAATACATTGCGTAAGATTTCTGCCGATGTGGAAGATGTTCAAATAAGTTTGTTTGGTCAGGTTGATGATAAAATATTTAAACATGTATCGGATATAACTTCTGACCTGCTCCATTTTAGAAGGACCGTGGTTGCTGCAAGGGACGTTGTTCATGAACTTGCGACCCGTCGCTCGCCGTTTATTAGTGAACAAACGCAGCATTATCTGGACAGGATGGCAACCCTGCTTGACAGCTTTGCTGACGACGTTGCCTCCGAGCGTGAAGCATTAAATGAAATGTTGCATTTGTATATGGGTATGGTGAGTCATAAAACAAACAGGGTTGTCAACCGTCTTACCGCTATAAGTACTATATTTTTACCCCTTGCTTTTTTATGTGGAGTATACGGGATGAACTTTGAATTCATGCCCGAGCTTGGCTGGAAATTCAGTTACCTGGGATTCTGGATTGCTGTGGCTATTATAGCTACAGGGATTGTGACTTTAATGAAAAGAAATGATTGGATTTAGTTTTCCTGTTTCTGAAATTATAGGATAAAAATTATGAAACCGGTGAT
>JABAOE010005311.1_pt3 | contig 37716 bp, 36 predicted proteins | sample 7062141 | NCBI WGS metagenome assembly JABAOE01 (sample SAMN14538627, study PRJNA623070) | marine sediment metagenome | biome: marine biome [ENVO:00000428]; feature: marine pelagic biome [ENVO:01000023]; material: deep marine sediment [ENVO:00002113] | place: India: Gulf of Khambhat ...
AGATAATCCAACCCAGTTAGCGCATTTCCGTCAGTGCGGATGCCTAGCACCGCGAACGGTGTCCGGAACAACACATCGTAATGCTCGCTTGCACGCCACACTTTTATCGGGTCCGCAACCAATGTAGCCCTCCTGCGAAACACATAATGACGATGCCCGCCGCGTCCGCCGACACATCGGGATAGGTCAACAGCAGTCCACCTATTCCGAGCATAATGCGTTCATGTGTCTGCGTTGCCTTCCGCAGCCAATTCTGCGCCGCAGCCGCGAGACCAATGATACCAATCGCTGCGGTGCTTGCCGTCAATGCAATCGACATGGGTTCACCTTTGAGCAATAGACCGGTACCCGCCGGACTTAGCACAAGCATGAAGGGCACGACAAACGCCGGCAATGTGTATTTCCATGACTGCAGCGTCGTGCGGTAGGGGTTTCCGCCTGTTATAGCTGCTGCGGCAAACGGCGAAAGCGCGGTTGGTGGCGACACTTCCGATAACACTGCGTAATAGAAGATAAACATATGTGCGGCGTAGTTCGGCACGCCCACTTCGATTAGTGCTGGCGCAGCAATTACGGCGCAGATAATGTAGGACGCAGTAACTGGAACTGCCAGACCAACGACCCACACCACCAGTGCGGTGAACAAAGCCGTCAAGAAAAGGCTACCGCCGGCGTAGCCAACCACGATAGATGAAAATTTGAGACCGAGCCCGGTCAGCGTAACGACACCGACAATGATTCCGGCAGCGGCACATGTAACAGCGACGTTGACGACACCAGTCGAGCCCGAAGCAAGTGCTTGCCCCAGGCGCGGCAGATTGAGTCGCGAATCGCGCCGGACAAAGCTGACCGCATAGGCCACTAGGATCGCCCAGAATACTGCCATGATGGGTGAGAAGCCCTTCAGCAACATCGCAACAATGGCAACCAACGGCAGGAAATAGTAGCCATGTTGACCCAGGTGGTACCAAACGCTACCTGTCGCCTCTACGGTCGCGGTACTCGCACCAAAGCGCCGCCCATCGATGCCGACCATGTAAAACAGCGACAAGTAGTAAAGGCACGCCGGCAGTATCGCCATGCGCAACACCTCGAGATACGAAATCTTGAGGAACTCGGCAATCAGAAAAGCAGCCGCGCCCATGATCGGCGGGCACAGTATGGCGCCCAGGCCGCCCGCAGACAATAATCCACCAGCAGCATCTTTCTGATAACCGGCTTTGCTCAGCATCGGGTACGCCACCGATCCAATCGTCACAGTGGTTGCAACGCCGCTGCCCGAGGCACCACCTAACAAAAACGACGACAGCACAACGCTGCGCGCCGCCGCATTACGCGAGCGACCCATTGCCGCGATAGAAAAATCAATAAAGAAACGCCCCGCACCTGAGGTGGCGAGGAACGCGCCAAAAATCGTAAACAGGATTATCAGCGTCGATGAGACATCTACAGCGGAACCGTAGATACCTTCCAGTGTAATGACCATGTGCCCGACAATGCGGCCCATGTCGTAGCCGCGGTGAGCCCAGGGCGCTGGAAAATAAGCACCAAAGATTGCATAAGCCAAGAAAGTGCCCACGACCACGGGCATGATCCAGCCCGAGGCGCGCCTGACGGCCTCGAGCACGAGGCCGATTGCCACGACGCCAATGGCGAGATCGCTTTTTGTCGGTGAAGTGGCACGGTCATACAAGGCATCGCCGCCCATAATGAGGTAGGCGGCGACGCTTACACTGGCAACTACCAGCGCCCGGTCCAACCAGGTGATGCTTCCGCGCAACCGCGCCACCAAGGGAAAGGTCAGAAAACAGAGCGATAAAATCAGCGCCACGTGTACCGTGCGCAGCACTGGAGCAGACACCACTTCGTAGGCTGCGTAAAGATGAAACAGCGAAGTGCCGATCGCCAACGCCGTGACCAGATACTTCGACCAGCCTGTCAGAGAGGCCGCGCTACCTTCTTCTTCCTCGACGAGTCGCTGCGCACTTGCCCCGGATTCGCTCATCGATTCGCCGGGCAGGAATCAGCGGGTGTGTTCTGCAACGGCGCCGCGCTCGCGATAAAAAGCCAGCGCTGCCGGATGGTAAGGAATGGGCGAGAGTTTTTGGCCCTGATTTTCAAGGTTGATCTGTGCCGCTTCTTTGTGAACGAGCTCAAGCGCATCGCGATTATCGAACATGATCGAGAGAATATCGCGAACCAAATCGTCAGGCATGTTTTCGTGGGCCACCAAAATGTTCCATGCGTCCGCATTGTTGGCATCGCGAGACATCCCGGGGTACACGTCCTTGGAAATCGCGCCCGTCGCGTAGAGTGGACCGTATTTGGCGTTCATCTTTGGAACAGCATCAGCGTGGTCAAGCAACTGGATGGTCAGCCCCGGCGTGGCAGCCAAATCGGTCACCGCTGCCGTGGGCAGGCCTGCAGCGAAAAAAAACGCGTGAATCTTGCCGTCCTTGAGCGCGTTTACCGACTCAACCGCCGAAAGCCGCTCACGCTTGACTGACTGATCGATGTCAAAGGCCTCGAGAATGCGAATCGCCATGACTTCTGTCGCACTACCCGGCGACCCGACTGAGACCCGCTTGCCGGCAAGTTCACCGATCCGATTGATCCCCGTTTGTTGCACCGTCACCAAATGCATGCGGTTCGGATACAGAACTGCCAATGTACGAATTGGCAAAGGCTTGCCATCGAATCGATCGCGTCCATTCAGCGCATCATAGGCCGCATCCACCATCGTGAAGCCCATGTCTGCCTGTTCGTTACCGACCAATTTAAGATTGTCGACCGAGCCGCCAGTCACTTCCGATGTGGCTTGCACCCCCGGCATCTTTTCCGAGAGCAGATTGGCAAGCGCACCACCAAGCGGATAATAAACACCGCCAGTACCGCCCGTGGTAATCGACAGCATCTGCTGTTTCTCGCCACAACCGGCAAGAAAAACGACTGCCAATCCCAACAGTGCAACAGCATTACGCCGATTCACTGCATCACCTCACCGGTTTCGTTTGATCAAGTAACGAGTTGCTGCGCAGCCTCGCAACTGCATCACAGACGCATCATTGTAACAAGCGAATTGGTTTCACCCACCGTGCTCACGCTCTGAGCGCGACCGTTAAAACACTCGGGATTGAAGCGCGACGCGGCTCCCTGGAAAATCGCCGTCCCAAAACAGAAAATGGCGACCAACGGGTCGCCATTTTCCCACGCTAGCCTCGAGCCGCACCGACGCTCGCAGCCGAGCACCCGCCGCACCAACAAAGTTGGGCTATTCCGTCGTTTCGCCTTCGCTATCGGCGTCTGTGGAAGCTGCCTCAGTAGCACTTTTGGCACTGACTTGCTGTGCTGCCGCGCGCTTGCCCGTCGAAAGCTTTTCCCGAATCCGCGCCGACTTTCCAGAGCGATCGCGCAGATAGTAGAGCTTGGCGCGACGCACATCCCCGCGGCGCTTTACTTCAATCCCGGCGATCAGCGGCGAATAGGTCTGAAACGTGCGCTCCACACCCTCGCCAGAGGAAATCTTGCGCACCACAAATGAAGAGTTCAACCCGCGATTGCGCTTGCCGATCACCACACCCTCAAATGCCTGCACGCGGGTGCGCTGCCCTTCAACGACATTCACGCTGACAACGACGACGTCGCCGGGCGAAAAATCAGGGACCGTCTTTCCAAGACGTTCGATCTCTTCCTGCTCGAGTTTGCTGATCAGATTCATCTTTTTACACTCCTGTCTTTTCCGCCTCGCCGCATTCGGCTTTGTACTCATCCAACAGCGCCGCCTGCTCGGCGTCGAGCTGCATTTTCGCGAGCAGGTCAGGCCTGCGCCGCCACGTTCTCCCCAAGGCCTGCTTCATGCGCCAGCGCCGGATGTCCGCGTGATTACCGGTCATTAACACCGGCGGGACCGGCTGCCCCGCAAATACCTCCGGCCGCGTGTAATGGGGAAAATCAAGAATCCCCTGTACAAACGACTCTTGTGATGCAGAGCCTGCATCGTTGAGCACACCCGGCAACCGACGAACAATACCGTCGATTATCACCATTGCCGGAAGCTCGCCCCCTGACACTACATAGTCCCCGATCGAGACTTCCTCGTCGACCTCTAGCTCGATGAGCCTCTCATCGACGCCTTCATAACGTCCGGCCAGAAGCACCAAGCCTTCCGCCCTCGCCAACTCGTCAACCAACGCCTGGTCGAGCGCCCGACCCTGCGGCGACAGATACAACGTGCGGCTGCTTTTTACCCCACAACTACGCTGTCGCATTTTTGCCGCCCGCAGCGCCTTCGCCAGCGGCTCAGCCATCATGACCATCCCGGGTCCGCCGCCGTAAGGCCGGTCATCGACGCTACGGTAAGCGTTTGTCGCAAACTCGCGCGGGTTCCAAAGCACTAGTTCGAACAGACCGCGCTCATGCGCCCGCTGCGTGATGCCGAACTCCGTCAATGCGTCGAACATGCCTGGAAACAGTGTCACTACATCGAAGCGCTTCATTGCCCGCGCACCTCTAGTAATCGAGTTCCCACTCGACCAGGAGCTTTCCCGCGTCAAGATCGACCCGCTTGACCACCGCATCGACGAATGGTAGCAAGCGCTCTCTGTCGCCGATCACCACTAACACCGGGCCCGCGCCCGATTCGAACAGCCGCTCTACACTCCCAAGCGACTGACCTTTCGTATTCTCCACTAAGAGGCCGACCAGATCAGCCCAGTAATACTCTCCTTCACCAAGAATCGGCAGTCGTTCGCGGGGAATCGCGATGTTCTGCCCCCTGAGTGTCGCCGCCTGATCACGGTCGGCAAAACCAGCAAACCGTACCAGCAGTGAGCTGCCATGAACGGCCGTTTCTGCGACCGTTTGACTGCGCCACCCGCCAGCCTCGCAAAGCCACCACTGCGGATAACGCAACAGAGCGTCAGTTTCTTCGGTAAACGGCTGGACCTTGATCCAACCTTTGACTCCGAACGGGGCACTGACGCGCCCCATCACAATCATTTCCTCAAGCGGCCTTGCCACCAAATTGTTTAACTAGGCGCGCCGCCGTGTCAGAGAGCTTCGCACCTTTGCCTTGCCAGTAGGCGAGCCTCTCCAGGTCAACACGTAGTCCCTCGCGCCCTTCAGGGGCGTTTGGATCGTAAAAGCCGACCCGCTCGATAAAGCGCCCGTCGCGCGAGTTGCGCGAGTCGGTCACTACCATGTTGTAGAAGGGCCGTTTTTTGGCGCCGCCCCGCGCCAGCCTGATGACAACCATTTGAATTTCACCCCGATCGAGAGAGTACCGAGACCGATACCCCCTAAAAAGCCAAGCGCGCGATTTTACGCTTGTTTTTCCGGCTGGCGCAAGGGCGGACGCAATCTCGATGCCGCTATTTGATGCCGTTTTTCGCTGCCCGCCCCTGGCCGTGGAACACTGAATCGAGAAAATCGACAATGGCCGCAGTCAACTCGTCTTCCTTGCCCTCGAAGAAATGCGGTGCGTCCTGCAACACGACCTGTCTTGACCCAGGAACCTTGACGATCTGCTGTTTGCGTTCGTAGCCGCCCACCTGGGTGATCACCCAGTCCTCGCTGCCGTAGACGTCCATGACCGGAATCTTGATCCGAAACATTTCCTGCAACCCATTGATAATACTAATAAACACCCACGCCTTGATGGGTGTTTCCTCAGACCTGATGAGGTATTCGTTGGCCATTGTTGCACCGAGGCTGTGCGACACGATAGCAACGTCCTCGTAACCCTTGCCCATCAGGAATCTCGCGGCCAGCTCATAGCGCTCCCCCGCGTCGTCATAGGTCGGAATGTAATCCCCGACCTTGGCACCCGAACCGAGCACCGGTAGCTGGATCGCCAGCGTAGTGTAGCCCTGTTCGGCGAGCTTCATACGCAGGATGCCGTAAAGTTCGAAATCCGGATTCCAGCCACGGCCGTGCCCGACAATAATGGCGCCGCGCGGATCATCTGCTTCGGTGTAAATGGCGAGATATTTGTGTCCGTTGGCTTGCTCAATCCAGACTGGATCACCGACCAGAATGGACGGCAACACCTGCTCAGCCCAGCGATTCTCGCGCTCATAGTCAAGATCAATCGCAAGCGCAGCAGTCGCGAGCCACAACATTGCGGCTGCAGACAGGCAAAAAGAAGCAACGCGTTTAATCATCTTACTTTCACTCCACAACCGTTAGCGGCCCGCTTTTACAAGCAACCCCATTTTGACCGGGGTCACACCGCAGTGTTCCTCGAGCACTCTTCCACGGCCTGCTAGCCGAGACCGGGGAACATGCCACGTGCCCCACGCATCATTTTCTGCAAACCGCCTTTTCCCATCATTTTCATCATCTTCTGCATCTGATTGAACTGCGAGAGCAAGCGGTTGACCTCCTGCACGCTGACGCCAGAGCCGCTGGCAATACGCCGCTTGCGCGAGGCTTTGATGATTTCTGGTTTGGCACGTTCGCGCCGTGTCATGGAATCAATGATGCCAATGGTGCGGTTAATCACGCTCTCGTCCATCGATGCGCCCTGCGCAGCCTGCGCAAATTGCGTAGGCAATTTGTCCAAAATCGCACCGACCCCGCCCATTTTCTTCATCTGCAACATCTGCGAGCGAAAATCCTCGAGGTCGAAACCCTTGCCCGACTTCACCTTCCGCGCGAGTTTTTCTGCCTCGGCGACATCGACGCTGCGGCGTGCCTCGTCAACCAAAGACAGGACATCCCCCATGCCTAGAATGCGCGCGGCGACGCGGTCTGGAAAAAACGGCTCGAGTCCGGTCAGTTTCTCGCCGGTGCCGATGAATTTGATCGGTTTGCCGGTAACCTGCCGCACTGACAACGCGGCGCCGCCGCGGGCATCACCGTCCATTTTCGTCAGGATCACGCCGGTCAAGGGCAACGCATCACCAAAAGCCTTGGCGACATTGACCGCGTCCTGCCCCTGCATGGCGTCGACAACGAACAGTGTTTCGCTTGGTGCGAGTACCTCGTGCAGTTGGCGAATCTCGTGCATCATCGCCTCATCGACCGCAAGCCGACCCGCAGTGTCGACGACGACGACATCGTAGAAATGCCGCTTGGCATGGTCGAGCGCCGCAGAGCCGATCGATTCCGGTGTCGCCGCGGGATCAGCAGGGAAACTGTCCACCTGAATCTGCTCAGCCAGCGTCTTGAGCTGCTCCATCGCCGCTGGGCGATAAACATCACAACTGACCAGCAACACCTTTTTCTTCTGTCCGGCGAGCGACCGGGCAAGTTTGCCGCTCGTGGTTGTCTTGCCGGAGCCCTGTAATCCGGCCATCAGGATGACCGCTGGCGGCCTAACTGCAAGGTTGAGCGCATCATTGTGCTCACCCATCAAAGCCGTTAGCTCGCGCTGAACCACACCGACAAGCGCTTGCCCTGGGGTGAGGCTGCTAAGCACCGTTTCACCAACTGCCTTTTCCCGGACGCGCTCAATAAACTCCCGGACAACAGGCAGCGCTACATCAGCTTCCAGCAATGCCACACGCACCTCGCGCAAGGTGTCTTTAATGTTCGCATCGGTCAAACGCGCCTGACCACGGAGGGTTTTGACAATGCCAGTGAATCGGCCTGTTAGCGTTTCCAGCATGACTTAACGTTGGGATGTTGACAGCAACGGGATGATGTAGACTGCGCTTGAGCCTCAGCCACAAATGAGCCTGATTCTACTTCATCTGATCACCAGCCTCGCTTACTTGGCCCTTGCCGCCTATCTGTGGAGGGGTTTGCAGCATAGCGCGGACGCACCAACGAAACTAACAACGCGCGTTGGACACGCTTTGATAGCCATACCGCTGCTGATTCACGCAGTATTGCTGTCGCGGTCAATGTTGCGCGAGGGCATCTTATTCCTGGGCATCGGCAATACGATCTCGCTCGTTATAGGGCTTGCCGTGCTGATCTACTGGGTTGCCAGTTTCTTTCACCGCCTGGAAGCCCTCAACCTGATTGTGTTGCCTACCGCTGCCTTGCTTTCGTGGTTGCCGGTAGTATTTCCAGCATCGCATGCGCTCGAGAACACTGAATTGTTGGTATTCAAGGCACATTTGCTGATCGCCATGCTCGCCTACAGCCTATTTACGATTGCATCACTTCACGTGCTGCTGATGGCTTTAATGGAAAGACAGCTGCATTCGCACAACGTGCCAGCTTTCATTCAGGCGCTGCCGCCCCTGCTGACGATGGAGTCAGTGTTGTTCAAAATCATCGGTGCAGGCTTCATATTCCTGACTATGACGCTCGCAACCGGCGTGCTGTTTTCGGAAGAACTGTTCGGCAAGCCGCTGCCGTTTACCCACAAGACCCTTTTTGGTTTTGCGTCCTGGTTCATCTTTGGCGCGCTTTTGCTCGGACGGTCAATGTACGGATGGCGCGGACGAGTCGCCTTGCGGTGGACGCTTGCGGGATTTGTGGTCCTCGTTCTGGCCTACATCGGCAGCCGATTTGTAATCGAAATTATCCTGCAACGTTGAGCGGTAACATGCTCGCTTGCACCGTGCCCCTTGATCTGCGAAACCGCGCTACCCGGTCTGCCCAAAACGCGATCCCCGAGGTTCTGAAGCCGTGAACGATATCCCTCTACGTACGCTACTGATCGTATTCGTAATTTTGGTCGTCATATCCGCGTTTTTCTCGAGTTCCGAGACGAGCATGATGGCGCTCAATCGCTACCGCCTGCGGCATCTTGCGAAGACGGGCAATCGCAGTGCAAAGCGCACGATTTACTTGCTGGAACGGACCGACCGCTTACTCGGCTCAATCTTGTTGGGCAACAACCTGGTCAATACTGCCGCTGCAGCTCTGGGTACCGCCATCGTGTTCCGGCTGCTCGGTCAAAGCGAACTCGCTCTGACCATCGCTACCTTGACTGTGACCGCAGTCTTCCTCGTCTTCAGCGAGATCACACCCAAAATTATCGGCGCCAGTTACCCGGAGAAAATTGCATTCCCGGCCAGCCTCATTCTCAAGCCGCTCATGACGCTAGTGCACCCCGTCGTTGTGGTAGCGAATTTGTTCGTGAACGGCTTGCTGTTCGTATTCAAGTTAAAGCCTGCCGGTGCTCAGGCGCATGTCTTCAGTCCGGAGGAACTGCGCACCCTGGTTCTGGAAGGCGGGCACTTTCTGCCACAGAAACATCAGAACATGCTTCTCAACCTGTTCGATCTGGAGTCGATTACCGTCGAAGACGTCATGACCCCACGCAGCAAGATCGAGGGCATTGATCTTGACGCACCCCCGGAAGAAATCCGTCGCGAAATCACGACCTGCAATCACACGCGCTTGCCGGTCTACCGCGGACGCCTCGACGAGATTGTTGGCGTGGTGCACATACGCAAGGTCCTGAATCTCTCGGATCACTCCCACATCGATGCCGAAACCATTTCCGAGATCATGAAGGAGCCGTATTTCGTCCCGATTGAAACAGGCTTGCTGGCCCAGTTACAGAATTTCCAGGACCAACAAGACCGCTTCGCCCTGATTGTCGATGAATACGGTGATTTGATGGGGCTGGTGACAATCGAGGACATACTTGAGGAAATTATCGGAGAATTCACCACCCAGTCGCCGTTACAGGCGGCCGATTGGAAGCGTTTGGAGGACGGCAGCGTCGTCGTCGACGGCGCCGCCTCACTACGCGATCTCAACCGCCAACTTGGCTACCAATTCCCGGTCGACGGGCCGAAGACATTGAACGGACTGATATTGGAACATCTGCAACAGATACCCGAGCCCGGCACATCGTTGAAGCTGGGCGAATGCCCGATCGAGATCCTTCACGTGCAGCATCGCTCAGTCAAGTCGGTACGGCTCCGCCCACTCAACGAAAAATCAGATAAAACAACAAGTTAATCTGATCCAGGTCGAGCCAGCGGCCTCCGATGGGGCTGCACCAGGCTGGCCAGTATCTTGTGAATTTGCACGAAGATTGCTTATACCTCGAACAGCAACGATCACGTGTTCCTTAGCTTGAACACCGGGTTCGCGAGGTACGTGCCGGGTCTGGGTTAGAGCGCCGAGCGCTCTGATGTCGGTATCGGGGTGCGAGTGTGGTTCGCCGCACCGATTGTAGCGTTGCGTCACCACACAACGGGTCAGCCAGCAACATTCAGAGGAAACAGAATGGCAACAGCAACCGCGGCAGCGCGACGGGCACAACAAGTAAAGGAATATACCTTCGTTTGGGAAGGTCGCGACCGGACCGGCAAGCTTGTCAAAGGCGACATGCGTGCCGGCGGCGAGAACGTTGTGCTGTCGGTATTGCGACGTCAAGGCATTACCCGCGCCAAAGTCAAGCGCCAGCGCGGAGGCGCCGGGGGCAAAGTTACCGAAAAAGACATTACGTTTTTTACTCGGCAGATGGCGACGATGATGAAGTCAGGAGTGCCGTTACTGCAAGCATTCGACATCGTAGGCAAGGGGCACGCGAACCCCGCCGTGGCCAGATTGCTCATGGACATCAAGAGCGATGTCGAAACGGGTACCAGCCTCAGCGGCGCGTTTCGCAAATACCCGCTCTACTTTGACGCTTTGTATTGCAACTTGGTTGGCGCTGGAGAAGCTGCCGGTATTCTCGACAGCCTTCTGGATCGACTTGCGACGTACAAGGAAAAGATCCTCGCCATCAAAAGCAAGATCAAATCCGCAATGTTTTACCCGATCTCGATCATCGTCGTCGCTTTTATTATTACAGCGATCATCATGATATTCGTGATCCCGGCCTTTAAGGAATTGTTCACCAACTTTGGCGCCGACCTGCCAGCGCCCACCTTGCTGGTCATGACGATCTCAGACTTCTTTGTCGCCTACTGGTGGGCTATATTCGGAGGCGTCGGATTCGGCCTGTGGTTATTCTTCTACACGTGGAAACGTTCAGTAAAGATGCAAGAGGTGCTCGACAGGCTATTTCTGAAGCTGCCGGTGTTCGGAGAACTCATTCGAAAAGCAACCATCGCACGCTGGACCCGTACATTGTCAACCATGTTTGCCGCAGGCGTGCCGCTAGTGGAAGCGCTAGATTCGGTTGGCGGGGCTGCCGGCAACTTCGTCTACTACACGGCCACCAAGAAGATTCAAAGCGAAGTCAGTACTGGTACCAGCCTCACCGTCGCGATGCAAAACAGCGAGGTGTTTCCGAGTATGGTAATCCAAATGGTTGCCATCGGCGAAGAATCAGGCTCTCTTGATGCCATGCTGGGGAAAGTAGCAGACTTCTTCGAGAGAGAAGTCGACGATGCAGTGGAAGCATTGTCCAGCCTGATGGAACCGATGATAATGGTCGTACTCGGCACTCTCATCGGCGGTATGGTGATCGCAATGTACCTGCCGATCTTCAAGATGGGTCAAGCGGTCTGAGTTCGTTCACTAAGACGCAAAACGCCCGAGGGAAACTCGGGCGTTTTTTTTGAATTTGGCATCAAGAAACTTCGAGTACGTCAATAAACTGGAATCTGCGTGCACGCAATTAATGAATTTCTGAATTTGCTTCAAAGCAGCCTTTTAGCATTTACGATAATCGCCACCGTTGTCGGCTTGATGGTTGGCAGCTTTCTCAACGTCGTTATCTACAGACTGCCCCGCATGATGCAGCGCGACTGGAACGAACAGGCGGCGATGCTGCTGGAGGATGTCAAATTGGCGGACTGCGCAACCAAACTGCGCGGCACGAGCGATGCGCTGCCGAAGTACAATCTTGTCATCCCGCGGTCCGCTTGCCCGAACTGTGGTCAACGCATTGGTGCACTGGAAAACATTCCGGTAATCAGTTACCTAGCGCTTCGCGGTAAGTGTGCAAGATGCAGTAAGCCAATCAGTGTTCGATATCCGGCTATTGAAGCAATCAGCGGAATTGTTGCTGGATATATTGCCTGGCATTTCGGATTTGGCATCGCTGCGATTGCGGCGATCCTGTTCGCCTGGTCACTAATCGCGTTGACCGTAATCGATCTCGACACCCAGCTACTGCCAGACAGCATCACACTGCCCCTATTATGGGTCGGTCTGCTGTTCAACATTCAGGGAACCTTCGCGCCATTAACAACTGGCGTGATAGGCGCCGTTGCCGGTTACCTTTCTCTTTGGTCCGTCTACTGGATCTTCAAGCTTTCGACCGGCAAGGAAGGCATGGGCTTCGGTGATTTTAAGTTACTCGCGGCGATTGGCGCGTGGTTGGGGTGGAAACTCCTGCCACTGGTGATCTTGTTATCTTCATTTGTCGGCGCCATTGTTGGTGTCATACTGATCGTCTTTCGGCGACATGGGCGCAACGTACCCATCCCGTTTGGTCCTTATCTCGCGGCCGCCGGACTGGTCGCAGCGCTATGGGGGGCGGACATCAACAGCGCTTATCTTGGCTTTTTCCGCTAGACCATGATCTTCACGGTCGGACTGACTGGCGGCATCGGCTCCGGCAAGACCACGATTTCCGATCTGTTTGCCGAACAAGATGTCGATGTCATCGACACTGACGAAATTGCAAGAGGGCTAACCGAAAAAAATCAGCCTGCGGTCCGCCATATCGAAAGACAATTTGGGCCGGGAGTGGTCGCAAGTGATGGTTCGCTCGACCGACAACGAATGCGCGAACTCGCTTTTTCCGACCCGGATGCAAGAAAACAATTACAGCGCATTCTCCATCCACTGATCAAGGCAGAGGTTCAACGCAGGCTTTCTGCATCAAAAGCATCCTACGCTCTTGTCGTCGTACCGTTGCTTGTGGAGTCCGGAAACTACGACTTTGCCGACCGTGTGCTGGTGGTCGATTGCAGTGAGGAGCAGCAGATTAAGCGCGTCATGCGACGCAGTCGATTATCTCTGGAAGAAGTCAATGCGATCCTAGCAACTCAGGTGAGCCGAAAAGAAAGGCTGGCCGCTGCAGACGATGTAATTGACAATGAAGGCGAGATTGCGGCATTGCGCTCGCAAGTCGAAATCCTGCATGAGAAGTATTTGACTCTTGCCAAAACGGCTAAACATTAGCGATTGTGTGGCAGACGGCTTTTCTTTTCTTATCGAATCAGCAATACTAGGATTCGCCTAACGAGAATCGCCTAAACACTTCATCAACGTGATCGTCTACGAGTTCCCCCTTAACGAGCGGGTTCGCACGCTGCTACGAATCGAGAGTCTTTACCAGCGCGCCCGTTACTTCAGGTCCAGGGATGGGGCACACGAGCACCATGTTGCAATCCTATCTTTGTTCGAGATCCTCGATGTGGCGGGGCGCGCGGATCTCAAGTCCGAATTGACACAGGAGCTAGAGCGTAAGAAAAGCCAGCTCGACACACTGAAAAACAATCCGTCTGTCGAACAAAGCAAGCTTGCCGCCATCATTACCGAAACCGAGCAGGCCATCGCCGGGTTGCTAGCGTCATCGGGCAAAACTGGACAGGAGCTTAGGGAAAACGAATGGTTGATGGCGATTAGGCAGCGCACGGCCATCCCTGGCGGCGTATGCGAGTTCGACCTGCCGTCGTACCACCATTGGATGCACTTGCCAGCGGAAATACGAAGGCGCGACCTGGAACATTGGTTATCACCGTTTGAACCAATGCGAGCTGGCGTCGATCTAATTTTGCGCTTATTGCGCGAAAGCGGTAAGACGACTCAACAATGTGCCGAGAAAGGCAAGTTTCAGCAAATGCTCGCGGGCAGGCTGGCACAGATGTTAAGGTTGCAGCTGGAGGACCGCTACGGCTGCGTCCCTGAAGTCAGCGCAAATAAATATGCAATCAACATCCGCTTCGCCACTTTTGGTGAATCACAGCGCAAAACCAGCGAGGAAAACATCAACTTTGATTTGACATTCTGCAATCTGTGACCCGACAGCGCTCAAAACCATCGCAACGCCTAGTAAACTGTCCACAGTGTGGCACGCCGTTGGCTTGGGATTACAACAGTGCGTCTCGTCCATTCTGTTCGGAACGCTGCAAAATGATCGACCTGGGTCAGTGGGCGTCGGAGGCGTACCGAATACCGTCAGATACCGATCAATCCCCTAAGCCAGAGGATAACGACACCTGAGGTTATCGACTCTCAGGTCACCCACGCGCCGCGCAACATGGCAACACCGTGTGCGCCACTTCGCCAAGCGTCCTCAAGGTCAGTGGGCAACAAGCCGCCGAGCGCATAAACCGGGATCGTTGCTTCCGCAATCAGGTTGCGAAATTGCTGCCAGCCTAGAGGGCGGACATCGGGATGACTTGCAGTCGCTTTCACCGGGCCAAGAACAATGAAATCTAGCCCGAGTAATTCGGCCTTCTCAATTCCATGCCGATCGTGACACGATGCAGCACACCAACGCAAATTAGGGCGACAGCGGATTTCCATCAATTGCTTCCCAGTAAGATGCACACCATCAGCCACCACGGCCTCGGCAAGGGCTGTATCGCCGTTGATCATGACCCTGGCTCCGTAATCGCGACATCGTTCCACCACTTGCCGCGCAAAACGCTCACGCTCATGAGTGTCGAAACTTTTTTCCCTCACCTGGACCAGCCTCAATCCACCGCGCAGGGCCGATTCAAGTTGCTCGAGCGCCTGTTTCTGCCCCACTACACCGGCATTGGTAATGGCATACTGCACCGGCAGTTCGAGCGATTTTAGAACTGTACTGTTGGCAGGCAGCATCGGCTCCACCACCGCATTTCCGGGTCGCTGCCAAATCAGGGCTTGCGCCTCTCTGGACTGTACCTCGCCCCGCCAATACACAACCCGCTGAAAGTGCAACCTAACCGTTGCGTGCGAATACGCAAAAATACGTGTCAGCCACGGATAAACACGTAACGCCGTGATACCGAGTTCTTCCTCCAACTCGCGTTTGAGCGCTCGATCCGGCGTTTCTCCCGCCTCGATCTTGCCACCCGGAAATTCCCAATATCCTGCATACACCTTGCCCGCCGGCCGCTGTGCAAGCAAGAACGAGCCATCCGGTCGCTGCAAGACTGCAGCGGCCACATCAACGATTCTTTCAGCCACTGCCGCGTTTACTTGGTTTTCCGGCGAGTCTTAAATTGCTGACGGCCGGCCCAATCGCGCGCAAACTGCCAGGCGGCACGACCGCTGCGCGAGCCCCGCAGCAACGCCCACTGCAAAGCCTCCTCGCGGATCCCATCGGTGAGGGTTGGCGTTTCGGCCAGCTTTCCAATCCAATATGCAACGATCGAGAGGTATTCGTCCTGATCAAACGGATAAAAAGCGATCCACAGCCCAAACCGCTCGGATAGCGAGATTTTTTCCTCGATGCTTTCACCAGGATGAATTTCCTCTCCAAGGTATTTTGTCTCCAGATTTTCTTGCATGTACTCCGGCATGAGGTGGCGACGGTTTGAGGTGGCATAGATCAGCACATTATCCGATGTTGTCGCTATCGAACCATCGAGTACAACCTTCAAGGCCTTGTAACCCGGTTCTTCAGCATCGAAAGACAAGTCATCACAGAAGATGATGAAGCGGTACGGCGCCGGCGCCACCATGTCAACGATATCCGGAAGATCATGAAGATCATGCTTCTCGACTTCGATCAACCGCAATCCCTTGCTCGAGAACTTGTTCAAAACCGCCTTCACCAACGAGGATTTGCCGGTGCCCTTGGCCCCCGTCAGAAGAACGTTGTTGGAAGGAAAGCCCTCTACAAATTGTCGAGTATTTTGCTCGACCACCTGCTTCTGTTCGGTTATTCCCTGCAAGTCCGATAATTTTATTTTGTGGACGTGCAAAACCGGCTGCAGAAATCCGCTGCTGGCCCGTCGCCGCCAACGGAAGGCAGTTGACGCCGCCCAATCGGGCGGCTCGGATTGCTGCGGCAATACCAACTCGACCCGATCCAATATCATCTCGATTTTCTTCAGAACAGGTTCCCAGTCAGCCACACCTAGCTCCGATAGTCCGCGTTAATACTGACATACTCAGGTGATAAATCGCACGTCCACACAGTCACTGCCGCACTTCCGCGATTGAGGCAGACGCGAAGAGCGATTTCTTGGCGATTCATGACCGCTTGGGCGCTCTCCTCCTTATAACCGGGCGCTCGACCACCCCCAGTAGCAACGAGCACATCCCCAAGGTAAACATCGAGCGCGGCGACATCGAGATCGTCAATGCCAGCATAGCCTATGGCAGCGAGAATGCGGCCAAGATTCGGGTCAGACGCGTAAAAAGCCGTCTTCACCAGCGGTGAATGTGCAATCGCGTAAGCGACATGCCTACACTCCTCTTCGTCGCGACCAGACTCGACCAGAATGGTAATGAATTTGGTTGCGCCTTCGCCATCGCGAATTAGCATCTGTGCAAGCTCGGTACACACAGCCGTAACTGTCTCCCGCAACGGCGCATAGCCCTCGGCGTCAACCCCTAAAATCTTGGGGCAGCTCGAGACGCCGGTAGCCATCAACATCGCACTGTCGTTGGTAGACGTGTCGCCATCAACGGTAATGCAGTTGAAACTGCGCTGGCTCGCGTGTTCAATGATCGTCTGTAAGGCTTTGGTCGAAACCGCGGCATCCGTCGCAATAAAGGCAAGCATGGTTGCCATGTTGGGGCGGATCATGCCCGATCCTTTAGCTATCCCTGTCACCGTCACTTTGTGGCCAGCGATATCGACATTATGCGACACTGCCTTGGGAACCGTGTCGGTTGTCATGATCGCTTGCGCTGCATCGAGCCAGGCCGTTTCCGACAGTGTTTGAACGCAGACTGGCAACGCCGCGAGAATACGCTCGGTCGGCAAGTCCTCAAGGATGACACCTGTCGAGAACGGCAAAACTGCGGACGCTTCACAGGCGAGCATCTCGCCCACTGCCTCACAAACCTGCATGGCGCGCGCCACGCCCTGCGCACCAGTCCCTGCGTTGGCACATCCGCTATTGACAATCAGTGCCCTGGACGGAGTCTGCGTAATATGGGACTTGGCGATCAACACCGGAGCAGCACAAAAACGATTACGGGTGAATACACCCGCGACCGCTGATCCCTCCGGCAATGAAATGATCAATAAATCCTTGCGACCAGACTTCTTGATCCCCGCGCATGCCACACCGAGTTGCACACCAGCAACCGGAAAAACTGACTTATCGTCTGGAATAGAAAGATTGACCGCCATGGGCCCGTGGAACCGCGCCTAGCTCAGGCGGCCATGACAATGCTTGTACTTCTTTCCCGAGCCGCACGGACAGGGGTCGTTGCGTCCAACTTTTCCACCGGGACGCACAAACGGCTTTGGTTTTTCTCCTTCACCCGCTTGATCACTATTCGCCAACGCCTCATCGTAGTCAGCGTGCTGGTAGCGCACGTTGGTCATTGCTGTTCGTCCTTCAGCAGCCTCATCGGCCTCCTCTGCGCTGCGAATACGCACTGTCATCAGTACGCGAGTAACCTCGTTACGAATCGCTTCGAGCATCAGGGAAAACAGTTCGAACGCTTCGCGCTTGTATTCTTGTTTCGGATTTTTGTGCGCGTATCCACGCAAATGTATGCCTTGGCGCAAATGGTCCAGAGCAGCCAAGTGCTCGCGCCAGTGCCCATCCAAACTCTGCAGCATGATCGCATGCTCGTAATGACGCATCGCCTCAGCTAGCACGTCCTTGATCTTTTCTTGGTACTGCAAATTTGCCGCCTCGGTAATTCGGTGACGTAACAGCGTCTCATCCAACTGATCATCCTGCTCGAGCCATTCACTTAACTTCAGTTCCAGCGAAAACTCCGAAGCAAGCGCCTTTTCCAACCCAGAGATATCCCATTGTTCTTCAACACTCTCTAAAGGAACATATTCGCCTACCAGGGCTTGCACTGCGCCTTCGCGCATAGAGCGCACCGTTTCAGTAACATCGGAAGACTGAAGCAACTCATTTCTTTGTTCGTATATAACCTTCCGCTGATCGTTTGCCACGTCGTCATATTCGAGCAACTGCTTGCGAATATCGAAGTTGCGTGCCTCGACCTTGCGCTGCGCGTTCTCGATGGCCCTGGTTACCCAAGGATGCTCTATTGCCTCGCCTTCCGGCAATTTCAGCCTTTCCATTATGGCCGCTACCCGATCGGAGGCAAAAATGCGTAACAACGGATCCTCCAGGGACAGATAAAACCGTGACGAACCCGGATCACCCTGTCGACCAGCCCGGCCGCGAAGCTGATTGTCCACACGCCGCGATTCATGCCGCTCTGTTCCGACAATGTGTAGACCTCCCGAGTCGACGACTTCGTTGTGTAGCTTTTCCCACTCGGCGCGGATACCGGTCACGCGTGCTTCCTTCTGTTCACTAGTCAGCTTCTCATCATTGCGAACGCGCTCAATTTGCGGTTCGGGATTTCCGCCAAGGACGATGTCTGTTCCGCGACCGGCCATATTAGTCGCGATGGTTATCATTTTTGGACGCCCCGCCTGCGCCACTATCTCTGCCTCGCTCGCATGCTGCTTGGCATTCAACACTTGATGGGAAAGCTTTTCCTTGTCGAGCATCCTCGAAAGCAGCTCGGAATTCTCAATGGATGTAGTGCCAACGAGGACCGGCTGCCCGCGCTCATAACAATCTTGGATGTCCATGAGCACTGCGTTGTATCGCTCGCCGCTTGTCTTGAAAACCTGGTCCATCCGGTCTTCGCGGATCATCTTGCGGTGCGTTGGAATAATGACTGTTTCAAGACCGTAAATCTGCTGAAACTCGTAGGCTTCCGTATCTGCCGTGCCGGTCATGCCCGCCAGCTTGTTGTAGATTCGAAAATAGTTCTGGAAAGTGATTGACGCCAGTGTCTGGTTCTCGCGCTGGATCTTCACCCCTTCTTTGGCTTCGACCGCCTGGTGGAGACCATCCGACCAGCGCCGTCCAGACATAAGCCGGCCAGTGAACTCGTCAACAATTACAATTTCACCATTTTGAACGACGTAGTGCTGGTCGCGAAGAAACAAATTATGCGCGCGCAGCGCAGCATAGAGGTGATGCATTAGCCCGATATTGCCCGCGTCGTAGAGACTTCCATGCTCCGGGAGCAGCCCCGCTTTCATGAGAAGTTCTTCTGCGCGCTCGTGGCCCTGCTCGGTTAGCAGCACCTGATGCGCTTTTTCGTCGACGATGTAATCACCGGGTTCGCCCTCTCCTGCCGAGCGCTCCAGTTTTGGCGCAACGTCATTCATGCGGTAGTAAAGGTCAGTACTGTCGTCGGCCTGACCAGAGATAATCAGTGGTGTGCGCGCCTCGTCAATCAGGATCGAGTCCACTTCGTCTACAATCGCATAAGCGTGGCCGCGTTGCACCTTGTCCGGCGACTGAAAAACCATGTTGTCGCGCAAATAATCAAAGCCAAACTCGTTGTTGGTGCCATAGGTGATATCCGCGGAATACGCTTTCTGCTTGGCGCCATGCTCCATCTGGGAGAGATTGACCCCCACCTCCAATCCCAGAAACGAATAAGCTCGCCCCATCCATTCAGCGTCACGGCGGGCAAGGTAGTCATTGACGGTGACCACATGAACACCCTCGCCGGTAAGGGCATTGAGGTACGCTGGCAGTGTAGCGACAAGCGTCTTGCCCTCACCGGTGCGCATCTCTGAGATTTTGCCGTTGTGCAAAGCGATTCCACCAAGCAGCTGGACGTCAAAATGACGCATGTTAAGCGTTCGCTGGCTGGCTTCCCTGACAACTGCGAAAGCTTCGGGTAATAGGCTGTCGAGGCTTTCGCCGTCACTCACACGTTGGCGGAAGGTATCTGTTTTGGCGCGAAGCTCGGTGTCGCTTAATACCTGCATCGCAGCCTCAAGATCGTTGATGGCGCGCACATCCTGCGAATACTGGCGCAACAGACGGTCGTTACGGCTGCCAAAAATCTTTTTCAGAATGTTCGGGATCATTTTGCGCAGGCCGCAACGTCACAGTATTGAGTAAGCGCGGAAGTCTAACACGTTGCCTAACTTCAGATCGTCCGACGCCTGCCCGCTGGAAAAGAGCACACCCCAACCGTTCAGTCAGCCAGTTGCACCTCGAGATCGGCGGCTCGCAACCAACGGCGGTATGAGCGATAGCCAGTGTCGGCATCGAGCGAGCCAGGCAGCACCTTACCCTCGATCTGAAGCGGCGGCTTCTGTGACAAGTCGTTAAGCAGATAGAGCGCCCGTCGCCGGGGGTCGATTTCCGGTAAATGCTCGCTTGTAAAACGCACGGGATGGAATTCGACTCTTCTCAGCCAACCATCCTCATCCAGGGTGAGGTCAAGGATGACCGAGATCGCGGCTGCCCGTTTTGTTGAGAAAGCCTGATAGCCAACAAAATTGCCAAGGGAATAAACGATGAGCTTTTGCCAATAACATTCCACGCCGCGCAATACGTGTGGCCCGTGACCCAGTACTAAATCGGCACCCGACTCCACAGCAGTACGCGCGAACTTGACCACATTACCCCTATTTTCACCGAGGTATTTTTCTTCGCCGTCGAAGACACGCAGAGCGTCAGAGCCTTCAGCGCCACCGTGAAAGGTGACAATGACCAATTTGGCAGAGCGGTCTGCCTCGCTGACAAGGCGCGCAACCTCATTCAAATCATGAATCGAATTGTGCAGCCCGAGATAACTGAAGCCAATCCAGGCAATACGCGTGCCCCTGATTTGCTGGTAAACAATGTCATTCTTGAGCCCTACTCCCAAGATGCCGTGGGTCTGCAGTGCGTCGCGGGTATCCGCCAGGCCGATTGGCCCAAAATCCGAGCTATGGTTGTTCGCCAGGCTAAGCACGCTGAAACCGGCATTTTGAAGAACGCCAGCAAAGCGCGGCGGCATTCTGAAGGCGAACTGCGTCCCTCTGCTGGGGTCTTTTCTAGTCTTATCGAAATCCGTCAACGCGCCTTCGAGATTTCCAAAAAGGATATCAGCCCCCGACAGTTCCTTTGCAACGCCCTTGAAAAAACGATGCTCAACATCTGGAGGAATACGATTCTGCGGCCACGTCGTACCGAGTACGATATCGCCCACTGCTTTGATCGTAAACGTCTCCCGGGCATCCGAGAAGGAGGGGCTTGCACCACATTCCATCGCATAACCCGACGAAGTCGGCATCACGCAAAACAGCATCAAGACAAAAATGAGGGATCTCGGAATAGAAAATAGACGAGTCGATGGCGGCATTGGCCGTACAGTCGCCTCGTACCTTGCCCCCAGCCGGACGTATGACGACAATTCAGGCTGCAGGCTCATCTATTTACAGTTGTTCGTGTCGGTCGCAACATTTCACGCGAGCCAACCACCCCCCTGGGTGAGTCGGGAAACGTCCGTCGGTAAGAAAAAAGGGGGGGCGCTGGCGCCCGTTTCGCGCCTATCGCGACACGAGACGAGGTGAACGTGAATTCTTTTGCAAATATTTATAAGGATTGACCGCTGCCCCTCGCACACGCACCTCAAAGTGCAGGTGTGGCCCAGTCGAGCGGCCAGTACTGCCAACTTCGGCGACCTTCTGGCCGATAACAACAACATCGCCGACCTTAACGTCGATCTGCGATGCGTGCGCATAACGGGTCACCAGCCCATTACCGTGGTCAATTTCGACCATATTTCCATATTGCGGGTGTGTTCCGGAATAGACCACCACGCCCGCGCCGGCTGCGCGGATGGGCCGTCCCGCACGTGACATGAAATCAACCCCTTCGTGGAATGTACTGAAACCGGTAAATGGGTCAATACGCCAGCCATAGTTCGAGGAGAACCAGTTGGTCTCGACCGGAAAGGAAGTCGGAACAAATTGTTGCTTCGCATAGTCCAGGAACAGGCGTGATTCGAGCGCGCCAAGCTTGTCGGCTCGATCATCCAAATTGCTCGCAAGGGCATCGAGTTGGTCGGTCAGATCAGAAAAGGACAGTGGTTTCGCTTCGAGCGTTGGGGTCGGGCCGCCACGCGCCGGCACTTGATCAAACATGAATTCTTTGGGATCGAGTCCAGCCAGCTTGCTCAGGCGCTCACCCAGCGTATCGAGGCGCAGAAGCTTGGCCTGCATTTCCCCGAGCCGAGCCGCCATCGTATTCAAGCTCTCGCGCAAATAAGACTGGGTACGCTTTGTTTGCTCTTCGTGCACCGCAGTAAGCAGCGAATGCAGGTAGGGGCTCTTATGCGTGACCGCGTAACGGAGCGAGAAATAATTGAGCAGGACCGACAGCGAGACCACCAGCAACAGGAACAGCAAACCTAGAAATAATATGTGCGGTTTGCCCAGCCGGAAGCTGCGCGCTTGGTCAAAGCGGTTGGAAACGAGAATAATGTCCATCCTGGCCCCTTAGATGTATTTCTCACCTTTCATTTGAGACTTTCATAACCACGGTGTCAGCGAAAGCCATCAAACTTGTTCTTAACAGTGCTCCGGAACTGAAGTCGCTCACGGAACAGTCCAAGCGCCTGCTACACATGCAGCGGCTCGTTCGAGCAATGCTGCCTGACGGTATTGCCTCGCAGGTGTCAATCGCCGGTCTCGACGCGGGGACCCTTACGATCAGCAGCGCAAGCGGCGCCGCAGCAGCAAAACTCCGCCAACTCAAGCCCCGCCTGCTACAACGACTAAGACGGGACGAGCGCGAACTTAACTCAATAAAGATTGTTGTGCAAGTCTCAGCCCATCATAACCCTTTGCCGAAAAAACAACTTTTCCTCGGTCGTTCAGCAAGAAATGCCCTGCTGAGCCTTTCTTCACGGCTCGAATCGTCATCGCTGCGCTCCGCCATCATACGACTCGCGGACAGAGCGGAACTATCAAACGGCAAGCAAGAAACGCTCGAAGAAACAGATTCCTATAAAAATCAAATGGATGGAAAGACTGATCATTAGAGTTCGACCGAAAATGCGCAACCATTTCCGGTCTTTGGTCACCGCGATTGTACCCAGCATCACGCAAAGCGCGATGGGCATGCTGCTGCCCATCAGTCGAACCACAAGCATGCCAATGTATCAATGATAACTAATTATTTTTAATGGAGAAAATAGAGTCAGGCGACCTGGCTCTGAATCTGTAAAAATTGTGGGGCGTCGTTGCGCGACTGAAAGGTAACCTCTTCCCAGGCGTCTTTCTGCTCAACCAGGCGCCGCAACAGCTGATTGTTCAGGGCGTGACCGGACTTGAAAGCCGTAAATGCACCAATCAACGGACGCCCCAAGAGGTACAGATCGCCAATCGCGTCTAACGCCTTGTGCTTGACGAACTCATCCTCATAGCGCAGCCCGTCCACATTGAGCACCCGGTATTCATCCATAACGATGGCATTGTCCAGGCTGCCGCCCAGCGCAAGCCCTTGGGAGCGCAATGTCTCCACGTCCTGCATGAAGCCAAACGTCCGGGCGCGACTGACCTCCTTTACGAACGACATTTCCGCAAAATCGACCACGACGCGCCGGTTGGTCTCAGCAAAAATGGGATGCTTGAAATCAATGCTGAAATCAACCCGAAAACCGGAAAAAGGCTCAAATTTTAGCCACTTATCATCCGCTCTGACCTCGACCGGCTTGAGGATGCGGATGAACTTCTTGGCAGCTGCCTGCTCTTCAATGCCGGCAGACTGTATGAGGAAGACGAACGGCGAGGCTGATCCATCCATGATCGGGACTTCTCCCTCGGTCAGATCGACATACACATTGTCAACGCCGAGGCCGGCCAGCGCCGACATCAAATGCTCCACTGTCTGAATCCGGGCGCCGTCTTTCTCCAGACAAGTGGACAGACGCGTATCCTTGACTGCATACGGATCGGCTTTGATCTCGACAACTCGGTCAAGGTCGATGCGACGGAACACAATGCCGGTGTTCGGCGCCGCCGGCCGCAGAGTAAGATAAATTTTCTTCCCGGTATGAAGGCCAACACCAGTAGCCCGGACAATGTTCTTCAGTGTTCGCTGTCTGATCATTTTTTCAGCGGCTTTGCCGTCTCCTTGATACTGCGATACAGCATTGTATAAGTTTCTGTTTATTATACTGTAAAATCTTATTTAAGCCAATCACCGTTGCGCCTGCTTTTGGGCTCAATCAGCCTGCTTGCGCAGAAAAGCCGGTATATCAAGCATATCCACGCCAGACTGCTTCATGGCCTGAACAGCAGCATCCCGGCTGCGTCTGCGAATAACGGCAGGCGCATCAAGTTCCCCGTAGTTAACGTTGAGCGGCGCTTCATCGGTGCCGGTTCTCACAACAGCGAGCGGCTTGTTCTGTTGACGGCCTCGCGGGCCACCGAGTCCGGTCGCCACCATCGTAACGCGCAACCGATCCTCCAACGCCTCATCGATCACGGTGCCAACAATGACGGTTGCGTCTTCGGCCGTGAATTCCTTAATGGTGTTCATGACCTCGTGAACTTCACGCATCTTCAAACTCATGCTGGCGGTAATGTTAACCAGCACTCCGCGCGCTCCGCTCAAGTCAACGTCGTCAAGCAAGGGGCTTGCCACGGCTTGCTCGGCCGCAGTCCGGGCACGGTTGTCGCCACTCGACGACGCCGAACCCATCATTGCCATTCCCATTTCCGACATTACGGTGCGCACGTCCGCAAAGTCAACGTTTACGAGCCCCGGGCATTTGATGACTTCGGCAATCCCAGCCACTGCACCATGCAACACAGAGTTGGCCGCTTTGAATGCGTCCAACATGGAAACATCGTCACCGAGCACTTCCATCAGTTTGTCATTCGGAATAACGATCAGTGAATCGACATGGCCGGCAAGTTCCTCAAGACCCTGAGTTGCGATCGTTTGCCGCTTGCCTTCAAACGCAAAGGGTTTGGTAACAACAGCCACAGTCAAAATACCAAGCTCGCGTGCCGCCTGCGCAACAATCGGTGCGGCGCCGGTCCCAGTGCCGCCACCCATGCCGGCAGTGAGAAACAACATATCGGCTCCCTCGATCAGCTCAATGATCCGTTCACGATCCTCGACCGCGGATTCACGACCGATTTCGGGATTAGCGCCAGCACCCAGACCTTTGGTCACGTTGGCGCCAAGCTGCAGCAGCGTTTTCGATTTGGTTCGCTTGAGTGCCTGAGCGTCGGTATTTGCGCAGATAAACTCGACGCCTTCGACTCCCTCATGAATCATGTGATCAACGGCGTTGCCGCCGCAGCCACCAACACCAAACACCTTTATGACAGCCTCTTGCGCCTGCGTATCGACTATTTCAAACATTTTCAGCCTCCTTTTTTTGAACACCAATGATTTACGAACCCTTCAATCACTCATTAAAAAAGCCGCTAGCGTATTAGCTAAAAATTCGTCTCAAACCATTTGCGCATCCGTTCGAGCACGTGCTTGAAAGAACCGTTCTGCATCTTTTCAATCTTTTGCCGCTCATGTTGGGCAACACCCGCCATCAGCAGTCCAACCCCTGTGGAATACCTCGGGTTGCGGATGACCTCAGACAAACCTTCCGAGTACGACGGCAGTCCAAGCCGAACCGGCATATGGAAAACCTCCTCCCCTAACTCGACCATGCCCTGCATTGCTGCACTGCCACCGGTAATGACAACGCCAGAGGAAAGCAGCTCCTCAAAGCCACTACGACGCAACTCTGCCTGGACCAGTGAATACAATTCCTCGACACGTGGTTCAATCACTTCCGCCAACGTCTGACGTGAGAGTTTTCGAGAAGGTCGATCGCCGACGCCCGGCACTTCGATCATTTCTTGCGCGTCGGCCAATTCCTTGAGAGCGCATCCGTGATGACGCTTGATTTCCTCTGCATCTTTTGTCGGCGTGCGAAGTGCCATCGCAATATCACTGGTAATTTGGTCGCCTGCGATGGGAATCACAGCGGTATGTCGAATCGCCCCCTGCGTAAAAATCGCCAGATCGCTGGTTCCACCGCCAATGTCGAGCAGACATACGCCAAGATCTTTTTCGTCTTCTGACAGCACGGCTGTCGATGAGGCTAGTGGCTGCAGAATTAGATCATTGACTTCTAGGCCACAACGCCGAACACATTTCATGATGTTCTGTGCCGCTGATACCGCGCCAGTCACAATGTGCACTTTGACCTCCAGCCGCACACCAGACATTCCGATCGGCTCCCGCACGTCTTCCTGGCCATCAATGACAAACTCTTGGTTAAGCACATGGAGAATCTGCTGATCGGTTGGTATCGGTATGGCACGTGCGGTTTCCACTACACGGTCGACATCACTTTGCTCGACCTCAAGGTCTTTAATGGCAACCATTCCGTGCGAGTTCAAACTGCGTATGTGGCTTCCGGCAATTCCAGTCCACACATCACGAATCTTGCAATCCGCCATTAATTCCGCTTCTTCAAGCGCACGTTGAATGGAGTTGACCGTGGATTCAATATTGACCACAACGCCTTTCTTGAGCCCACGAGAAGGCGAGCTGCCCATTCCGATGACTTCGTAATTACCGTCCGAGCGCAACTCAGCAACGATCGCTGCGATCTTTGAAGTTCCAATATCGAGTGCGACGATCAAATTCTTGCTCTCCCGGCTTTTTGCACGCGGCACGCCGCGGTTCCAATCGACTGGTTTCATGCTCGAGCCTCACCCCACTTTTCTTTATTCACACGCACCGCAAAACCGTTGCTGTAACGGAGGTCGACGTATGCCGTCTTGCCATTTAATTCACCCACGCTGCGCGCATATGCCGCAACAAAAGCACTCAGACGCGCAACAACATCTTTGCGTCCAAGCTCAACGATCGTCTTATCGTCCAAATGCAGACGCCATGCGCGCCTTTCGGAAACTTCAACGCGTTTGATTTGTCGGCCAATCAGCGACAAAGACTCTTTGAACTGAAAATATTTATGGGTAATCTCCGCATGGCTGCCGTCCGGGCCGTCGAACACCGGCAGACGCTTGTTGCTTGCGCCCTCGAAGAGCTCTCCATGCAGGTTCACGAGCGCGGTATTACCCCACCTTGCCAGTTCACGATGTTCCTCGATCGCGACCACGAGGCGGTCAGGCCAACGGCGCCGAATGTCAACGCGTCGTACCCAAGGCAGTTTTTCGAATGCCGTCTGCGCACCCTGTAAATCAATGGTGAAGAAGGTGCCCCGTAGCTCATCGACCACAATAGTTCTGACTTGCTCCCGAGTGACATGGGCGACATTTTCAAGAACATCTATGCCCTTGACAGCAAAAACCTGGGCGTTGGCTACGCGCAAAATGAGCGCCGCTAATAGCATCAGTACCGAGAACAACAGCGCTAAATTTGTCATGCGCGTCAATGCGGCTGCGTTATTCCACATACGCACCCTCTAAGATTCGTATCACGAGCTGATCGAAAGAAATCCCGCTCGCTTTCGCCGCCATCGGTACCAAGCTGTGTCCAGTCATGCCCGGCACCGTATTGACCTCGAGAACCCATGGCCGATCTTCACCGTCAAGCATCACGTCAACCCGACCCCACCCCCGACAACCAATGATCCGATAAGCATCGGCACACAGGGTCTTGATGCTTATCTCTAAAGCGGAGGCAATTCCCGACGGACAGAAGTACTGTGTTTCGTCGGAAAAATATTTGGCGTTGTAGTCGTAGTTATGTCCGGGCGCTTCAATACGCACTAGTGGCAAACACTCGTCATCAAGAATTGCTGCCGTGAGTTCCGGGCCGTCAATAAACTGCTCCGCAATCACCAGCCGGTCGTAATTGGCCGCTTCGAGGTAGGCTTTCTGTAACTCCTTGGTATCGGCGACTCTGGTCAGACCGATCGTTGAGCCCTCACGCGCTGGCTTGACGATCAATGGCAACCCGAGCTTGCCCGCAATTGCGGCAAAGTCCGAGTGCGCAGTGAGTATTTCAAAGTGCGGAGTGGGAATTCCGGACGCTTGCCAAACAAGCTTCGTGCGCCACTTGTCCATCGCCAGGGCGCATGCCATAACACCACTACCGGTATACGGTACACCCATCAGGTCGAGCGCCCCTTGGACCGTTCCGTCCTCACCGTAACGCCCATGCAGGATCACAAAGGCACGATCAAAATTTTCGGCAGCAAACTCAGGCAGGCTGCGCTTTCCCGTATCAAAAGCATGTGCATCGATTCCTTGGCGCTGTAACGCCCCCAAAACCGCACTGCCGGACATCAGCGAAATCTCTCTCTCCGAGGATTTTCCACCTAGCAGCACGGCCACCTTACCGAAATCGCGTACGCTCAAACTGACACCTCACCAATCACGCGCACTTCACGTACGAGGTCGACGCCGCATTTATTCTTGACGGTTTCATGGACATGCCCAATTAACCACTCAATGTCGGCGGCGCTGGCGTCACCGGGGTTAACGATAAAATTGGCATGCTTTTCCGAGACTATTGCACCACCGCGGCGCGTTCCCTTGAGGCCGCAAGATTCGATGAGCCGCGCCGCATGATCACCGGGAGGATTTCGAAAAACCGAACCGGCGTTTGGCGTTTCTAATGGCTGCGAGTTGATGCGCCGTTGCAATAGTGTTTTTATTATTTGCCGCGAGTGCTCGCCATTGCCAGCACGAAAGCGAAACCACCCTCCAGCGAAAAACTCCTCGCCATCGAACCGCGGAATGATGCTGCGATAACCGATGTCAAAATCAGCCGGTTGGCGGTCGCGTATTCGTCCTGTACGGTCTATTGTGCGCACCTGCGTTACGACTTCCCAGGTCTCGGTTCCATAACAACCAGCATTCATTGCCAGAGCACCACCGATAGTTCCAGGAATTCCAGCTAGGAATTCACCACCTTCAAAACCATGCATGGCAGCAAACCGTGCAACCTTCGGACTGGCCACACCTGCCTCGGCATATATCTCCTGTTCGACATCTCGCTCGCCGAGTTCAAGTTTGCCGAGCGCGGCATGTGTAAACACGACAGCGCCGCGCAGACCTCCGTCGCGCACCAGCAAATTGCTGCCAAGGCCGACGAAGACGACGGGACATGACTGCGGCAGTTGTCGCAGAAAGTTTGCAAGGTCTGCCAAATCTGCCGGTTTGTAGCACTGGTCGACCGGCCCGCCGACATGCCAACTTGTATGGCGGCGCATCGGCTCGTTAAAACGCAATTCCCCACGCAGCCCGCTTTGGTCGATGTGTGCGATTTCGGCCATGAACATGTCAGTGCGTCACCAGCTCGGTTCGCGCCAAAGCTGCCGGAACAGATCCGATTGATCCTGCCCCCATTGTCACGACGACATCGTCGGGTCGCACAATCTCTTTGATTGCCGTCGGCAGGTCTGCCACGTCCTCGACAAAAATCGGCTCTAGCTTCCCTGCCACCCGGATCGCTCGCACCAAGGCACGCCCGTCGGCCGCCACGATCGGGCTTTCGCCCGCCGCGTAAACTTCGGTCAAGAGCAGCGCGTCTGCAGAAGAGAGAACGCGAACGAAATCTTCGAAACAATCACGCGTGCGCGTGTAGCGATGTGGCTGAAAGACAAGCACGAGACGGCGCTTCGGGAAAGCGCCACGAGCAGCCTCAATGGTGGGAGCAATTTCAGCCGGGTGATGCCCGTAGTCATCGATCAGGGTAAACGATTTGCCTCGGCCCAGCGAAATGTCTCCGTAATTCTGGAAGCGCCGCCCAACGCCTCGGAAACTCGACAAAGCGCGTACAATCGCATCGTCGGGTACACCCACTTCCATCCCCACCGCGATTGCCGCCAGCGCGTTCCGCACATTGTGTTCGCCCGGAATGTTGAGTGTGATCGGAAGGTCAGAAAGCGATGATTCATCGGCTTCTGCCCTGCGTGTCACACGAAAAAGCATCTTTCGCCCTGAGTGCTCAATGTCAATGGCGCGGATGTGAGCTGCCTCGCTCAGACCATAAGTAGTCACCGTTTTGGTAATGATCGGCAGTAGACTACGCACGTTCTCGTCATCCATACACAACACCGCAGTGCCATAAAAAGGGAGGTGTTCGACGAACTCCAGGAACGCCTGACGTAAGCGGCCAAAATCATGGCCGTAAGTATCCATATGGTCCGCGTCAATGTTAGTCACGACCGCAACGACAGGTTGTAAATAAAGGAATGAAGCATCCGATTCGTCAGCTTCAACCACAATAAACTCGCCTTTGCCCAACTTTGCATGCGATCCTGCGGCCTCAAGACGCCCACCGATAACAAAGGTCGGATCCATCTTTGCCTCAGCCAGCACACTTGCGATCAAACTAGTTGTCGTTGTCTTACCGTGCGTGCCGGCAACAGCGATGCCCTGCTTTAGGCGCATTAGTTCCGCAAGCATCATCGCGCGGGGTACGACAGGAATGCGCCTGGCTCGAGCTGCAGCGACCTCCGGGTTGTCGGCCTTGACCGCGGTAGACGTCACTACTACATCAGCACCGGAAATGTTTTGCCGATCATGCCCAATGTCTACCCGTGCACCGAGCGAACGCAGGCGCACGACAGCTTCGTGGTCACTGAGGTCTGACCCACTCACCTGAAAATTAAGGTTGAGCATTAGTTCAGCGATTCCACTCATGCCTGAGCCACCAATTCCAACAAAGTGCACATGTTTGACCTTGTGCCTCATCCTGCCATCGCCACACAGTGAGCAACGACCTCTTCGGTTGCTCGCGCTTTCCCGAGCGCTCGCGCCTTGCTCGCCATTCGAGAAAGGCGTTCACGGTTGAATCCAGAAATAACGTCAGCAAGTCGTCTCGGCGTCAGCTCTCGTTGCGGTATGAGTACGGCGGCCTCAGCATCGCTGAGAAACCGGGCGTTCGCTGTCTGGTGATCGTCAACCGCGTGTGGCAATGGCACCAGGACACTCGCAACGCCGGCGGCTGCGAGCTCGGAGACCGTAATCGCCCCCGCTCGACACACGACCACATCCGCTTTTCGATATGCTTCCGCCATGTCATCGATAAAGGCCACCACATCGGCCTGAACGCCTTTCTCGTGATAGGCACTCGCAAGCACTTCGAGGTGCTGCCGTCCCGATTGATGGGTGACTTGGGGACGAGATGCTTCGGGCATGATGGCAAGCGCCGCCGGCACCGCTTCATTTAACGGCCGTGCACCGAGGCTGCCGCCCACAACCAGCAGACGCAATGCGCCAGAGCGGCCCACGAAGCGACTTTCCGGCGGCTGAACGGCACAGATTGCACTGCGTACCGGATTGCCGGTGCAGATCGCACGCGCCAATACACCGGGGAAGCCGGTAAGAACCCGATCTGCGACCATTGCGAGGATCTTGTTTGCGAGCCCCGCCACCGCATTCTGTTCATGAACGATCAACGGGCGAAGAAATAGCGCTGCCATCATGCCGCCGGGGAAACTGACGTAACCCCCCATGCCGAGAACAACATCGGGGCGAGTCCGGAAAATCGCCACGGCACTCTGCCAAAACGCAATTAGCAGGTTGAGAGGCAACAGTGCCATTCTCACCGGTCCCTTGCCACGCAAACCACCGAACCGAAGCCATTGCATTTCGTAACCGTGCTCAGGAATGATTTGCGCTTCCATGCCGGCACGTGATCCAACCCAAACGACCCGCCAACCATGCGACCTGAGCTCATCCGCCACCGCCAGCGCCGGGAAAATATGCCCACCGGTTCCGCCCGCCATGATCAAGATTGTTCGACCCATTTCGAACCTCTCCCGTGGCGCCAGGCAATATTTTTAGCGAAGATTTTTGCGCACCCAGCGCACCTCATGCTGGGGCAGGAAATTTGTCCCGGTGTGCCACCATTTATGATCGGAATCGTCCGAATCACAGGGTGTAGCCTTTCATGAGCTGGCGGTTTTCATAGTCCACGCGCATCAGCAGCCCAAGCGCCATGCAATTGGCGACGAGACTGCTTCCACCATAAGACAGCAGCGGCAGTGTCAGACCTTTTGTTGGTAGCAGCCCCATGTTGACGCCCATGTTTATCATCGTCTGCACCGCGATCCACAAACCAATACCTTGTGCAACGAGTGCAGCAAAATAACGCTCCAATCGCGCCGCCTGGTTGCCGATTGCGATCGAACGCAACGACAACCATGCAAAAGAAAGAATCGTTGCGATCACTCCGACAAAGCCTAGCTCTTCGGCAATCACGGCAAGCAGAAAATCAGTGTGGGCCTCAGGCAGGTAGAACAATTTTTCGACGCTGGCACCAAGACCTACCCCCAGCCACTCGCCACGCCCAAATGCAATAAGTGCGTGGGAAAGCTGGTAGCCCCTACCGAAGGGGTCGGCCCATGGATCCATGAATCCGAGCACACGTTGCATGCGATATGGAGATGACCAGATCAACATTAAGAAACCGAGAATGAGCAGCAACCCGAGAACGGCAAACAGTCTCCAATTCATGCCGCCAAGAAACAAAACACTCATGGCAATCGTAGTTATCACCACGAACGCCCCAAAGTCTGGCTCCTGCAACAGTAGTGCCCCAGTAAGCAGCATGACCGAAAACATGGGCATGAAGCCCCTGCGCAAACTCGCCATGTGCGACGCCTTGCGCACTGTGTAGTCGGCGGCATAGAGCACAACAAACAGCTTTACCATCTCGGACGGCTGTAAACTGAACGCGCCATAACCAAGCCAGCGCTGACTGCCATTGACTTCACGGCCAACTCCCGGAATCAGCACCACCACAAGCAACACAACGCCGGTCATAAACAAATAGGGCGCAGCCATCTGCCAAAAACGCATTGGGACCTGAACGACCATAATCGCCGCCATTACGCCGACGCCTAAAGCAATCAAATGCCGGACGAGGTAGTAATGGGGCAAACCATCGGAGAATTTGGCAGCTTCAGCAATAGCGATTGAGGCGGAATACACCATCACTGCACCAAGACCTAACAGGGCTGCGGCAAGCCACAATACGGTCGAATCAAAATCAGGTTCACTTTCGGGTCGTCCCGCTTGGCCGCTTCCGACAAGCATGTTCATGACGACTCCCCCAGTTGCGCGACCGAATCTGCAAATACCTCAGCGCGATGCTGATAGTCACGAAACATGTCAAAGCTCGCGCACGCCGGAGAGAGCAGCACGGCGTCGCCCGCTTGCGCTAATGCGAAGGCGCGCGCCACTGCTTCAGGCATGTTGCCAGCTCGCTCGATCATCACTCCGGCATCAGCGATGGCCCGTTCGATCCGGCCGCTATCCTTGCCGATGAGCACTACTGCACGGGCCTTGCGAGCAATTGCCGGCATCAGCGGAGCGAAATCCTGCCCTTTGCCTTCGCCACCAAGGATAACGACACTGCGCTCGGCAAGGCCATCCAGCGCCGCAATAGTGGCCCCAACGTTAGTTCCCTTGGAGTCGTCATAAAAACGGACACCCTTTAACTGCGCGATCTTCTGAACGCGGTGCGGCAAGCCAGAGAACTTTTTAAGCCCTTCGAGAAGGTGCGGGTAAGGCAGACGTATGCCCCGGCATAAGGCCAATGCTGCTAGCGCATTTGTCAAGTTATGCGTTCCGACAACCTGCAACTCGGACGCCCTAATCAAATTCTCGGAGCCCTGGGCAAGCCATTGCTCTCCGTTGACGGTTCTTAATCCCCACTCGTGCCTGTTTTGCGGGAGATCCGAACCAAAAGTGAACACGCAGCGCCTGCCAATTGCCATCTCTCGTGAACGCTTGTCCTGCCTATTGAGCACCTGAACACCATCGCCCTGAAAAATCCGGGATTTAGCCTTGGCGTAATCGACCACGTCTTCATAACGATCCAAATGATCTTCGCTGAGATTAAGCACAACAGCAGCCTCTGCGTTGAGTGTCGCGGTCGTCTCGAGTTGGAAAGACGAAAGCTCCAAAACGAAAATATCCGGAGCGCGGCGCTTGCCTGCATCGATATCACTCAAGACATCGAGAATAGGCAAACCGATATTCCCAGCGACCTGAGTTCGAACACCGACTGCCTTGCACATTGCCCCAACCATCTCCGTGACCGTGCTCTTTCCGTTCGAGCCCGTGATGGCGATCACCTTACTATCGAGATACTCCTTTCGCACTTGCGCAAATAACTCGATATCGCCGAGGATCGGTACGCCCTGATTACGCGCCCGTCGGACAAGTGGTTCCGCGAGCGGCACACCCGGGCTGATTGCAATTACGTCGGCGCTGGCAAACGTTTTTTCCTCGAACGCGCCAAAACTTACGTCGAGGTCTGGAAACTGCGAGCGCAACTCGCCAGCAGTGGGTGGTGCCATGCGCGTGTCAGCAGCGCTAACTGTCGCACCGCGGTTCATTAACCACCGCACCATCGACATGCCGCTAACACCGAGCCCGAGCACCAGAAATCTCTTACCTTTCAGTTCCAAATGTGTGTTTCTCTTCAAGACCAGCCTGCGGCCTCGTCAATCGAATCATGTCCGACACTTCCCGCTGACCAACAAACCCAGAAACTTCGAAACTGATCGCGCGAACTTCCGACAATCGCAATGTTTAGTCTATTTCCGTATCTGCTTGACTTTTTCTACCTAAGCTTCAATGTCGACAGGCCAATCAAAACAAGCATCATCGTGATGATCCAGAATCGCACGACAACCTGATTTTCTTTCCAGCCTTTCAATTCGTAGTGATGATGTAACGGCGCCATTCGGAAAACACGTTTCCCAGTGAGCTTATAAGACGCGACCTGAAGTATCACCGAGAGGGTTTCGACCACGAAGACGCCCCCCATGACGAGCAGCACAATTTCCTGTCTCACAATGACGGCAATCGTCCCCAACGCTGCGCCGAGCGCGAGCGCGCCGACATCACCCATGAAGACTTCCGCTGGATAGGCGTTGAACCACAGAAATGCGAGCCCAGCACCGGCCAGCGCTGCGCAAAGCACAGACAGTTCGCCTGCACCGGGAATGTGCGGAAACCCAAGATATTTTGAGAATACAGCGTGTCCGGCGACGTATGCGAACACAGCTAGTGCGCTGCCAATCATTACCGTAGGCATGATGGCAAGCCCGTCCAGCCCGTCAGTTAGGTTGACGGCATTACTGGTTCCGACAATGACGAAATAGGTCAGCACCACGAAGCCGACCAAACCGAGCGGATACGCGACCTGTTTGAAGAAAGGAACAATCAGTTCCCTTTCAGCGGGCAGCTCGGCGCTCCAGGCAAGATAAATTGCCGCCGCCACTCCAATAACCGACTGCCAGAGGAATTTGGCGCGCGCCGACAAACCTTTCGGATTGCGGTGCACAACTTTACGATAGTCATCGATCCAGCCAATAGCACCGAACCCGATCGTCACTGCGAGAACAACCCATACAAAGCGGTTGGTCAGATCCGCCCACAAAAGCGTCGTGACTGCCACGGAAACCAGCACTAGCGCGCCACCCATTGTCGGTGTGCCGGCTTTCGAAAGATGCGTCTCGGGACCATCGTCTCGCACTGACTGACCAATCTTGTAAGCAGTCAGCTTGCGAATCATGGTTGGTCCGACAATGAAAGAAATCACCAAAGCCGTCAGGGTTGCCAGGACCGCACGCAGCGTAATGTAGTTGAATACGTTGAACGCACGTACTTCTTCCGAGAGCCATTGGGTCAGAAACAGAAGCATCATGACTCTCCGTCATCGGATGCCACTAATGGCTCACCGATGAGTGCGCTGACAACGCGCTCCATGCGCATGGAACGCGATCCTTTTACCAATACGGTCGTCGTACCATCGAGCAGTTCGCGCAGTGCGTCCTCCAGATCAGCGAGATTGCTGAAGTGAGTACCTCCCGTGCCAAAAGCACGCACCGCTTCTGCCGAAAAATTGCCAAAACCGAATAGTCGATCGACGCCGGCACGGCGCGCAAAACCCCCAAGATCAGCATGCAAGCTGGCGGCCGTATCGCCAAGTTCCCCCATATCACCCAAAACGAAAACCTTTTGCCCGGGACTGGCGCCGAGAACGGACAACGCCGCCTGCGCTGATTCGGGATTTGCGTTGTAACTGTCGTCAATGACAACGTCGCCAGTGTCAAGGCGGGAGTATTTAAGACGCCCAGCGACACCTATATATATGTGTAGTCCCTCGACTATCTTTTTCGGGGGAATCGCCAGCACAAACGCTGCCGTCGCGGCTGCTAACGCATTCTTCACGTTGTGCAGTCCTGGCACTTTTAGTGTGACAGGGAACTCGCCATCAGGTACTCGCAGAGTTATTAGACTGCCGGTACCGGATAACTCGTAACTGGCTGAGATAATCGCTTTCCGGTTCAGCCCAAAATCTACGGTCTTCCGGTCTCCAGCGACTGATCGCCAGTAGTCAGCAAATGCATCATCAGCATTGATAATCGCAACCCCGAAAGCATCGAGCCCACTGAAGATCTCACCCTTTGCGCGAGCGATCGCCTCCACCGATCCAACCTCGCCGATATGTGCCGTTCCTGCGTTATTGACCAGCGCAACAGTAGGACGTGTAATGCGCGACAAATAGGAAATTTCGCCCAGGTGGTTCATGCCCATTTCGATTACCGCGAAGCGGTGGCGCGGCTCAAGCTCCAGCAACATGGTCGGAACACCAATATCATTATTGAAGTTACCGCGCGTCGCCAACACAGCGTCTTCCCCGGCGTGCTCTCGAAGAATTGCGGCCAGCATTTCCTTGACTGTCGTTTTTCCATTACTGCCCGTGATCGCGACAACCGGAATGTTGAATAGCGAGCGCCACCATGCCGCCAACCGTCCGTAACCGATCCTCACATCCTCAACAACCAGCACCGAAACGCCTTTGCATTTCTCTGCTGCACGATCACTCACCATGGCAGCAACGGCACCCGCAGATAGCGCCTGCTCAATGTAATCATGGCCGTCGAAACGCGGGCCCTTAATGGCGATGAACAAATCGCCGGGACGAGCACTACGGCTGTCGGTTGTGACGCGCATGATCTGAGCATCCGGACCTTGCAAGCGTGCATTGAGCGCACGGGCTGCGGCGGACAGCTTAAACACGCGCACTCCCCTTGCCCTGACGTTTCAAAATCCGGGCCCTGGTCGGCCGCACCGCTTTACTTTTGCTCGTTTCTGTCATGCCCATTGCGGCGCGCGCCACAGCAACATCGCTGAACGGCAAACGCTCGCTATGAACCTCCTGAAAGCTTTCATGGCCTTTGCCCGCAATCAGGACGATGTCCTCACTCCCCGCGCATACGATCGCTTCGCGAATCGCCACCGCACGATCTGGCTCTACGCGGTAATTGGCATGCGCGCCCGAGATGATGTCACTGATGATCGCGCGCGGATCTTCCGAACGTGGGTTATCACTGGTAACGATGGTCTGGTCAGCAAGTCTTGTTGCGATCTCACCCATAACCGGGCGCTTACCCGGGTCGCGGTCGCCACCTGCACCAAACACACAGTGCAGCCGTGACCCAGGCGTGCGTAAATCGCGTAATGACTCAAGGGCCTTTTGCAAAGCATCTGGTGTATGCGAATAATCGACCACCACCAGAGGGAAACCCTTTTGTCGGATCAGTTGCATACGCCCCGGCACCGACTCGAGCTCGGCCAATGCCTCAACGGCTTGATCAAGATCGATGTCAGCACATACCAGCACACCTAATACCCCTAAAATATTGAGTGCGTTGAACGCGCCAAGCACGCCACTGCGAATTTTTGCCGCACCCCATGGTGTGGTGATTTCGAGCTTCAATCCCTTGGTAGACAGATCCAGTTTGTGGCCAGAGATTTCACCTTTGCCGAACCCGTACCCGATGACATTGACGTGCCTTCGATCGATACGCGAAGCGAGCGCGGCACCAAACTCATCATCTAGATTGACAACCGCGTGCTTGAGGTGTGGCCACGCGAAAAGACGCGCCTTGGCCTCGCCATAGGCATGCATATCACCGTGATAATCG
>JABAOE010001424.1_pt4 | contig 37697 bp, 25 predicted proteins | sample 7062141 | NCBI WGS metagenome assembly JABAOE01 (sample SAMN14538627, study PRJNA623070) | marine sediment metagenome | biome: marine biome [ENVO:00000428]; feature: marine pelagic biome [ENVO:01000023]; material: deep marine sediment [ENVO:00002113] | place: India: Gulf of Khambhat ...
GCCGGCGACCACGAGAAAGCCGAGCCATTGCTGCGCAGCGCCGTCGAGGACGTCCCGGAGGTCGCCGCCGCGCACCTCGAACTCGGGCTCAATTTCCTTGCGCTGGGCAGCCTGACGGCGGCCCGACTGTCGCTCGAACAGGCCGTAGCCATCGACGGGACGCTCAGACCGGCTTGGATCGCGCTTTGCGAGATCCGCTCGGCCGAGGGCGATCATCCGGGCGCCGCCGAAGCCTACCGCCGTTCGCTCGGCACCACCGAACCCGACCCGGCCCTGCAAAAAGCGTTCGAGCTGTATGCGAAGGGGCGGGTCGGCATTGCCGAGGGCATCTGTCGCGAATACCTGCGGCAGCGGCCGATGGACGTCGACGCCATCCGCCTGCTCGCGCAGATCGGCATCGATCTCGGCATCGTCGACGAGGCGATCAAGCTGCTCGAGCGCTGCCTCGAGCTCGCGCCCGACTTCCATTATGCGCGCAGCAATTACGTGACGGCGCTCGGCCGCCAGCAGCGCTTCGACAAGGCGCTGGAGGAAATGGATCGCCTGCAGAACGCGGTCCCCGGCAATCTCGGCTACATGTCGCAGTCGGCCGCACTGCTGTCGATGGCCGGCCGCTTCGACGAGGCGCACGAGAAATTCCGCGAGGTTATCGGGCGCGCGCCAGGCAACGTGCGCATCCTGACCAACTTCGGACACTCGCTGCGCTACGGCGGCAAGGGCGAAGAGGCCATCGACACCTACCTGCAGGCGATCGAGGCCGACCCGGAGGCCGGTGAGGCCTGGTGGAGCCTCGCCAACATGAAGACCTTCCGGTTCAGCGACGAGCAGCTCGCATCGATGCGCGAACGACTGGAGGGACTCAAAAAAGACGGTCCCGACAAGTTCCATCTCGCGTTCGCGCTCGGCAAGGCGCTCGAAGACGCGGGCCAATTCGATGCGTCCTTCGCTGCTTACACGACGGGCAACGAGATCAAGTGCCTGTTCAGCGCATATGACCGGGATGACACGAGCGCTCGCGTCGATGCTTCCATCGAGCAGACCTCGGCGGACTGGTTCGACGGCAGCGGGCACGAGTCGGACGAGCCGATATTCATCGTCGGCCTGCCGCGCGCCGGCTCGACCTTGCTGGAGCAGATCCTCGCGAGTCACTCAATGGTCGAGGCGACGGCGGAACTGCCATTCATCGGGCAGATCGCGACCGACATTGCCGGGCGACGTAAACGAACCGACGAGATCATCTACCCGCGCATTATCGAGGAACTCACGGAAGAGCAACGCACTGCGCTGGGTCAGCAATATCTGGCCCGCGCAAGAGTCTACCGGAAGGGCAAGCCGCGCTTTATCGACAAACTGCCGAACAACTTCATGCACGTCGCGCTGATCAAGCGCATCCTGCCGAATGCGACGATCGTCGATGCACGCCGCGAGCCGATGGCCGCCTGCTTCGCCAACCTGAAGCAGCTGTTTGCGCATGGCCAGGAATTTACCTACAGCCAGGAAGACATCGCGAACTATTACGCGGACTACATTAAATTGATGGATCACTGGCACGCGATACTGCCGGGCCAGGTCCTGACCGTGCGGTACGAGGATGTCGTCGACGACCTCGAGACCCAGGTCCGTCGACTGCTCGATCACTGCGGCCTGGAATTCGAGGAGGCCTGCATCCGCTATTACGAGAAAGACCGCGCCGTGCGCACGGCAAGCTCCGAGCAGGTCCGGCAGCCGATCTACCGGGATGCGATGAAGCAGTGGCAGAACTACGAAAAACACCTGGAGCCGACCAGGAAGATCCTTGTCGAGAGAGGCATCTTGCCCGGCTAAGCGAAATCGCTCAGGCGTCGGTCCACTTATCCGTCTTTACCTGGGCGCCGCGGACATCGCCGTCGGCGTCGACTCTCACGCTCGTTCCCGGCGCCATGTGCGAGGCGTCGACAATCGCGAATGCGATGTTCGTGCCGAAGCGCGACGAGCGGGCTTTCGACGTGACGATGCCGATCTGCCTGCTGTCGTCTCCGAGCACCGGCCAGTCGGCTCGCATAGGCGCCATGTCTTCGCCGTCGATGAACAGGTTGACGAGGCGCCGCTTCACCCCCTCTTCGCGGACTTTCAGCAACGCGTCGCGCGCCATGTACTCGGCTTCCTTGTCGATATCGATGTAGCGGTCGAGCGCCGCTTCGAACGGGTTGTTCTCGATCCTCATGTCGGAGCCATAGGACTTGAGGCCGGTCTCGATACGCTCGATCAGGTTCGGGCAACCTGCCGCGACGTTGTACTTCTGGCCGATGTCCCAGAAGAAATCCCAGAGCTCGTTGCCCTTCGACGAGTCCTGCAGGTAGACCTCGAAACCGCCCTGACCGCTCCACCCGGAGCGCGCGATCTTGACCGGCGTGCCGACGACGGTCTCGTCGATAAACCAGAAGAACTTGATGTCCCGCGTATGCTCGCCCACCGCCTCGGCCATCAGGTCGTCCGCCTTCGGGCCCTGGATCGCAAGCGGGCTGACGTCCGGCTCGAAGACCCGGACGTCGAATCCCCTGCCGTAAGCGACGCCCTTCACCCAGAGACAGACGTCCGAATCGGCGATCGACAGCCAGAAGCGGTCCTCGCCGACGCGGATGATGATCGGGTCGTTGATGATCCCGCCGTTCTCGTCGCAAAGGGGCGCGTACATGCACTGACCGACGGCGCACTTCGAGATGTCGCGCGGCGTGATCAGCTCGGTCAGCCTGAGCGCGTCGGGCCCGACGATCTCCACCTGGCGCTGACACGCGACGTCCCAGAGCTGCACGTGCTTGCAGAGATGCTCGTAGGATTTCTCGTACGACTCGTACATCAACGGCAGGATCATCTTGTTGTACAGCGAGAACTGCGTGGCGCCATTCTCGATCGCGCGCTGCTCGAACGGCGACGGTCGAAGCCGCCGGGACAGGATCATCGGCACGGTAGACATCGGTCGATTCCGGTTGTGTGGTCGTTGACCGCTCGAATTCTTCACAAACCGGATGGCAGCGCAAGAAATACCGAGCCCGTGGTCACATCGTGAGATATTCTGCTTGCCTGCGGCACGGAACTGGGCCAGAGTTCGCGAATCCGGCCGTGCGACTTGTTGGGGGGTGCGCATGATGTCCCGAAGCGCTTCGATCAGGCTCTTCTCTATCAGTGTGGTCTTGCTGCTGTCGCTCGACGCCGGGGCTAGTTACGCCATCTACATCGGCAAGAACCTGACGGCCGACGGCAGCGTCATGATCGGCGGCTCCGGCGACGAGGTCTCGAGCCACTGGCTCGAGATCGTGCCGGGCAGCGAACACCCCGCCGGCACGACGATTACGGTCGGGGTCACGCCGGAAGCGTTCATGCCCGGCAACTTCATCGAGATTCCCCAGGCGCGGCGGACGTATCGCTACCTGACGATGAACTATTCGGAGTACGAGGGCTTTCCGCCACCGCTCACCAACGGCGGACTGAACGAACACAACGTGGCGGGTCGCGATGTCTGGTCGCCGTCGCGCGACGAACTCGTGGCGATGACGCCGAACCCGCAGACCGGTCCGCAGTACAGCGACCTGTCGCGGATCGCGATGGAGCGCGCGCGCACCGCGCGCGAGGCGGTAGAGATCATCGGTGCGCTGATCGACGAGCACGGCTATTCGACTTACGGCGGCAATTCCCACATGTTCGCCGACGAGAACGAAGGCTGGGTGCTGATCAATTATGCGGGCGGCCAGGGCCTGTGGATTGCGGAGCGTCTCGGACCCAATGACGTGCGCATGTCCTACCCGGGCTACATCCACGAGGTGCCGCTCGACTACCGGGACAGCGACGACTTCATGGGCTCCGAGAATTTCGTGAGCTTCGCGATCGAGCAGGGCTGGTACGACCCGGACGGCGACCAAGCCTTCAACGCGACCAGGATCTACGGCGTCGACGAGGAGCGTTACCCGAGAAGCGCGATGGAACGGGAGCTGCGCGATGCGGCGCCGATCGACCTGCGCGCAATGATGAACGCGGTCCGCGACCCGCGCATCTCGATGGACTCGACCGGCTATGGCCAGGTCGCCCGGCTGCGAGACAGCGGCCGCCCCGAGATGAACCTCCTGTGGATCGCGGCAACCGGCTCCGTGACGGCGCCGTTCATACCCTACCGGATTGGCGTCGCAAGCATCGCGCCGCAGTTCGGCAAGCATCGCTACCTGACGAAGGGTGAAGCCACCCGTTTCGTCACCCCCGACTGGCAGGTACAGGAAGCGACCGAGTTCGCCGGGCGCACGTTCAAGCGGCTCATGTACTACACCTGCGATCACCCGGACAGGTTCCTGCCGGAGGTCAATGAAGCGCTGACCGCGTTCGAGAACCGGCTGATCGCAGAGCAGCGGATCGTCAGCGACACGGCGGAGACGCTGTTCGCTGCCGGCAAGGCAGATCTCGCGACCCGCTACCTGACCGACTACAGTCGCGAGCGCGGTCTCGAAGGTCTGCGGCTCGGGAACGCACTGCTGGCCAGCATCGAAGCGCGGACCGAAATGCTGTTCGGTTACCGGTTGCCGCAGGGCGACGTGCTGAGCGAGTTGCGCGGACAACGCGTCAACTGCCTGCCGAAAGACTAAGCGCACCCCCAGGCACGATGAGAAACGCTCTTGCACAAGTGGCGGCGCTGCTGATCGGCGTCGCGATTCTGCTCACCGGCCAGGGACTGCTCGGCACCCTTCTGCCGGTTCGCGCCGGCCTCGAGGACTTCTCGACACTGGCGATCGGTATCATGGGTGGCGGCTACTTCCTGGGATTCACCCTGGGCTGCATCAAGGGCGGCGAACTCGTCAAGCGCGTCGGCCACGTGCGGGTCTTCGCCGCGATGACCGCGCTCGCATCGGCGACACCGCTGGTGCACGGCCTGGTCGTCGAGCCCTGGGCCTGGGCCGTATTTCGGTCGATGACCGGATTCTGCGTCGCCGTGCTGTTCGTCGTCATCGAAAGCTGGCTGAACGAGCGCGCAAATAACCAGAACCGCGGCGTCGTCTTTTCGACCTACGTCATGATCACGCTGACGATGATGGCGGCGGGCCAGATGATGACGCTGATGTACGAGCCCGGCGATTTGCAGCTGTTCGCGATCGCCTCGGTGCTGGTGTCGCTCGCCGCAATACCGGTGGCGCTGTCCACGTCGGCATCCCCGGAGCCGCCGCAGAGTGTCAACGTCGACCTTCGACGCCTGTTCCAGATCTCCCGGTCGGGCGCACTGGGCTGCTTCGCCGCCGGGCTCGCAAACGGATCATTCTGGTCGTTGGCGCCGGTTTTTACCTCCACGGTATCCGACGACCTGTCACTGGCCGCCTGGTTCATGACGTCGGCTGTCATCGGAGGTGCGCTGGCGCAGTGGCCGCTTGGCTTCCTGTCAGGCAGGATCGGCCGCCGAAAGACCTTGCTGATCAGCGCATCTTTTGCGGTCGCGATTGCCGGGCTAACGATCGTCTCGGCGACAGGGGCCAGCTTCTTCGGCGTCAACCTGCTGGGAGCGCTGTGGGGATTTTTCGCTTTTCCGGTCTATGGAATTGCGGTAGCGCATGCCAACGACTTTGCCGAAGCAGATGACTACGTGATGGTCTCCAGCGGTTTGTTGCTGATGTATGGTGGCGGCGCGATCGCCGGGCCTTTCCTGGCGTCGGCGCTAATGACGCTGACCAGCGGACTCGCGCTGTACGCATTTACCGGTGTCGCTCACCTGCTGCTCGCCATCTATGTCCTCAACCGCATATTCCGGCGCTCGGGCGCACCCGTTGAACAGCAGATCGCTTTCAGCGACGCACTCGCCACGGCGCACACGGCGTCGCAAGTCTACGACCAGGAGATCCAGCAGCAGGCGGAGGAAGAATACTGAGCCGACGTTACAGTTCTTCTCTCAGGCCACGGTAAAGCCCGACACACATCAGTACCAGCACGATGCCGAATGGCAGGCCGATCGATATTGTCATCGATTGCAGCGACGCCATGCCGCCACCGAGCATCAGCGCCATCGCGACCATGCCGGCGAGCACGCACCAGAATACGCGCTGCGCCACGGGCGCATCCATCTTGCCGCCGGCGGTGATCATGTCCATGACCAGCGCGCCGGAATCGGCGGAGGTGATGAAGAAGATGGCGATAAGGAAAACGCTGATCGTCGAGACGATATTGGTGAACGGCAGGCCCTCGAGCATCTTGAACAGCGCGAGCTCCGGCACCGAGTCCGCGACGCCGCGATAGCCGTCGCTGAACAGCTGATCGAGCGCGGTGCCGCCGAAGACCGACATCCACAGGACGCCGATGACCGTCGGGATGATCAGCGCCCAGGTGACGAACTCGCGCACGGTCCGTCCGTAGCTGACGCGGGCGATGAACATGCCGACGAACGGCGACCAGGAGATCCACCAGGCCCAGTAGAAGACGGTCCAGCCCTCGTACCAGGACCGATCCTCGCGGCCGATCCAGTTGCTGAGCCGAAAGATGTCGCGGAAATAAAGCCCCAGCGAATCGAGGAACTCGCCCGCTAGGTATGCCGTTGGGCCGGCAAGCAACACGAACAGCGCCAGGATGGCCGCCAGCCCCATGTTGAAGTTGCTGAGCACCCGAATGCCCCGGCGGACGCCCAGAACGACCGAGGTTGCGGCAACCGCGCCGATGATCGCGATGACCCCCATCTGGATGCTGAACCCGTGGCCAATTCCGCTGAGAAAACCTATCCCGCCCGCGGCCTGCTGAGCACCAAAGGCCAACGAGGTGGCGATGCCGAACACGGTCGCCAGGACCCCAAGCACGTCCACGAGGTCACCCGGCCAGCGCCAGGTGAAGCGCCCCAGAACAGGGTGCAGAGTCGAGCGGACCAGGAAGGGCAGGCCCCGGTTAAACGAGGCAAAGGCCAATGCCAGCCCCATGACCGCGTAAATCGCCCAGGCATGCATGCCCCAGTGGAACAAGGTTGCCGACATGGCCAGGTCGGCGGCCGCGGGCGTCCGGGGTTCCGCGTTAAAGGGCGTACCGAACCAATCGGTGTAGTGCGCCAGGGGCTCGGCGACGCTGAAAAACATCAAGCCGATCCCCATGCCGGCGGCAAACAGCATGGCGAACCATGAGAGCCGGGAGAATTCGGGTGCGCAAGCTTCTCCGCCCAGCCGTATCCGCCCGATCGGCAACAAGACCAGCATCAGGCAGAGCAGCACGAACAGGTTGACGGACACCATGAAAAGGCCATGGAAGCGGGACAGCACCCAGCCCCGGAAGGACAGCATCGTGGCCTGCGCGCTTTCCGGCGCCCACAGGCTGAGGACGACCAGCGGCACGATCAGCCCAACGCTCAGCACGAACACCATGGGATGCACGTCGAGACCCAGGCCCTGCCTGGTGGGCAGTTTTTCGGGTGCCTGCGCATGGCGGGTAAGCTTTCTCAACGCGTTCTCCGAAGCATTCAGGCGGCGGGCGCGACGTGCCATTCGCACCCCGACCGGGCAGGACGGAACCATCAGTGGGTCGCCAGCTTAGCGCAACATCACAGGCTTCTGCCAACAACAGCGTCGCCCGCAGCCATTTCCGCCTCAAGGCGGTGGCCCATCGAATGCTGCGTCGGTTGGCTGCGTGAGCACCCCATGCAATGCTGTGTATCCCGCCGCAGCCGCGCCGAATTCCCGGCCCGCATGCAATAGCGACTCCCACAGGTAACGGGCCAGGCTGGATTCGCAAAAAACGAGGTATACCGGCAAGCCCGGTGTGCCCTGGCGCAACAGGAGGGCCGAGACGCCAGCGACGAGGGTCTGCGCCATCGATTCCGGGCCAAACCGGTCGGGCCGCACATCGAGAGCGCACAGCCGGGACAGGCAGGGCGGCGCCTGCGTCCCGCCCACGGCGAACAGTGCGTGGCTGTGCTCACAGGCCAGATCGTGAACGCCGGTCGGGAGCCGGCCGGGTGCCAGGCCGGACATTTCGCCGGGGCCGGGGCCGGCCAGGCTGCCCAGCCACCAGTATTCGGTATCTGCGGGCCGCAGGACGAGTTCGCCGGACTGGGTCCGCTGCACCTGGTTGACCGCGTCGGGCAGCGGCAGGCTGGGCGCAAGCCACCTGGCAACCTCCGGCCCGCGGTATCCCCGGCGCGGCCACAGGCTCATATCGACCATGCCGAGACGCTTCCGAGCATCCTGCTCCTGTTCGCTCGAACCATAATGTGCGACCAGCTCACGCCCGGCGACCGGGCGGAACACGGCGCCATTGGCCAGGTGCCAGTTATGCAGCGCGCTGCGCAGGGGCATCGGCCCGGCGGTACCGGCCCGGCCTAGCATCGCTGACGCTCGTTATCCGGGTCATAGAACGGCAGCGGGACGATCTGGGCCTGCCGCACCCGGCCGCCTGCGCAGCGAATGTCGATGTTCCGGCCCGGTTGGCCAAGATCGGGCGGAACCTGGGCCAGGCCGATCATCGCCTCGAGCGTGGGCGAGTGACCGCTCGAGGTGACGCGGCCGACGACGCGGCCCGCATGAATGACGAGATGGCTTTCCCTTGGTGGATCGCGCCGCGGAAGGGGCATCCTGAAACCCGCCAGGCAGCGGCTCAGGCCTTTTCCGGCCAGAATCTGCAAGGAACGCTTGCCGACGAAATAGGGTTTCTTCCAGCCGATCGCCCAGTCCATCCCGATTTCCATGGGGCTGGACATGGCGTCGGTGTCCTGGCCGACGATCACGTGACCCTTCTCCAGGCGCAGGATGCGTTGCGCCTCCACGCCGAATGGCTGCAGCCCCAGGGGCTTGCCAACCTCCACCAGGCGTTCCCAGGCGGATTGGGCCGCGTGAAATGGCAGGTGGATCTCGAAACCGAGTTCGCCCACGAAGCCGGTCCGGATCAAACGCGCCCGACAACCAGCGAAGCTCACTTCCCGGGCGGCGAGGAATGGCAGTGCCTCGGACCCGATTTCGTCACCGAAACCGGCGCCCTGCAGGATTTCGCGCGCCGCGGGCCCCGCCACGTTGAACGCTGCCCACGCCGGGCCTGCATTGAGGATGTCGACCTGCAGTCGCCACTGGGCCTGCCACCAGAGCAGGATTCGATAAACCCGCTCGGCTGCGCTGGTGGTGGTGGTGACATAAAATTGGTCCGCCGCGAGCCGGCATGCCACGCCGTCATCGATCACCGCACCGGCATCATTGGTCATCAGGGCATAGCGCGAGCGATTCACGGCCAGCGCCGACAGGCGCCCGGTATAGATGCGGTCCAGGAATTCACCGGCATCCGGTCCCACCACGTCTATTCCCCCGAGCGTGGACACGTCGATGATCCCGGCCCGCTGGCGCACCGCCCGCACCTCCTCGGCAATGTGGTGCTGCGACCGCTCGGGCGCACCGTAGAATGCCGGCCGCCGCCAGCTGTCCGCCACCATCCACTGCGCGCCGGCGGCCCGGTGCCAATCGTGCATCGGGGCACGGCGGCGGGGAAACAGTGCTGGCCCCGCGTAATGACCGATCGTTTCCGGTCCGACCGGGGGGCGCGCGGTAGTCACACCGGTGGCGGCGACCGTCTGCCCCGTCTCGCTGGCAACGATCCGGGCCATGGCCAGGGCCGAATGGCGGCCCTGCGACGGTCCCATGCCACAGGCCGAAAAACGCTTGGCCAGCTGGATGTCGCGATAGCCCTCGCGGACCGACCGCACGATGTCTGCGATCTGCAGATCCTCGTCAAAGTCGACAAACTCGCGGCCCCGCGGGTGGGGAAAAATCGGCAGCGGGTAGTTGACGCTCTCTCCCGATGGGCCGCACCAGCGACCGGGTGATTCCGGGGCAGGCGCGGCTTGCGCTCCCAGGATCTCGCCGATGGCCCGGGCGGCGTCCGTCATTGCCTGTGCGGGGGTCATGCAACCGTTGATGGCGCCAGCCACGTGCATCCCGGCCGGCAATTGCTCGATCCGGAATACGGCCCGGTGGTCAAGGTAGCTGAGGCGCCCGCCCGCCTGGCAGGGCAGCTGATAGGCGGGCATGTACCCCACGGAAACGACCAGCAGGTCACAGCGGCAGATTCCGCGGCGCCCGCCCGCCACGCCCGGCGCGTCGATGGCGCGAATGTCGACAGCCCGCAGGTGCCCCCCGCGGCGCGCAGCGCGCGCCTCGTACACCGTGGCGCCGCACTCGACCTGAACGCCAGCCTCGATCAGAGCCCGGGCCGCGGCGTGCGCCGGCATCTCGGGCCGCATTTCGACCAGGCAGCGCAGGGCAACCCCGGCGTCGATCAGGTCGAGCGCAACCTCATAAGCGGCATCATTGCCGGCCAGGACCACGGCGCTGCGCCCCGGGCGCACGGCGTAGCGCCGGATCAGCCGCTGGGCGCCGCTGCCGAGCAGGATGCCCGGCAGGTCGTTGTTGCGGAAAATGGCCGGCTGTTCGATCACGCCGGTGCAAACGCACACCGCTTTTGCCCGCACCCGGAACAGGCTTTCACCCTGGATCACGGGGACCCAGTGGTCCTCGAACCAGCCATTTGCGGTCGCGTCGGTCAGGCACCGTATGCGGGCATGCTCACGCACGGTGGCGAGCAATCTCGCAAAACCTTCATCCGCGACCCCGCCGTCACCCGGCCGGCGATACGTCATGGCGCCACCCAGCTTCGAGTTGCGGTCGACCAGGATCACCTCGCGTCCCTCATCGGCCGCCAGCCGCGCCGCGTGCAGGCCGGCAACGCCGGCCCCGATGACCAGCACATCGCAGAACAGGTGTTGCTGCACCCGTTCCCGAGGTGGCGCATGCGGATCGATCTTGCCCAGCCCTGCGGCCCGCCGGAACCAGGGGAACCATTTGTCCCAGGCGCCGCGTGGCCAGTAGAACGCCCGGTAGTAGAAACCGACCGGCAGCCACCGCGAGAACCATTGCAGCACGGCGCCGAGATCCCAGCGAAGCGTGCCGAGGGTATTTTGGGCCCTCACGCGCATGCCGGACTCCACAGCCCGTTGGTCGGCACACACGTTGGCCGCCCCGGGCAGCTGAACCAGGCAGTTTGCCTCGTGCCCCGCCAGGGACAGGGGCCCGCGTGGACGGTGGTACTTGAACGACCGGCTGAGCAGGTACTGCCCATTGGCAGCCAATGCGCTGGCGATGGTGTCACCCTCCAGGGCCGGGATATCCCGGCCTTCGAAACGAAACGTCAGGCCGCGCTCTGGCCTGACCCAGGCACCGGCCTGGCCGCTGATGCGCCGCCCGCGCTTCACTGGGCTGCGTCCTTCATGGCCAGAAACGCTTCCAGCGTGAAGGTCCGCAACATTTCATTGCTGCGGGTGTCGCGTTCGGCCAGGAACCAGTAGGAGGAGGGCGCATGGCACCACCATTCAATCACCAGGCCGGCCGGGTTGCGGTGGAAAAACACCTGTCGGGCCCACTGGCGGGAATCGGTGTCGGCGGTCTCTGTGACAGGGTGGTATTCGCCGCCGTAAACGAACTCGTCGATGTTGCGCAGGCCATTGAGCGGACAGCGAATCTGCTTCATTTCAGTGGCTCGCCGCCGTCGCGCCGGCCTCGTTGACCTGGTCGAACGTGTAGAACCGCTCGAGGGCGAAGGGTCGGATCAATTCAGGGACCTGGCCGCTGGCCACCAGCTCCGCCATGGTGACACCGCAGATGGGGGTCGCCTTGAAACCCCAGGTGCCCCAGCCCGCGTCGAGAAAATAGTTGTCCACCGGGCTGTGGCCCATGACCGGGCTGTAATCGGGCGTCATGTCCGTGATGCCGCCCCACTGGCGCAGGATGTTTGCCTCGGCGAGAAACGGGAACAGCTGCGTGATCCCGCGGCACAGCGCTTCTTTCAAGTCGAGCGTGGACCGGGTCTGGTAGAGCGGATAGGGGTCGCAACCGCCGCCGATCACGAATTCCCCGCGCGAGGTTTGCTGGATGTACACGTGCCACCGCGGCGAACTCACCAAGGGCGTGAGCACGGGCTTGTAAGGCTGCGTCACCAGCGCCTGCAGGGGGTAGGTATGGATGGGCAGGTCGATATCGGCCAGCCGCGCGACCTCGGAACTCATGCCCGCCACGGCCTGCACCACGGCGTCGCAGGCGATCGTGCCGCGGGCGGTTTCCACAGCCCGGATCGCGCCACCGCTCACCTCCAGGCCCGTCACCTCGGTCAATGGGTGGAGTTCCACGCCCAGCCTGCAGGCTGCCCGGGCATAACCCCAGACCACCGCGTCATGCCGCGCGGTGGCGCCGTCAGCATGCCAAAGGCCGCCCAGCACGGGGTAATGGGCTGCAGGGTCGCAGTCCAGCAGGGGCACCCGCCGCTGCACCTCGGCAAGGTCGACCAGTTCCGAGCGCACGCCGAGTTCCTTGTTGACTTCCGCACGCCAGCGGAAATTGCGCAGGTCGCTGTCCGAATGCGCCAGCGTCAACTGCCCGCGGTTTTCGAACAGGATGTTGTAATCAAGTTCATTGCTGAGTTCCCGGAACAGCCGGACGGACTCGCGGTAAAACCGGACGCTTTCCTCGGTGAGGTAATTGGACCGAATCACGGCCGTGTTGCGCGCCGTGTTGCCACCGCCCAGATAGCCCCTGTCCAACACGGCGACGCGGCGAATGCCATGATAGCGCGCCAGGTGATAGGCAATCGCCATGCCATGTGCGCCGGCACCAATGATCACCACGTCGTAACTCGGCTTGAGCGACGGCCGATCGGGAAGGTGTGCGGCCCCGGCACGGGGAAAAGCCGATTTCAGCAGCCCGAGCGCCATGCCTCAGCCGGAAATGCCCGGCCGGACCGCGAGGGTCATGCCGTTATCAGGAACCGGCCGCATGACGCGCCTGGAAAGCGAAAGCAATGTGGCAGGGTTCACCGGTATGCGCCAGCCAGAGCGCGACATACTCGGCGAAGCTCCGCCGCACGAGCAGCGTCACCCGCTCGGGGTCGGCATGCGTGGCCAACAGCACCGGCGACTTGGCCAGCAGGGTCTGTGCACAATGGCCCTCGCCCATGACGGCGGGATTCAGGTCGATCGTGCAGCCGCGTTCCAGCAGCGGGCGGGCGCCGGGGCCGCTCAGCGTCAGCATTACCCAACCCCCGGTCAGGTCATTGACCGTCATGGGCTCGGGCGGCGCGCCGGAAGCGATGAAATCCGGGGTGGCCATGCCCTCCGGGCAGACGAGCAACCACTCATCCGGGCCGAGCCAGTAAAGCGTCTCGTCATCCCCTGCCCATTCGTTGTTCGCCGGGGGCGCCGGCAGACCGCAGCGGGCGAAGGCTTGCGCGTGGTCCTGACCCCTCAGGCGCAGGTTGTGCACCGAAAAGCCCTGGTGCACGAGTACGCGGGCCTCGGCGCTGCCGCCGCCGGTCGCGGAGAAACCCTTCATGAACGCATCCAGCGCGTGCGTGTCGCGGGGCCGCTCAGGCATGCTGGCGCTCTCCCTCGGGGTCGTAGAATACCGGTGCAACCACCCGTACCCGCGTGCGACCGCCACCGGCGTCCACGGCCAGCAGTTCCTCTCCGTGGCGCCGTTTGCCGTCGTTCAGCAGCCCCAGGGCGATGGGGTAGCCCAGGCACGCGCTGAAATAGCTGGAACTCACGTGGCCCAGCAGCGGCACGGGCGGTTCCAGGGTGTCGCCCTGGACGAGCTGGCTGCCTTCACGCACCACGGTCCGGTCGTCCAGCGATCGGAAACCCACCCACTGCTTGCGGCCCGGCCGCACGCAGTCCGGGCGGGCGAGAGATCGGCGGCCGATATAGTCCTTGGACTTCGACATCATCCAGTTCATCCCCAGGTCTACCGGCGTGACGGAACCGTCGGTGTCCTGACCCACGATGATGAAGCCTTTCTCGGCCCGCAGGACATGCATGGTCTCGGTCCCGTAGGGCGTGATGCCGAACGCCGCGCCGGCCGCCATGGCCCGGCGCCACATGAAATCGGCCCGGTCCGACCGTACGTTGATCTCGTAGGCCAGTTCCCCGCTGAAGCTGATGCGGAACAAACGCACCGGCTCGTTTTCGAGCCGCGCCGTCCGGGTCGTCATGAAGGGGAACGCCTCGGGTTCGAGGTCGACGTCACAGCCCATTGCACGCAGTACTTGGCGGCTGTTCGGGCCCGCCAGGGCGATGGTCGACCAGGTTTCCGTCAGCGAAGTCAGGCGCACCTGCAGGTCCGGCCACTCGGTCTGCAGCCAGAGTTCCATCCAGCTCAGGACATTGGCCGCACCGCCGGTCGTGGTGGTCACATAAAAACGTTCCGGGCCCAGGCGCGCCATGACGCCGTCGTCCATGACCATGCCATCCTCGCCGAGCATCACTCCATAGGCACACCGTCCCACCGACATGCGGGCGATGTCGTGCGTGTACAGGCGCTCGAGAAACGTTTCCGCATCCGGGCCCGATACGTCGATTTTTCCCAGGGTGGAGGCGTCCATGATGCCCACGGAGGCGCGCGTGGCGAGGCACTCGCGGCACACGGCCGTTTCCAGGTCCTCCCCCTCGTGGGGGTAATAATGCGCCCTTAGCCATTGCCCCACGACCTCGAAGGGCGCACCATTTTCGACCTGCCATTCGTGCAGGGGCGTCTTGCGCACCGGTTCGTACAGGTCCCCGACATCGCCGCCGGCGCAGGCCCCGAAACGCACCGGCGTAAAGGGCGGCCTGAAGGTGGTGGTGCCGACTTCCGGGATCGTCTTGCCCAGGCCTTCGGCCACGAGGGCCATGCCGTTGATATTGCCCATTTTGCCCTGGTCCGTGCCAAAGCCCAGGGCGGTGTAGCGCTTGATGTGCTCGATGTGTTCGAAGCCTTCGCGCAGTGCCAGTCGCAGGTCAGACAGCGTCGTATCGTTCTGGTAATCGATGAATTGCTTCGAGGCGGCCAATCGTCCCCTCATCTCCGGCACGCGCCACAGTGGCATCAGCGCCCCGGACTGCATGGCCGGCGCCTCGCTCGCCTCATCGAAGGCGGGCTCGAAGCCCCACCTGCGCGCGGCCTCCTGGCCTGCCTGGTGGCCTTGCGCAAGGCACTCCCGCAACCCGAACACGCCATTGCAGGCGCCGGCACTGACCGCGGCCTGGACCGGGTTACCCGGGGTAAAGCAGGCCGGCTCGGGCTGCCATTGGTTGCGCCCGCCGGACTGGGAATGCAGGTGCACGGCCGGGTTCCATCCACCCGACATGGCCAGCACGTCACATTGCAGCTTCTGGCGAGCGACTCCGGACCCGGCGGCCGGCGCCACCTCCACGCTGCGGAGGCCGGAACGACCGCGGGCGCCGGCAACCACCGTTCCGGTGAGGATGCGCGCGCCCATCGACTGGGCCGTCCGGGGCAGGTCGCCGCGCACGTCGTCCCGGCAGTCAACGATGGCCTCGACCTGCCCCCCGGCTTCCAGCCAATCGATGGCCGCCTGGTATCCGGAGTCGTTGTTGGTGAAAACGACCAGTTGGCATCCCGGGCGCACCGCGTAACGCCGGATGTAGGTCGAAACCGCCGAGGCCAGCATGACGCCCGGGAGGTCATTGTTGGGAAACACGAGGGAGCGCTCGAAGGCCCCCTGCGCCAGCACGACCTGCTTTGCCCGCACCCGCCACAGTCGCTGCACGACGGCATGATCGGTGAGGTCATGCTGCACCAGGCTGAGGAAGTTGTGGTCGTGGTAACCGAACGCGGTACAGCGGCGCAATACCCGAACGCGGGGCTGCGCCTCTAAAAACGCCGCCTGGGCAGCCAGCCAGTCCTTGGCGGGCATCCGGTCAATGGTGTCTCTGCAAGCCAGCAATGCCCCACCGAGCTCGGGCTGGTCGTCCACCAGCAGAACGCGGGCACCCGCGAGGGCTGCTGATCGGGCGGCGCTCAGGCCCGCCGGCCCGGCGCCCACCACCAGCACGTCACAATGTGCGTTACGCGACTCGTAGCGGTCGGGATCGCTGCCCGTGGGCGCCCACCCGAGCCCGGCCGCACGACGGATGAACCGTTCGCTGCGGTGCCAGGACCCGGCCGAGGACATGAAAGTCTTGTAGTAGAAGCCCGCCGCCAGCACACCGCCGAGCCGGTCGTTGATGCGGCCCAGATCAAAATTCACGCTCGGCCACCCGCGCACGCTGCGTGCCTCCAGGCCGGCCTGCAATTCCACCTGCGTGGCCTTCAGGTTCGGCTCGGCATGTTGCCCGCGCCCCACCTGCACGATCGCATTGGGCTCCTCCGCTCCGGCTGCCATGATTCCGCGCGGTCGGTGGTACTTGAAACTGCGGCCCACCACGCGACAGCCGTTGGCGAGCAATGCCGAGGCCAGCGTGTCGCCGGCGAATCCGGACAGCGTGCGGCCGTTAAACGTGAACTCGAGCGGCTCGTCGCGCCGAATTCGCCCGCCAACCGGTAACCGGAAAGCCTGGCTCACGGCGAGCGCCCCTCGCCGTCCATGGGGAAGGTTGCTCGAATCGCATAGCTCACGGTGTCACGCTCCACAACGAACCAGCGGCGACAGCCATGCTGGTGGTTCCAGATTTCGCGGTTTTCGCCCTTGCGGTTGCTGCGCATGAACAGGTAGTCGGCCCACTCGGCATCGCTGAGGGCATCCGGATCGATTGGTCGCGAGATGTCCGCCTCGCCACCATAAGCGAACTCGCTCTCGTCTCTGGGGCCGCACCAGGGGCATTCGATCAGCAGCATGCGCAGGTCCTCAATGCGCGACCGCAGCAGCGCCGTGCTCGTCGATCAGCGCGCCCGTGGAGAAGCGGTCCAGCCCGAACGGCGCGTTGAGCTCATGTGGCGCATCGTGGGCCATGGTATGGGCCAGCACCCAGCCCGATCCGGGCGTGGCCTTGAACCCGCCGGTGCCCCAGCCGCAATTCAGGTAGAGCCCCCGCACCGGTGTCGTGCCGATGATGGGGCAGGCGTCGGGCGACACGTCGACAATCCCGCCCCAGAGGCGCAACATGCGCACCCGGCTGAAACAGGGAAACAGCTCGACCATAGCCTGCATGGCGTGTTCGATGGTGTGAAAACTGCCTCGCTGTCCATATCCGTTGTAGGCGTCAATGCCGGCACCGATGACCAGCTCGCCCTTGTCCGACTGACTGACATAGCCGTGCACGGCATTGGACATGACCACGGTATCAAGCAGCGGACGCAGCGGCTCGGACACGAACGCCTGCAGCGGATGGCTTTCCAGCGGCAGCCGCAGGCCGGCCATCGCCGCCACGACACTGGCGTGTCCGGCCGCAACCAGGCCAACCCGCCCGGTTGCGATGGGTCCCCGGCTGGTTTGCAGCCCGACCACGCGGCCTCCCTGGCAATCGATCCCCCGAACCTCGCACTGCTCGATAATGTCGACCCCGAGGGCGTCGGCCGCGCGCGCGAATGCCCAGGCGACCGCGTCGTGGCGTGCAACGCCGGCACGGCGCTGCAGCGAGGCGCCCAAAATGGGGTAGCGCGCGTGCCGGCTGGTGTTGATGATGGGAATCGCGGCCTTGATCTGCTCCGCGGCCACGACTTCTGCGTCGATTCCATTCAAGCGATTGGCGGCCACCCTGCGCTCGATGTCCCGCATCTCCTGCAGCGTGTGACCCAGGTTGTAGACACCCCGCTGGCTGAACATCACGTTGTAATTGAGTTCCCGGCTCAACCCCTCCCAGAGTTGCAGCGATTTCTCATACAGCAGGGAGGCTTCCGTCCACAGGTAGTTGGAGCGGACGATGGTGGTGTTGCGACCGGTATTGCCGCTTCCGATCCAGCCTTTTTCAAGCACCGCGATGTTGCGCATGCCGTGGCGGCTGGCGAGATAGTAAGCCGTGGCAAGGCCATGGCCGCCGCCGCCGACGACAACCGCATCGTAGCGGGCGGCCGGTTCTGCCTTGCGCCAGGCGCGCGGCCACTTGCGGTTGCTGCCGAGCGCGTGGCGAATCAGTTTGAGTGCCGAATATTTCTCCAAGCCTCTCTCCCGGCCCTATCGTCTCGACGGTCCCCGCTCAGAGGGTATCGATGGGCGCCATTATCGAAGTTGCCAGACGCACCGGCGGAGCCGGTGACCGCCCGGCGTGGCGATCAGTCGTTCGCACCATCGACATCCCGCAGCCGCTTATTGCGCGGATCGAAGGGGCTGTCCGGAATGATGGTGGCCGCACACCGTCTTCCGAGGATTTCGATTTCCACCTCATTGCCATGCACCGCCAGGTCGGTCGACACCATGCCCAGGGCCAGCGACTTGTCGACGCGAAAACCGAAGCCCCCGCCCGTCGCCCGGCCCACCACTTCATCGTCCTTGTACAGGGCATTGTTGCCGAGGGCGTCCGCGTCCTCGACACCCCGCACTTCCAGCGTGACCAGCCGGGAATTCAGCCCGTTTTCCTGTCGCTCGAGGAGCGCCTGCCGGCCGATGAAATCACCCTTGTCGGGCTTGATGAAGCGGTCCATGGCCGACTCGTAGGCCGAGTATTCGATGGACATCTCCGTCCCGACCATGCGATACGATTTTTCCAGCCGCATGGAATCCATGGCCCGGATCCCGAAGGGTTTCAACCCGAGATCCGAGCCGTGGGCGAACAGGGTATCGAAAATGTGATTCTGGTATTCGATGGGATGATGCAGCTCCCAACCCAGCTCACCGACGTAGTTGACCCGCATCGCGTTGACCGGCGCCATGCCGACCACGATGTTCCGGGCGCTGAGCCACGGAAAGGCCTCGTTCGAAAGGTCGGCGGCCGTGATGCGCTGCAACAGTGCCCTGGCACGGGGACCGGCCAGCACCAGCACCCCGATTGCCGCGGTCAGCGGGGTGAACCGCACCGACCCGTCGCGCGGCATGTAGCGGCGTATGTAATCATGGTCGAGGCGCTGAAGCGCTCCGGCCGAGACCAGGTAGAAGGCATCCTCGGCTTCTCGCTGAATGGTGAATTCGGAATGGATGCCGCCGTTCTGGTTGAGCGCGTGGCACAAGGCGATTCTGCCCTGCCGGCTCGGCAGCGTGTTGGCGACGAAACGATTCAGGAACGCCTCGGCGCCAGGCCCGGCGATGCGGCACTTGGCAAAAGCGGTCATGTCCAGCAGGCCCACGTTGCGCGTGGTGTTGGCCACTTCCTTGCGCACGGCCTCGAACCAGCGTGAGCGACGGAACGACCAGTCATCCTCCTGCGGCATGCCGTCGACGGCAAAGAAATTGGCCCGCTCCCAGCCGAATTTCTGGCCAAAAACGGCGCCCATCTGCTGCAGGCGCTCGTAGCACGGGGCCGTGCGCAAAGGCCGGCCCGCCGGCCGCTCCTCGTCGGGGTAGTGAATGGTGAACACGTTGGCGTAGGCCTCTTCGTTCTTCTCAATCAGGTAGCCCTTGGTCGCGTAATCGCCAAACCTGCGGGGATCAACGCCCAGCATGTCGATGGTGGGCTCGCCTTCCACGATCCACTCCGCCAGCTGCCAGCCCGCGCCGCCCGCCGCGGTGATGCCGAAGCTGTGGCCTTCGTTGAGCCAGAAGTTGTCGATGTTCCAGGCCGGACCAACGATGGGCCCGCCATCAGGGGTGTAGGCAATGGCACCGTTGTAGACCTGCTTCAGCCCCACTTCGCCGAATGCCGGTACGCGGGCCATCGCGGCCTCGATGTGTGGTTCCAGTCGCTCGATGTCTTCCTGGAAGAGTTCATATTCAGCCTCGGGGTCCGGGCCGTCCACGTAGCAGACCGGGGCGCCCTTTTCATACGGGCCCAGAATGAAACCGCCATTTTCCTCCCGCAGATACCAGGAACCGTCTGATTCACGCAACACCGGCATTTCCGGCTCGCCGCGCTCGCGTCGGGCCACCAACTCCGGATGCGGCTCCATGACCAGGAACTGGTGCTCCACCGGAATCACGGGCAGGTCCAGCCCAACCATGGCGCCGGTTTGGCGCGCATAATTTCCGGTGGCGGAAATGACGTGGTCACAGGTGATATCGCCCTTGTCGGTATGCACCAGCCAGGCGCCGGAAGTCGCCTGCTCGATCGCGAGCACACGGGTATGCCGATGGATTTGCGCACCGTGATCACGCGCGCCACGAGCCAGCGCCTGGGTCAGATCGGCGGGCTGTATGTAACCGTCCTGAGGATGAAAAATGGCGCCCACGAGGTCATCCGTGCGGCACATCGGCCAGAGCTGGCCGACTTCGTCCGGGGTCAGAAAGTGGACTTCGACACCAATGGTTCGTGCCGTTGCAGCATACTGGTGATACTCATCCATTCGGTCGTCATTCATTGCCAGGCGCAGGTTGCCGACCTGGCGGAAGCCGACATCCTGGCCGGTCTCCTGTTCCAGCTGCTGGTAGAGTTCGACTGAATACTTGTGGATCTGTCCCACGCTGTAGCTCATGTTGAACAGCGGTAACAGACCCGCCGCATGCCAGGTCGAACCGCTGGTCAATTCGGCTTTTTCCAGCAGTACACAATGTTCGCCCCAGCCCTTGCGGGCCAGATGATAGAGCGAACTGACGCCCACGACCCCGCCGCCGATGATGACGACTTTTGCTCTGTTTTTCATATACCTCTGGTAATCTTCTGGCTTCTGGACTAAGCGCCGGCTGCCTGGATTTCGGACTTGCGGCGTGCGATAAAGTCAGACACCGCCTCGTCGACGGCCGCGTCCAGCGGCGGTGGCTCATAACTTTCCAGCAGCGCCTCGCAACGCTCGGCCGCACGCATGGCGCAATCTTTCTCGCCGTCAGCCTGCCACTGCTCGAAGCTGTTGTTGTCCGCCAGCGCGCTTCGGTAAAAGGCCCGCTCGAAGTTGGCCAGCGTATGCGCAGACCCCAGGAAATGGGCGCCCGGTCCGACCTCGCGGAACGCATCCAGCGCCTGCCCGTTCGCGCTGGTGTCGACACCACCCAGCAGCACGCTCAGCATACCCAGCTGATCCGCATCCATGATGAATTTTTCATAGCCCATGCACAAACCACCCTCCAGCCAACCCGCGGCATGCAGCATGAAATTCACCCCGGACAAGGCGGACATCTGCAGCGTATTGGCAGACTCGTAAGCCGCCTGTGCATCCGGGATTTTCGAACTGCACAAACAGCCGCCGCTGCGGAATGGAACGCCCAGGCGCCGGGCCAGCTGCCCGCCGGCCAGGAGCATCAGGCTGGGTTCGGGCGTGCCGAAGGTCGGGGCGCCCGACTGCATCGACACGGCGCTCGCAAACATGCCGAAAATCACGGGCGCGCCCGGCCTGACCAGTTGCACGTAGGCCATGCCGGCCAGCGCCTCCGCCAGGATCTGGGTCAGCGTGCCCATGACCGTTACCGGCGACATGGCCCCGGCCAGCACGAATGGCGAAATGATGGTGGCCTGATTGTTCTCGGCGTAGACGCGGGCCGCGCCCATCATGGTGCGGTCGAATACCAGCGGTGAGTTGACGTTGATCAAGCTGGTGAGCACCGTGTTCGAGTCGACGAATTCGGGGCCGAAAACATGCTTCATCATCGCCACGCTGTCGGCGGCCCGGGAAGGCGCCGTGACCGAACCCATCAAGGGTTTGTCGCTGAACCTGACATGCGCGTGGAGCATGTCGAGGTGTCGCTCTTCCACCGGAATGTCGACTGGCTCACAGATCGTGCCGCCGGAATGGTGCAGACTCGGCAGCAGATAGGCCAGTTTGACGAAGTTCCTGAAATCTTCGAGGGTGGCGTAGCGTCGCCCGCTGGCCAGGTCACGCACGAACGGCGATCCGTAGGCCGGCGCAAAAACGGTGCGATCGCCGCCAATGGTGACGGATCGTTCCGGATTGCGCGCGTGCTGGATGAATTCGGCCGGTGCCGTGGCGGTCACCAGGCTTCGGCACAGTCCGGCGGCAAACCTGACGCGCTCACCATCGACATCGGCCCCGGCGGCGGCGAACAGTTCGAGCGCTTCCGGCACTTCGCGAAACTCGACGCCGATCTCCTCGAGCAGCAAGTCGGCATTGTGCTCGATCAGTTCAAGCGTCTCCTCGGGCAATAACTCGAAGCAGGGCACTTTGCGGTCGACGCCCGGCGTTGCGGCCGCAGCGCTGCTCGACCTCGCCTCGATCCGGGCGCGCCGCCCGCCGCCCTTGCGCCCCTTGCGTCTCTCATTTGCACCCATAGCGCTATCCTCCGGCGGGATGCGTGGCAAAACCATCACATCTGCGGCCCATCCACGTGGCAACTGTAGCTTGCGCGGTTCCACGTCGCATCGCAGAACCATGAGCCGCTTACCCTTGTACACCCTGATTTGAAGCCCGCTGGCCCGGTTGGATGTCCCCGCGTTCTATAGCATGGTTGAGCCCTGCTTGACCACGGTTTTCTTTATGAATTAGGGTATATATTTATTTATCTTATAAATTAAAAGATTAATTTAATTTGTAATGTCGGCATGAATAAGGACATGATTACAAGCTAATTAAGAAAGCGTAAAACTGCATCGTCAGAAAACCCAACCATTTCCGACTCGATTTTTCGGTGCAGCGTACGATTTCCCGATACACGCTGGGGCTCAAAACATACATAGGAGAGGGCGAAATAAATGGCAACATGCAATCTTAAGAGAGCGATAAGTTGTGCCTTGTATGCCGGAGCAGTGGCCACGCCTGGGATGGCTCAGGAGGTCATCGAGGAGTTGGTGGTCACCGCCACCAAGCGGGCGGAGAGCATGCAGGACATCCCGATTGCCGTGCAGGCGATGGGCGCAGAGCAACTGGAAGACGAGAACATTCAGAGCTTCTCCGACTATGTAAAGTATCTACCCAGCGTCAATTTCGGCGGCCGCGGTCCGGGACAGAACGAGATCTACATTCGCGGCGCGGCCGTTGATGCGATCAACATCACGGTGGCTGAATCGCAGGGCTCCGCCCCCAACGTGGCGCTATACCTGGACGAGCAGCCGATCACCGCCGGCGGTCGAAACCTGGACATCTTCGTCACCGACATGGAGCGCATCGAGGTGCTGCCCGGCCCGCAGGGCACGCTGTATGGCGCGAGCTCCATGGCGGGCACCGTGCGTCTGATCACCAACAAGCCGGTGCTGGATGAATTCCAGGCCCGCTTCTCGGGCACCTATGCGCAGACCCACAAGGGCTCGGACTCGCACACCCTCGAGGCGATGATCAACATACCGATCATTGGCGACAAGCTGGCCTTCCGGGCCGCCTTATACAACGACCACCAGGGTGGTTACATCGACAATGTCGAAGGCACCTTCCAGGCCGACCCGAGCATCAACCCGACCTTCCCGGGGGATAGTGTGTTTTACCCCGCAGGCACCGTGTTCGCGGACGGTACGGTCGTCGGGGCCGGGGGTGTCACGATCCCGGTGGTGAAGACCGTGGCCAATAATTCCGCGTCCGTGAAAGACGATATCAACACCGCTGACTATGCCGGCATCCGGATGGGCCTGAAGTGGGCCATCAACGATGATTGGGAGGCGTTGCTGCAGCACACCAGCCAGAAGCTGGAATCGGAAGGCGTTTTCGATTACGACCCCGATGTCGGTGATCTGCAGGTGGAACGCTTCAAGACGGACAGCCTGAGAGATGAAATCAGCCAGACCGCCTGGACGATCGATGGACGCCTGGGCGCGCTGGATTTCATCTACACCGGCGCCTTCCTGGACCGCGAAATCGATGCCAACATCGACTACACGGGTTACACGAATATCGGCAAGTTCATTGCCGGTTACCAGTGTGAGTATCTCACCAACTACACCGGATACTTCGGCCACGCATCAACCAGGTACACCTGGGACCCCACCATTGGCGGCGACCCGGGCGTCATCGAGTGCGGCGACCCTTCCAACGGCTCGCGCATGCAAAACGAGGTGACCCGCTGGACGCATGAAATACGCCTCAGCAGCGATTTCGATTCGCCGGTGAATTTCACGGCCGGCGTCTTCTACGAAGATTTCGAAATCAAGCACATCGGTGATTTCAATTACCAGGCACCCATCGACGCCGGGTGGGCCCCCATCGACATCAATTCGAATCCGGCCTTCGACAATTCACCCGCCAATGCGCGTGGCGTGGTCAATGCCGCCACCCAGTTCCGCAACGACAACCTGCGCACGGAAGAACAAATTGCGCTATTCGGCGAAGTCCGCTGGGACATCACCGACCGCCTGACCGCCGCACTGGGCGCACGCTACTATGACCTGGAATACACCTTCCTGGGTTACGGCGCCTGGCGTTACGGCAACCGGCCGGTGTTCGTTGATGACAGCGATCCTACCAACGATGTTCGACCGGATTTTACCGGCGGCCGGAGCTACGGAACGACCTTTGAAGGCCTCAACCCGATCGAGATCGACGATACGATTCTCAAATTCACCCTGTCCTACGCGGCGACGGATAACCTGTTGCTGTACGGTACCTGGTCCGAGGGCTATCGCCCGCCTGGATTCAACCGGGCCGCGGGCGCGAAGGCCACCTGGGACCCCAACCGTGTCAACATCCGTGACGATGGAACCGATTGCGGGGTAGACCTCGCGATCAATTCGAACCCGTTGACGGGTTTCCCGGGTTACTGTCTGCCGTACATCTTCGAGTCGGATACGCTGGACAATCTCGAGTTCGGTTGGAAATCGACGCTGGCCGGCGGAACCGTGCAGTTCAACGGCTCCGTGTACTTCATGGACTGGGAGAGTATTCAGGTCAGCCAGTTTGACTCGCAGAACATCTCCATCCTGACCGTGGTGGACAACGGCGGCGATGCCGAGATTTTCGGTGTCGAGGCTGACCTCGTTTGGGCCGTGACCGACCACCTGACGCTGTTCGCGGCGGGTTCCTACAACGACACCGAGCTGGTGTTCGTGGACCCGGCGTTCGACATCGTGGTGGCCGACGCGGGCACGGCGCTGCCGCTGACTCCGAAGGAGCAGATCACCGCACGGGCGCGCTATGACTGGACCATGGGCAGCGGGCTGGGTGCATACTGGCAGGTCGCCATCAAGTATGCCGGAGAGTCCATCAACTCGCTGGTCGATACGCCGGAAGAGCCCAACACGACCCAGGATTCGTACACCATCCTGGATGCGGCCGTGGGCCTGATCAACCTGGATAGTGGCTGGCGGGCCGAGCTGTTCGGAACCAACCTGACCGATGAACGTGCGCAACTGCACATCAACCGGCAGGACTTTTTCGAGCGCACGACCACCAACCGGCCACGGACGCTGGGAATTCGGTTCAGCTACGACTACTGAGCACCCGCATCCTGGCGAGATTCGAAGGCGGGCATTGGCCCGCCTTCGTTTTTGTCCGGCCGGTCTGCGACCAGGGCCATGGCCCAGGCCCGGCGTCTTGTGGTTATCATAAAGGCGTCGTCCGGAAGCACGAGTCACCGTTCATTCCTCACCACATGGCAGATTCACCCACAGCAGAGAGCACTCCGGCATCACGAGCCCAGACCTTGGTGGCGCAGGCGCGGGAGTTGCTGCAGAAAGACCAGCTGCCGGAAGCCGAGAAACTGATTCAGCAGGCCATTTCGGTAGCGCCGGAAAGCGATGAAGCCCTGTACCTGCTGGCGGTCATCCAGCGATATGCCGGCCGCCCCGCCGAAGCGCTGGAAACGCTGGCTAGGCTGCAGTCGCTGCGGCCGGACTATGGCCGGGCATTCCAGGAAGAGGGTCATTGCCGACTGGCCTTGAAACAGCAAGACGCCGCGCTTGTTGCGTTTCGCCGCGCCGTTTCTCGCAATAACTCGTTGCTGGCCAGCTGGCGTGCATTGGCCGAATTGCTGCAGCCGCTGGACGAGGCTGCTGCAGCGGATGCTGCCCTGCAGTACCAACGTTTGCATGCCCTGCCCCGCGAACTGTTGTCGGTCAGGAACATGATGGCCGAAGGGCGACAATACCGGGCAGAGCAACTGTGCCGTGCGTTTCTCAGGGAGCATCCCAAGCACGTGGAAGCCATGCGCCTGCTGGCGGATATGGGTGTTCGTGCGGGCGTGCTCGATGATGCCGAGTTCATTCTGGAGAGTGCTCTGGAGTTCGAGCCGGACAACCGTTTCGCGCGCCATGACTATGTCAAAGTGCTCTACCGCCGCCAGAGATATGCCGAGTCGCTGCGGCAGGCCCGGCTGCTGCTGGAGGCTGAACCGGACAATGACGAATACCGGACCAGCTACGCCAACCAGTGCGTCGCCGTGAGTGACTACGACACCGCTTTGAAGATCTACGACGAGGTCATAGACCGGGTTAAGGACAAGCATCTGCTGCAATTATTGCGCGGCCATGCGCTGAAGACCATCGGCGACGCGGCCCCGGCCATCGAAGCCTACCGGCTTGCCTACCGGGCCAAGCCTGATTTTGGTGATGCCTTCTGGAGCCTGGCCAACCTGAAGACCTACCGCTTCACCGAATCCGAGGTCGGCCAGATGATCGAGGCCGAAGGCGCGCCATCCACCGAGCGGGAGGATCGCATCCACCTGTGCTTCGCGCTTGGCAAACACTTTGAGGACGACGAAGATTTTGCCACCGCCATGCAGTACTACACCCGTGGTAACGCACTCAAAAAAGAGGAACTGAGATACGATGGCGAGCGCATGACGCAGCATTTCGACATGCAGATCAGGGCCTGCAACCCAGCCATGCTGGCCGCAAAGCAGGGTTTGGGCTGCGCGGCCGACGATCCGATCTTCATCGTCGGCCTGCCGCGGGCAGGTTCAACGCTGCTCGAGCAGATTCTTGCCTCCCATTCCCAGGTCGACGGCACCTTCGAACTGCCCAACATTCCGGCGTTGGCCTTTCGCCTGGCCGGGCGCCGCAATGTCGATGAGGAGCCCCGCTATCCGGCGGTACTCGGCGAACTCAGCGCCGAGCAGCTGGAAAGCATGGGCCAGGCCTACCTGGATGACACGCTGATCCACCGCGGCAGCGCACCGCGCTTCATCGACAAGATGCCGAACAATTTCAGGCACATCGGCCTGATCCACCTGATCCTGCCCAATGCTCGGATCATCGATGCGCGGCGTGAGCCCATGGCGTGCTGTTTCAGCAGCTTCAAGCAATTGTTTTCCAGCGGCCAGGAGTTCACCTACGGGCTGCGGGAAATCGGCCAGTATTACCGTGATTACGTGAGATTGATGGATCACTGGGACCGCGTCCTGCCCGGCAAGATCCTGCGCGTACAATATGAAGACACCGTGGCGGACCTCGAAAGCCAGGTGCATCGAATTCTTGAATTCTGTCAACTGCCTTTTGAACAGGCTTGCGTGGACTTTCACCAGACCCGCCGCTCGATCAGGACGGCCAGTTCGGAGCAGGTCAGGCAGCCCATTTTCACCAGCGGGCTCGAATACTGGAAAGCATTCGATCCATGGCTGGGCCCCCTCCGGGAAGCGCTGGGAGAAGACCTGGTTTCGCAGCCATGATCGACCTGCCGTCACCCCGGCTGCGGCCATCCCCATCACTGCGAGGCGCCCCATGACTGCCAACACCACCCTGCTGTCCCTATCTGAAATCGAATCCCTGGCTGCCGCCTGCCTGATGGCCAACGGCTGTGATGAGATCAATGCCGGCGCCGTTTCCCGCGTCATTGCGGCCGCCGAGCGGGACGGCTGTCACGCCCACGGACTGATGCGGCTTCCCGGATACGTGGCGGCGTTGCGCAGCGGCAAGGTGAACGGACATGCGCGGCCAACAGTGCATTCCCAGAGCGCCGCGGTCCTGCGGGTGGATGGTGATCGCGGCTACGCCCCACTGGCGCTGGAACTGGGCACACAGTCACTGGGAGGAGCCGCGAAACAGGCCGGCATCGCGGCCTTGGCGTTGGTGAACACCCACCACTTTGCCGCTCTATGGTATGAAATCGAAATGATGGCGGCCCAGGGCCTGGTAGCCATGGCGTGCACCTCCTACAAACCGGCCGTGCTGCCCGCGGGCGGGACCCGGGCGCTGTACGGCACCAACCCGCTGGCCTTCGGGTGGCCGCGGTCCGGAGGTCAGCCGGTCGTCTTCGACCAGGCATCCGCCGTGATGGCGCGCGGCGAGGTCATGCTGGCTGCAAGCGAAGGCCGCACGCTGCCTGAGGGCGTGGGCGTCGACCCGCAAGGTCAGCCCACCACGGACCCGCAAGCGGTGCTCAAGGGCGCCCTGCTGGCATTCGGCGGGTACAAGGGTTCCTCGATCGCCATGATGGTGGAGTTGTTGGCCGGCGCGCTGATCGGTGAGTGTTTCAGTTTTGAAGCAGCGTCAAGAGACAACGAAGACGGCGGCCCCCCGCGGGGCGGCGAATTCATGCTGGCGATCGATCCGGCTCACCTGGGCGACGGTGATGGCTGGCAAAGCCATGCGGAACTTCTGTTTGGCGAGATATGCGCGCAGCAGGGCACCCGCCTGCCGGGAGAGCGAAGATATCGCCATCGCGCCGTGGCGCTGCAGGAGGGGGTCGCCGTGAGCACGGGCCTGCTGGAGAAGGTCCGCGCACTGGCAGGCTGAGCACCGTGCGAATAACCCTCGACCACCTGCGCGCGTTCGTGACTGTCGCCGAACTGCTCAGCTTCAAACTCGCGGCGAAAAGGCTCTCGAAAACACAGCCAGCGATCACCTTTGCCGTCAAGAAACTGGAGGATTTGATCGAATTGCGCCTGTTCCAGCGAACCACGCGACAGATTCGTCTGACCGTGGAAGGCGAACGATTCCTGCCCATTGCCAGGCGCCTGATCCGTGACTTCGACACGGCGCTGGAAGACCTCAGCGCAGTGGCCGAAGGCCGCACCGGTCATGTCAGCATCGCCTCGGTACCCTCCTTCTCAACCGAGCTGATGCCGTCCATCCTGCGCGTTTTTTGCGACCGCAACCCCGGGGTTGCAATCCGCGTTTCCGATGGCAATTCCGCTGACATCCAGGGTCAACTGCTGCGCAACGAGATTGATCTCGGGCTGGTCAGTACGCGCCGCCACACGGACCAGCTGATTTTTGAACCTATCCTAGAGGACCAGATCATGCTGCTGTGTCACCAGGACCATCCGCTGGCGCAGTCAAGCGATCCGATCGACTGGCAGGAACTGGAGCCCTACCCCAAGCTGGACGCCGGGCTGCACGGCAGCGGGTCCGCCCGTGACCTGCTGGGCCCCGCGAAGCTGGAATGCTCCACCACGACCACGCTGTTCGCCATGCTCAAGGCCAACCTTGGGCTGGCGGTACTGCCTGCACTGGCCACTCGCAGCCTGGCGACGGGGCTGGTGACCCGGCCGCTCGAGCATCCCAGGCTTCATCGAACGATCTATCTCGCGCGGCGCCGGGACTGGACCCTGTCTTCGGCCGCAGAATCGCTTATAGATCACGCATTCGAGGTCCTCAAAGGGCTTCGAAAGGAACTCGATTCCCCCCTTATACAGCTTCGCATCAGGCGTTCATAAGATCAGTTTATTAATTAATTTGATTATCTGATTTGCAATCGGCAGCCGGATGCGCCACAAAGGGCCTTTCCAATCCGGAGGCAGACCCATCCATGTATTCGGAAACAGGACACTACATCCACGGTGAATGGGTGCGCTCGGGCCCGGTTTTCGACAGCGAAAACCCGTCGGACCTGGACGACCCGATCGGCCGCTTTCACGCGGCCCGGACGGAGGAAGTGGAAGCCGCGACCGAGGCGGCGCGACAGGCTTTCCATGCGTGGTCTTTCAGTGCGCTGGAAACCCGCCAGGAAATCCTGGACCGGATCGGTCAAGCGCTCTGCGCCAGCGCGGACGAACTGGGGCTGCTCGTGGCCAGGGAAGAGGGCAAGACCGTCGCGGAAGCAAGAGGTGAGGTTTTCCGCGCCGGACAATTCTTCAGGTATTACGCCGCCGAGGCGTTGAGACCCACGGGCGAGTTGGTGCCCTCCGTCCGGCCCGGGGTACAGGTCGAGGTGACACGCGAGCCGGTGGGCGTGGTGGGCATCATTACGCCCTGGAATTTTCCGGTTGCGGTGGCGGCATGGAAGGTCGCGCCGGCACTGGCCTACGGAAACTGCGTCATTCTGAAACCCTCCGAGAAAACACCTGCCGCCGCCTGCGCGCTGGCCGAGATCATCGCGCGCAGCGATCTGCCGGACGGGGTATTCGGCATGCTCAACGGGGACGGCGCCGGGGCCGGGCAGGCGTTGTGTTCCTCACCGGGCATTGACGCCGTCAGCTTTACCGGATCGGTGGCCACGGGCCGCGAAATCGCCCGCGTGGCGACCGAACGCATGGTCAAGGTGCAGCTCGAGATGGGCAGCAAGAACGCCCTGGTCGTGCTGCGCGATGCCGATCTCGACCTCGCCGTGCAATGCGCCATCAATGGCGCCTACTTCGGCACCGGGCAAAAATGCACGGCGTCTTCCAGGCTGGTGGTCGAGCGTGCTGTGTGTGAGCCCTTCGTGGAGAAATTCACCGAGGCGGCAAGGCAGTTGCGGGTCGGGCATGCGCTGGAGCCCGAAACCCAGATCGGCCCGGTCATCGATCGGCAACAACTGGACAAGAACCTCGAATACCTTGAGATCGGCCGCGCGGAAGGCGCCACCCTCGCCTTTGGCGGCGAATGCCCCGAACGTCCCACCCGCGGTTATTTCATGCAACCCGCGTTGTTCACGGGCGGCAACAACGACATGCGCCTGAACCGGGAGGAAGTATTCGGCCCGATCGCCTGCGTGCTGGAAGCGGACGACTACGAGCATGCACTGGCCATCGCCAATGACACGGAATATGGGCTGACCGCGGGCATCATCACCCGCTCCCTGGCCCGTGCGGCGCACTTCAAACGACACGCAGAAGCCGGTTGCGTGATGGTCAATTTGCCGACGGCGGGCACCGACTATCACGTGCCTTTCGGGGGCCGCAAGAGCTCCAGTTTCGGGCCACGCGAACAGGGCCAGTACGCCAAGGAGTTCTACACGGTATGCAAGACGGCTTACGTCAACGCATGAGCACGGGCCGTCATGCAGCCGACCGCGCGCCCCAACCGGCGGGTGAGCCATGATCGTCGACGGTCTGCAGTACAACAACTGGGACCGATCGTTGTTTGAGCAGGCGCGTGCGGCGGACCTCTCGGCGATTCATGTCACCGTGGCCTACTGGGAAAACGCGCGTGAGACCGAGGACAACATTCGCCAGTGGAATCGATGGTTCGAGCAGCATGACGACCTCATCATGCCCATTCTGAGCGGTGATGACCTCAGGCGGGCCGCGAACAGCCAGCGCACCGGCATCATCCTCGGTTTCCAGAATTGCTCCCCCATTGAAGACGACTACCGCGGGGTCGAACGCATGCATTCGCTCGGCGCCCGGGTCATGCAACTGAGCTACAACAACCAGAGCCTGCTGGCGACCGGGTGCTACGAACAGGGCGACAGCGGGATTACACGGTTCGGGCGCGAAGTCATTCGCGAAATGAATCGACTCGGCATGATCATCGACATGTCCCACTCGGCCGAGCAATCGACCTTGCAGGCGATCGAGTGCTCGAGCCGCCCAATCGTCATCTCGCATGCCAATCCCAGCAGCTTTCACCCGGCATTGCGAAACAAGTCCGACCGCGTGCTCGATGCGCTGGCGGAATCCGGCGGGTTGCTGGGCTGCAGCCTCTATCCATTCCACCTGCCGGGCGGCGCGGACTGCACGCGCGAAGCGTTCTGCCGGATGCTGTGCAGCCTGGTCGATCGCCTGGGTGTCGAGCACGTTGGCCTGGGCTCGGACCTGTGCCTGGGTTGGGGCTATGATAAGCTGGCCTGGATGCGTAACGGCAGATGGGCCAAAACAAGGGACCACGGTGAAGACGACTCCGAAACCCTGGCGTGGCCGGAGCAACCACCGTGGTTTGCAGGTTTTTCCGGGTTTCGCGAAATCGTTGAGGGGCTGGCGCAGTGCGGTATGGGCCGCGAGGAGATCGACCGGATCATGGGCCTGAATTGGCAGGCGTTTTTGGATGCCGGGCTCAAGCCTGTTGAAGCCTGAATCAAGGAAACACGGAATGTCTGAAGCTGCTCCCGACGCGAACGGCCCGTCCCTGCGTCCGGCGGCGGTCGCCATGGACCTGGAACGGCTCGGGCGGCAATTTCCGACCCGCCTCAGCTTCATGCGCGTACTCACCCGCGCGATGTGCCGCGAGCGTTGGCGCATCGAGCGCGAGCATTTCGAGCTCGATGACGATGGCGCGGGGTGCGCGGTCTACCGAATCGCCACACCCAGGCACAGCTACCGCATGGTTCTGTTTGCTCATGCGCTGGACCCCGCGCAGCGATCGGACCGCGTCATCGCCGAAGCCTGGGACGTGACCGCGACCCTGTGCGATGGGCCCGTGGATGCCGAAAGGAGGCGATTCCTGGCCCGGCAGGTGCCGCGGCAGGAAGCCGGCAGGCTGGACAGTGCCTGTCTCGTTCTGACCCGGGCGAACCGCAGCAGCCGGCAGTTCGACCGGGTGGTGGCCGCGCTGGCGGCGGGGGCCCAACCGTCTGTCGATCAGCTGACAGAAGTGGGCTACCTCTACCGCACGACCGCGGTCTATGGCAGCGGCAAGTTCGGCATGTCGGAGTGGCGTCACGTTCAGCGTCATCATCCGGACCTTGCGCGCCCGTTCGCGGCCGAGATGCTGGCCTGTTTCATGCTGCGGCATTTCAGTTTCGAGCAGGTCGAGTTTCTCGCCCGTCGAGCCTCGCCCGACACGGCCTGCACGCTGGACCCTGAAGCCAGGCGCAGTCTCGGCGTCGGCAATGCCACCGGCCTGGGCATGGCGCCTTTCCTGATCAACCACCCGCTGCTGATCGGGCAGTGGATCCTGCAGCGGGAGACCGCGTTGGCTCGGGTGCTGGATGACAGGACGCCAAGCCAAGACAGGCGGGCGCGAGTGTGCACGGTGCTGGCACGGGCCGCCGAACACCTGGCTCAGGTCGAGATCGACGACCCGGAGCAAACCGAGTGCAACACAAGGACCAGCGAACAGGTTCGCAGTCTTCACCGCTGGCTGGCTTCGCAGCGCCATCCACTTGACTGGCGCAGCGTGATGCGGCACGCCGAACGAACGGCCGCTGTCGAGGCTCAGCAGGTGCTGGAATCGGCCCTCATAGAGGCTTATCCCGAACGTGTCGATGAGCTGGCGGAGGCAATGACCGTTGAGGAAGATTATCAACTGTCGCCCACCATGCGGGGATCGGCCCTGCTCGAACTCATCGAGACACACTACGACTGGGCGCTTGCTTACGACTTCAACGCTCCGGACGCCGCAGGGGTGTTCTGGTATCGATCGGAGGAAAAGCTCGAACCCCGCCTGGGTATCCGCGGGGTCGACCCGGGCGAGGAGCGGGAAATGCGCCTTGGCCTCGCCCGCGAGATCGCTTCCTGTCACCAGGCGCTGGTCTCCTTCCTCAAGCAGGCCGGCGATGTCACCACGGCCGAATTCGTGCTGCGCCACCCGCAATGGCGTTATACCGTGCGCCGCTTGCAGACCCTGGCCCAAACCCCGTACGGGGAGATCCAGGCCAACCTGTTGGCCGCCGATGTCATGCCGATTCACCTGTTGCGCTGCAAGCTCGCGTTCATGGGGGTGACCAAGTTCGATCCCCGGTCGCGCCTGTGGGTGCGCAACACCATGTTCCAGGGCGCACCCCTGGCCGAGGAACTGGAACCCGGCTGCGCGGATGACTGGAGTTTTCCCGTGCTGCGCCGCGACGCGCGATCATGAACGGGCCCGTCCTTGCAGTGCACGCCTAATGAACTCCTGGCGTTGCTCAAACGGGCGCTGGACGCCCTGCCGGGCCACAGGCTGGATGCCGATGCCGTCGCGCGCAATGTGGTCGAGCTGGAGGTGCTGGGGCTCTCCGGGGTCCATCCGTCGCTGGCACTGTTCAACGATGATCGCAACACGCGAGCGCAGGGGCCCGCCATCATCCACGACGATGGCGTAGTCCACATGGCGGATGGCAGCTTGCTGGCCTGGGCGCCCCAGGTCATCGACCTGGCCATCTGCCAGGTGGATCACACGGCGACCGTGACCCTGAGCATCGACTCCGCGCGCGACCCGCTCGGGCTGTTGCCTGAATTGATCCGCTCTGACCGGACACGCTGGCGCAGCGCCGAACTGTCCTGGCCGGAAGATCAGGATGGCCACCGCTGCGTGCTGTGGCTCGAGGCCGATGCCGTGGATCCCTGGCTGGGCCGCCTCGATGGGCCGATGGCCGAAGCGGGTCGCCCCAAGAACCCCGTATCGTTGATGCTGGCCAGGGCAGGTGCCGGGCCAGCCCTGCCAAAACCGCCCGGCGTTCGGTGGCGGATCACGCCCGACGCGTTCGCCTCGCGACGACATCGGGCGCTGATTCGAGGCCTGGAGATCGATGACCATGATTGGGACATCCTGAATCGGCTCGCTGACCGCGTCCTGGTGGAAAGCAGCGACCGCTCGAGGAAAGGGGCAGGCGAATGAACGCACGCCGCGCCGTAAGCCCTAACCGGGAACACGTCCAATGAGGCAGATGCAGGGTAAACAGACGGTTGCCTGGGTGACCTTCCTGTTCAGCGGCGGGTTCCTCTCGCTGTTTGTCGCGGTGGCGATCTTCGACCTCTCCCTGTTGACGCAGGCTGTCAATGACGGGTTTGCCTGGTCAATCACCTGGTTTGGCGCCTACTGGCAGTTACTGTTGCTGGCAACCTTCGTCATCGGGCTGGCCATTGCGCTGTCGCCTTATGGCAAGGCGCGGCTGGGCGATCTGCGAATGCCGGACAACCACCGGCTGAAATGGCTGGCGATGATCATGTGCACGCTGCTGGCTGGCGGCGGGGTGTTTTTTGCCGCGGCCGAGCCCATTGCCCATTTCCTCTCGCCGCCGCCACTGTTCGGCCTGGAAACGCCGAGCGATGCGGCCGTGCACGCGGCGCTGGCGCAGAGTTTCATGCACTGGGGCTTTCTGAGCTGGGCCATCCTCGGCAGCCTGACGACCATCATTTTCATGTATCTGCACTATGAAAAGGGCTTGCCGATGAAGCCCCGCAGCCTGCTATATCCCTTGCTGGGCCGACGGGTGATCGAGGGTTGGGTCGGCGATGTGGCCGATGCGGTCTGCATCGTCGCCGTCGTCGCTGGCACGGTCGGGCCGATCGGCTTCCTGGGCGCTCAGGTCAGTTATGGGCTGGCCGATCTCTTCGAAGTGCGCGATGCGCTGTCCACGCAACTGATGATCGTGCTGGGGCTGGTGATGCTCTACACCGCATCGACCGTCTCCGGGATCAGGCGCGGCATTCAGCTGCTCAGCGTATTCAACGTCTCGCTGGCGATCCTCCTGATGGTGTTCATACTGACCCTGGGCCCGACCCGCTTCCTGCTGGAAAACTATTTCGCCTCGGGCGGCGTTTACCTGGCACGTTTTCTCGACATGGCCGCGTACCGCGGCGATCAGGAATGGCTGGGTCAGTGGACGCTGTTTTTCTGGGGCTGGTTCCTGGGCTACGGGCCCATGATGGCCATGTTCATTGCCCGCATTTCCAACGGGCGCAGCGTTCGGGAAGTGATCCTCAGCCTGTCCGTGCTCGCGCCGATCGTCACTTCTTTCTGGTTCACCATCCTCGGGGGCACGGGCCTGGCCCTCGAGACGTCATCGCCCGGCGTGATTTCCGCCCCCTTCTCGGGATTCAACATGCCCGGCGCCCTGCTGGCGATCACGCAGCAATTGCCGCTTGGCTTCCTGATCTCCACCCTGTTCCTGATCCTGACCACGGTGTTCGTGGCGACCACCAGTGACTCGATGACCTATACGATTTCCATGGTCATGTGCGGCAGCGACTCGCCGCCCCGCGTCATGCGCATGTTCTGGGGCTTGATCATGGGCGCGCTGGCGGCAGTCCTGCTCACACTGGGCGGCGGAACCATCACCGCGCTGCAATACTTCATCGTCATCACGGCAGTGCCGGTGTCGCTGTTGTTGTTGCCCTCCCTGTGGGTCGCGCCGATGCTGGCGCGCCGGCTGGCGATCGAACAGGAGCCCCGTCGTTGAGTGGGCTGACCCGCAGGGAGCGCAACGCCAAGCTGTTCCTGGCCCTTGCCTCCAACGCCATTGCGGCCGTCATCATCGTCCTGGTGTTACTGCAACCGGAAGTGGCGGAGAAGCTTCGCCAATGGCAGCAGCAAGTCGTGGCCCGCTTCTTCGCCCACTGGATGATCTGGGGCGTTTCGCTGATGACCCTGTTTTGCGTGGTGTTGGCGTTGAGCCCCATCGGTCGGGTGCGGCTCGGCCGCGATGGGGAAACACCGGAATACAACACCTTTTCCTGGTTTGCCATGCTGTTCAGTGCCGGTATCGGCACGGGCATCCTGTTCTGGGGTGTGGCGGAACCCATGTACCACATCCAGGGCAACCCCTTCATCGACATGGCCGGCGCGGAGCCACTGTCGGAACGGGCGGGGCAGATCGCCCTGCGCGTCACCCTTTTTCACTGGGGGCTGCATGGCTGGGCGGCATACATCTGCGTTGGTCTGTGCCTCGCCTATTTCTGCTATCGGCAGGGCCTGCCGCTCACCGTCAGGTCGGCGCTGTACCCGCTGCTCGGCGAGCGGATCTACGGCCCGGCGGGGCTTGTCATCGACCTGCTCGCGATCTTCGCAACGCTTTTCGGCATCACGATTTCGTTGGGCCTCGGCGCCTCGCAAATCGCCAGTGGGCTCAATTACCTGTTCGGATTGGAGCCGTCCAATGCCCTCAAGCTCGGCCTGATACTGCTGGTGTCCCTCATTGCCACCCTCTCCGCGGTGCTCGGCGTGAGCCGGGGCATCCGCCGCTTGAGCGAGATCAACATCTGGCTGAGCGTGGCGCTGATCTGCACCTTGCTGGCGATCGGTCCAACCCTGTTTATCCTGAAACTGTTTTTCTCCGAGTCATTCCAGTATTTCTATCGTTTCATCCCCATGGGCCTGTGGGTCGATCCCGAGCCGGTCGGCAGCTGGCAGAGCAGCTGGACCCTGTTCTACTGGGGGTGGTGGATCGCCTGGGCGCCTTTTGTCGGCATGTTCATCGCCCGTGTCTCGCGTGGGCGAACCATCCGGCAGTTCGTGCTGGGCGCCCTTCTGGCGCCTGTCATTGCCAGCTTCCTCTGGCTGAGCGTTTTTGGGGGTACCGCGCTGGACCTGCAGCTGAACCAGTCCGCCGATCTGATCACCGCCGTGAATTCGGACATGGCCAGGGCGCTGTTCACGACCTATGAACTCATGGACCTCGGCACGCTAAGCTGGTTTTTCGGCGCGATCACGACCCTGTTGATCATCAGCTGGTTTGCCACTTCCTCCGATTCGGGCACCCTCGTCATCTGCACGATAATCTCACTCGGCACGGGACGGCCCACGAATTGGCTGCGCATTTCCTGGGGGATGACCATCGGCCTGGTGGCCGGCCTGCTGTTGATTGCCGGAGGACTGTCCGCCCTGCAGGCCGCAAGCACCATCGTGGCAGTGCCTTTCGCCGGAGTGATTTTCCTGATGATGGCGGGACTGACGCTTGCGCTCTGGCGTACGGAGCGCAAGGACAGCCTCGGTGGCAGCGGCACGCGCACCGAAGTTTCGACCGCTTCACGGCCCGATCAGCGGCCCTGACCGTCGACTGAACCCAAAACCAGCGCGTCTCACATCTGATCTGAAAACCCCGCCTCGGCGGGGTTTTTTTGTGGCACCCGCAGTGAGTGCGGTTCCCGCCGCTGTGAGCGAAATCCGGCAAACCCTGGGGTCAGGGTCGTGACTCTGACCCCATGATCTCCGCTTACCCTCGCACTTTGCTCGGACCCCAATTTTCTAACCCCAATTTTTTTGGTAACTGAATCCCTGTTAATGTGTCTTGCATGCGCCTGTT
>JABAOE010005925.1_pt1 | contig 37532 bp, 37 predicted proteins | sample 7062141 | NCBI WGS metagenome assembly JABAOE01 (sample SAMN14538627, study PRJNA623070) | marine sediment metagenome | biome: marine biome [ENVO:00000428]; feature: marine pelagic biome [ENVO:01000023]; material: deep marine sediment [ENVO:00002113] | place: India: Gulf of Khambhat ...
GGAAATTTTGATTTTCGATTAAATCATCTTTTAATTATCGGAATTCTAGCAATTGCATTCTCAATTTCTTTTTTGATAAGGTCTCAAGCAGCAGATTATGGCTTTGAATTAAATGAATTTGATCCCTTTTTCAATTTTCGCGCAACTCAATTTATTGTTGACAATGGATATTCTGCATATTTTGAGTGGCATGATGACAGAAGCTGGCATCCACAAGGAAGAGATGTTCCAGCTACTTCACAAATAATGTTACATGTAACAGCTGCTACACTCTATCAAATATTTGGTGGTAATTCAGACCTGTATGATTTTACTATTATTTTTCCTGTTGTATTTGGCTCACTTACAGCGATTGTAACATTTGCATTGGTGCGAGTAATCGGTGGAACAACAGCCGGTCTTCTAGCAGCACTGTTCTATTCAGTATCAATACCAATCATAGTTCGTGGAACAATTGGATGGTTCAAATCAGAACCTTTAGGACTTTTTTATTGTTTATTAGGAATCTATCTGTTCCTTAGTGGGTTAAAAACAGATAACAAGAAAATTGCATTTATCAAATTAGTAGGGGGAGGATTAATTCTAGGCTTTGGATTAGCATCATGGGGAGGAATTCAATTTATGGTTATTCCTCTTGGATTATTCTTCTTTGCCTTACCATTGGTAAGAAAAGATCATTCATTTATTCTCTGGGCAGTTCCTGTTTTTGTTACCTCTCTTTTATTGACTGCAGCAGCATTTGAAAGACCTGGCATTGATTTTGTTACTAGCATAGGAGGATTTGCATTAATTGGACCTACAATTTTCTTAGTAGCGAATATCTTTATTCAAAAACTCAGTAAAGAAGAAAATAAAATTCGAAATGGCCTTGCCTTCTTAGGAGGTTCTTTCATTACCGGCATTTCAATAATTATTTTAAACGCTGAATCAAAATTCCTTTCTCTACCATCATTTAGATATCTAAATGCAATCAATCCATTTCTAACTACACAAGATCCACTTGTAGACTCTGTAGCGGAGCATGCAACAACTACAACATCACAATCATTTTTCTTTTTATCAATACTAATGGTTTTTGCCGGAATTGGAATCTGGTTAATTTTTAGAAATAAAGATAGCATCCAAAAATATGCCACAAAAATTTCTTCCGATATGATTGTATTTGCTTTAATTTTTGGTCTAATAGGAGTTTACGTTAGTTCTGCCTTTGTCCGTCTTGAATTATTTGCTTCTATAGGAGTAATAATTCTTGCTTCAATTGGTATTTCAATTCTATCTGCAGAAATTTTTAAAATTAAAAAAACTAAAGAGAAAAAATTTGCAAGCACTACAAGTAGAATACTAAAAATTTCATTTGTGGTTGTTATAGTAGTTTTACTCATGTTACCAACTACATTACCTGCACGAGGAAATTGGATTGATTCTGTGAAAGCTCCACCGACTATTCTTAATGGCGGTACAACTTTCAACATTGCTAATCAAGATTGGCTCGATGCAATGGATTGGTTAAAAAATAATACGTCTGAAGATGCAGTTGTAGCATCTTGGTGGGACTATGGATATTGGATAACCACTCTAGGAGAGAGAATTTCATTAGCAGATAATGCAACACTCGATACAAAAAGAATTCAAAAACTTGGAGAAATGCTTCTTAGCCCTCCTGACCGTGCAATAGCACTTTTAAATGAATTAGACGCAGATTATGTTCTAATCTTTATTGCGGCACAAAAAATTCAGGAAACCCCTCAAGAAGTATATGTCTTAAACGGTGGGGCAGATGAAAGCAAAAAACAATGGTTCATGCGAATTGCAGGATTACCTATACCAAAATATCTAGAAGCTGATGGATTTAGTGGAACACCAGAATTTTGGGAAAACACTCTTCTAGGACAAATGACTCCTTTCTCACTATTAGCATATGTCAACTTACAATCCAATTTGCAATCAGAAACATATAGACCAGGTTTTACTGGAATTTATGCAAAAGATGTAAAATATTCCTCTGACGGTACTGGGCCATTAAAACTGGCATATTCTTCTGCATCCTTTGATCGAAAACAACCAGGACCAATTACAGGCATTTTCATTTATGAAATTAACAAAGATTATGTTTCTAGTGACACTTTAACTTCTGAACCAATTACAGTAAATAAAAACGAAATTTCAGTAATCAGCACAAATTTTGGTGATATTACTTTTGAATTTAAAGATGACATTGCTCCAAATACCGTTGAAAATTTCAAGAAACTAGCAAAATCTGGATTCTATGATGGAACTATATTTCACAGAATTGTGCCCGAATTTGTAATTCAAGGAGGAGATCCTAATACCATTTCTGGCCCACGTGAAACATGGGGGCAAGGTGATCCTGGATATACTATACAACCAGAATTTAGTACTGAAAAACATAGAAAATACATTGTTTCCATGGCACGAGGATCTGATATTAACAGTGCAGGCTCGCAATTTTTTATAATGCTAGGTGATGCTCCTTGGTTAGATGGTCAATACACAATATTTGGCGAAGTAGTTTCTGGTAAAGAAGTAGTTGATCAAATTGCAGCTCTTGAAACAAACCAAGTAGATCAACCTATGAATCCTGAAGATGCAAAAATCACTCAAATAAGAATTATAGAAAAATAATCACTTGTATCTTTCTTCTAGGCGATATCTCATGTATTTATCATCAGGAGAAAATTTTGCTGGATGGGCAGATTTTGTTTCTTGATTGCACTTGGGGCAATTCATTTTCAAGGTATATGCACCACATTTAGTACAGTTTCGTAATTGAAAATGCATAACTAATTTTCCCTTGTTTTCTTGGACTCTTCACGGGTGAACTTGAAAGTGCCCTTTTTCTTTTCAATAGAATGTTGAATTTGCTCAAGTATAGGCTTCATAGTCTTTTCTGCTGATTTAAAATCCTGAGCAGTTACAGACAATCGATATTTTGGAGCTCCAAGATATGTTATTTCTATACTGGAATCTTTTCCTTTCTTTACAACATCAAGTAGAGAATTTTTTATTATCTCAACTCCATCAGATTTGTTACTAGTTAGTTCTAATATTCCTCGAATTTCTACAGAAGGTAATCTAATTTTGGAACTAACAAAATCAATCGCATCTAATACCTTTTTGTTTAATTTTAAATCATCAAGAATTGAAGTATCATTTCTTGCTACATCTAAGAATGCATCATAAATAGAATCATATTTTGAATAAAGACCTTCTTCTAATTTTTCAACGTCTTTATCTGATAACTTTATTTTTTCTTTAACACTATCGATAAGAGTTTTACCTTTTTCAAATCTTTTCACTTCTAGTAATTTTTTCTTTTTTTGATCTGTAGAAACTTGTTTTAAAGAAAGATCAATGTCGGATCTTTCTGGATTAACTCTTTTTACAAGTAATACCTTTTTTTCTCCTTCTTTGACATATCTACCAACTGATCTAATCCATCCAGGAGCTATTTCTGAAACATGCAAGAAACCTTGAATTCCATTGTACTCATCAAGTGTTACATATGCGCCATGATCCATAATTTTTGTAACAGTTGCAACTACAATTTCTCCTTGCTCAGGTAGTTCTTGAACTTCAGTAGCCATTTGTTGTAAAAATTTAGCCTATGTAATTTAATGTTGCTGGTTAGAAATCAATTCCTTTTTTGGCCTTTATTCCAGATTGAAATGGATGCTTGATTTCTTTCATTTCAGTCACAAGATCTGCTAATTCTATTAATTCTGGCATAGCATGATTTCCTGTCAAAACAAGACTAACATTTGTTGGCCGTGATTTTATCAGATTAATTACCTGTTTGATATCAATAAGACCTAAATTAACTGCATAATTTACTTCATCAAGAATCACCAAATCATACTTTCCTGATTGAATTTTTTCTTTGCTTAATTGAATAGCTCCATTTGCAACTTTTACATGTTCTTCTTTTGGACTGGTATCATCAATTATTCCTACAAAACCTTTTCCCGAAACTACCAACTCCAATTCTGGTGCTAATCTTTGTAGAGAATCAAGTTCTCCATAATGCCATGAGCCTTTGATAAATTGAATTAAACAAATTTTTTGTTTATGTCCTACCGCTCTCAATGCCATTCCAAGCGCAGCAGTTGTCTTTCCTTTACCATTTCCAGTGTATACAATAACTAAACTTTCTTTATCCATGATCATTCATCTAACCTCTCAAAGTAAAAAGATTGATAATCAAATCCAGCCATCAATTTAAATAAAAATCTGATTAAATGGATCAAATTGAAAATTCCGAGATTAGTAATTGCAGGCGCAACAAGTGGTGTTGGTAAAACATCAATTACTTGTTCAATAATTTATGGACTTAGGAAAAAAGGCTATTCAATACAACCTTACAAAGTTGGTCCTGATTATATTGATCCGAGTTATCTTTCAACAGTTTCGGGAAATGATTGTAGAAATTTAGATGTCTGGTTAATGGGAAAAAAACAACTTGTAAAAAGTTTTGTAATAAATTCAAAANNATGGGTTACTATGATGGATTTTCAGGCAACTCCAGTATATCAAGCACTTATCATGTTGCTACCTTATTACAAGCTCCCGTAATTCTAATTTTAGATGCTAGTAAAACTGCACGTTCTATTGCAGCAACTGTGTTAGGATTCATCAAATTTCATAAAAATTCTCGTATTGTAGGTTTAATTCTTAACAAAATTGGAAGCAAAAAACATGAAAATCTTTGTAGACACGCGCTTGAACCCCTTAAAATTCCAATCTTAGGTATTGTTCCACCTAACTCAGAAATTTCAATGGATTCTCGGCATTTAGGCTTAATTCCTATACGCGAGCAGAATCTTCAGAAAAAAATTTTATGTATCTCAAAAAAAATTTCTGAATTTCTTGATATAGATCAACTTAACAGAATTTCAAAAAATGTATCTCAAATAAAAAAAATTCCTGAGGACAAAACAAAAAAACAAAAAACTACAATTGCAGTGGCTCTTGATAATTCATTTAATTTCTATTATCAAGATAATATCAATGCACTACAACGGGATGGAGCAAAAATCAAATTTTTTAGTCCTTTACATGATAAAAAAATTCCAAACTGTGATGGTGTATACATTGGAGGAGGATTCCCAGAGGTATTAGGAAGTTCTCTTGAAAAAAATCAAAAAATGAGAAAAATTATCAAAACATTAGCAGAAAATAACACTCCTATATATGCAGAATGTGGTGGTTTGATGTATCTTACAAAATCAATAGACTATGGAAATAAAAAATTCAAAATGATTGGATTGTTTGATGCTGAAACAAGAATGACTAAAAAAATGAAATTAAACTACACTAAAGGAACCATAACATCTAATTGTATTATCTCAAAATTCCCAAAACAGTTTAAAGGACATGAATTTCATTATTCCAAACTTGATTCCGTTTCAAATGATTCAAAATTTGCATATAAATTAGATATTGGTGATGGAATAACGAATAACAAAGATGGTCTAATTGAATACAATGTTCTTGCATCATATGGTCATCTTTATTTTGATAGTTCTAATTATGCAAAAAAATTTGTCGAAAACTGTCTAAAATTCTCAAGAAGATGAATTTTCATTAATTAGTTTGAATAAGGCATTAACAATTGCGGCTGCAGATGGACTACCTCCTTTTCTACCAAGATTAGTTATGAAAGGAACATCCATGGTACGTAATTCATCTTTGGATTCCTCTGCCGATACAAATCCTACTGGCATTCCTATGACTAGGGCTGGTCTTATCTCATTCTCCTTTATCATCTGTATAATCTCTAACAGGGCAGTAGGCGCATTTCCAATGACTACAACGCCTCCATCAATGTCTGATTTTGCCATTCTCATGGAAACTTGAGATTTTGTCTTATTTTCTCTTCTTGCTACGTCAGCAACATCAAGATCTGATATTTTACAAACTAGTTTATTTCCAAAATCTTTCAAATTCAGTTTATTCAATAATCCTCCAACACCATTTACATCAACTACAATACTACAACCTTGTTTCAAAGCTTTGATACCGGAATTTATTGAATCATGATGAAAAACTATGGCATTTTTATTTGCAAAATCAAAATCTGCAGTAGAATGAATAATTCTTCTAACTATTGGCCATTCTTTCTCATTATAGTTATGTGAACCAATTTCAGAATCAATTATCTGCATGCTTTGATCTTCTATTGATTGTCCTTTCCTAGTTTGCAACTTCTACCTCTTTGGCTCTTTCTATAATCAAATCAATCATTTTTTCATCAGTACCAAGATGTTTTGTTATAAACACGTTTTTTAGATTAGATTTTTCTAAAGCAGGATTTAGATCCTCATAGATATCTCTTTTTACATGTGCTCCTTCATGCAAAAAATAAAATACTATCACGAGTACTTCAGGATTGTTTTTTTCACAACTTTCAATTCCTTGTTGAATATTTGGCTCTTCAATTTCCAAAAAACAATGGCTTACATTTCTATACTTTGGAGATAAACCATCTACTACATACTTGATAGATAATTGTGCATTAGGGTCTTTACTACCGTGACCTATAATGAGCACATCTACCTTATCTGATGAAGTCTCATAGTTGTTCTCATTTAACGAAGATTTTATTCTACTATCAACTAAATTTACCAAAGTTTGGTGCATACTCATTGGTTTAGTTACCACAAATTTTACATCAGTATTTGATTGAAACTTTATAGCTTCATTAACTGCAGCTTTAACTTTTTTTCCCGGATACAAAAAATAAGGAACAATTGTCAAAGACTCAATTTCATTTTTAATTGCTCCATTTACCCCCTCTTCAATAAATGGAGGAATAACTTCCAAAAAGCAATAATCTGAAAATTGGTAATTTCCTTTTTCTTTTACACTTTTAATGATAATTTCTAATTCTTCCTTGGCCTCTTTTTCTCTACTGCCTCTATCAATTAGTAATAATCCTCGCTTCAATTCTCAATCCTCGCTACAGCAATTGTCAAATCAGGTGGAAATTTCTGTTTTTCCACGACTAGAGATCCTTGAGATACCTTAAGCGCTGCAGCCTCAGAAACACTAGGAGTTCCCTCAAAGGCTTGTACCATTACTGATGGATTGGGAATCTCAATTTTTGCAAGTTCTTCTTTTTCCACATATTCTATAGGAATACCCATTTCTTTGCCAAGTTCTACCAAACCTATTACATCTTGAGGTTTCTTAATCGAAACTAACTTTGCAATAGATTTTTGATTAAGATTAAATTTCTCAAAAGTTGTTTTAATTCCATTCTTGATTGTTTCTTTAGAAGTATCTCCATGCAATCCTACGCCTACTACTAATGTTAGTGGCCTATATACAACAGAATTTTTTAAAATTTCATCTTCAATATTTTTATCAGAAATTATCAAAAATCCTTTTGAGTTTGATTCTTTTAATTCATTAAAGCTTGGATATATCGTAACGTTTTTAGGAAATTCTTTTTTCCACCAGTTTTTTTCTCCAGCATCCTGAAAAATTCCAATTTTTTCTTCATTAACCATTAAAGCACTAACCATAGTAACAGTTGAATCATCATCAACTTTCCATCCAAATTCTTTTCCTACTAAATCAACAGCAATTGTTTGGTTTACATCAGCTGCAGTGGTAATTACAGGAGTTGCTTGTAATTTCATAGCAATTTCTTCTGTTAGTTGATTTGCTCCTCCTAAATGACCTGATAAAGTACTAATTACAAAATTTGTTTTATCATCAATAACAATAACTGCAGGATCTGTTTTCTTATCTTTAAGATGAGGAGAAATTAATCTAATTACTGCTCCTAAAGAAAATAAACAAATCAAAGCATCATTTGTCTGAAAAAGTTCTCCAATTTTACTAGTGGTAGATTCTTTAAACCAAATAATTTCTGAATTATTATTTGAAAATTTTGATGGTGCAAAAATCCTCCAAGATGGAAATAATTCTTTTAATTTAATGCCTATTTCAATACCATTTTTTGTAATAGCTAGAACTGAGATATTTTCCACGCATGAATTCTTTTTATTTTAATAAAATACCTTACTGCCCAGAATACCTAGCTAAAACGGTTCCATCAAAATCAAACAAAATTACTTCAAGAGACACTTTCTCTTGAGAGTGTTTTCTCATCTCTTGATAGACTTTGCTGCACACTTTTTCAAAAAATCCCTCTATTCCGTTTTCTTTGATGATTTCAAGTACATGTCTTGCCGTATTTGCTTTTAGAATTTTTTCAATGACTGCATCTTCAGCATTTGATTCTCTAGCTAATTGAGCAAGAAAACTCATGTCAACTTTTGAGCCTTTAACATGAGTCTGTTTTACTCCAGATGCCATTTTTGCTAATTTTCCAATAAATCCTACCACAAATGCTTTTTTGATTTCTTTTTTTTCACATTGTTGAATCGTATAACCAGAAAAATCTCCCATCTTTACAAAACAATGATCTGGAAGTTCAACAATTTTTTTTGCAAAATCTTCACTTCTTCCTCCAGTTGTTAATACAACAGTATTATCTCCCATGGCTAAAGATACATCAAGATTTTGCCTTATTGCCGCTGCAAAAGAAGCAGTAGAATATGGAATTACAATCCCACTGGTACCAAGAATTGAAATTCCACCAATAATTCCTAATCTTGGATTATCAGTTTTCAATGCCAGTTTTTTTCCTTCAGGAACTGAAATTTTTACATTAATACCATTTTTTTTCAGAATATCTTTTGCAACTTCTTCCAAATTTGCCAGAATCATTTTTTTAGGAATAGGATTTATTGCAGGTTTGTTAATTTCTAATCCTAATCCAGGTTTGGTTACAATCCCTACTCCTTCTCCACCATCAATTTCTATTTTGTTAATAGAGTCTGTGAGAGTAATATCTACAATTATTTCAGCACCATGTGTGACATCAGGATCATCACCACCATCTTTAATTACAGAACATCTAGATTTTTTTAAATCAAATTCACAACTTTTTAGACTAATGTTTAGAGAATTTCCTTTTGGTAAAGTTACATCTACATTTTCAATTTTTTTTTGATGAATAATTGAAAGGATGCCTCCTTTTGCTGATGCAGTTGCACAAGTTCCAGTTGTAAAACCTGTCTTTAATTTCTCCTTAGAAGATTCATCCATGTCAAACTATCTTAAATTTGTGTATTAATTATTTGAGTCTGAAGTCTTACTTTGAATTTCTTATCAAAATCCAAAATCAAGAGAAAAAGTATGGAAAATCGTGCCTAATTTTCCTTAATTTGACCTCAAAATTCAAAAAAATCAATAAAAAACAGGCACTTTAAAATTTAATTCTATAAGACTCATTTCATGACAAAATTTGGACTAACTATCGGTATAACTGGGGCAAATAGCTTTGTAGCTAAAAATTTTAGAAAATTACTAAGAAAAAACAAAATTCCATCGGTATGCTTTGCAAGAAAAAACTTTCAAAATTTTTCCTTTGAAACAAAAGTAATCTCATCAGATTATAATGAAGATAAAATTCTTCCTAAATTAAAAAAATGTGATGTACTTGTTCATCTAATTGGTATTGGAAAGCAGACTGTTAATTCTGATTATCTTCCTGTAAACGTAGAACTAACCAAGAAAATGGTAAAATTATCCAAAGCCGCAAAAATCAAGAAAATCATTTACAATAGTGGCCTTGGAGTTTCTAAAAATACTTCAGTTGGATATTTTATCTCTAAATACAAGGCAGAACAGGAAATTGTGAATTCTGGTCTTGATTATACTATTTTCCGTCCTTCATACATTATAGGGAAAGATGATCTATTAACAAAAAGTCTTAAAACCCAAATCAAAAACCAAAAAATCATCATTCCAGGTTCAGGACGATATAATTTACAACCAATTTCTGTAGATGATGTTGCAGAAATTTTTCTTCAAGCAATTTCATCAAAAAAATATTCTAAAAAAATTTTAGATCTAGTTGGACCTGAAATCATCAGTTTTGAAAAATACGTGAAAAATTTTATTGACAAAAGAAAAATCAAAATACAAAAAGTTGATCTAGAATCTGCTTATTTTGAGGCAATGCATAATCCTAAAAGCTATTTCGGAGTTGATGATTTGAATATTCTTGTAGGAAATTTTGTAGGTGATTTTAAAAGATTAAAAAAATTATCCAAGCTTGAATTTACTGATTTTAGGAATATTCTAAAGTCCAGCAGCTTGCCTTAAAATATCAGCCTTATCCGTTTTTTCCCATCTAAATTCAGGCTCATTTCTACCAAAATGTCCATATGCTGCAGTCTTTCTATAGATGGGCTTTTTCAAATCTAATTCAGCAATTAAGGCAGATGGCCTCATATCAAAATGCTTTCTGGCAATATTCTCAATATCTTCTTCTGGAATTTTACCGGTTCCAAATGTATTTACCATGAGAGAAACAGGTTCTGCAACTCCAATAGCATATGCAACTTGAACTTCGCATCTTTCTGCAAGACCTGCAGCAACAATATTTTTTGCAATATATCTACACATGTAACAAGCTGATCTATCTACTTTCGAAGGATCTTTTCCTGAAAATGCTCCACCACCATGTCGACCAAATCCTCCATAAGTATCAACAATAATCTTTCTGCCTGTCAGACCTGCATCGCCGTGAGGACCGCCAATTTCAAATTTTCCTGTTGGGTTCACATGAATTTTGATGTTGTCATTCCATAATTCACCACAAACTGGTTTGATTACCTTTTCTATTATTTCCTTAGTAATTTCTTCATTGGAAATTTCTGGAGAGTGTTGAGTTGATATAACAATAGTTTCAATTTTTTTAGGTTTGTTATCTTCATACTTGACTGAAACTTGGGACTTTCCATCTGGACGTACCCATGCTAATTCTTTTGATTTTCTTACCTCTGAAAGTCTTTTGGTAAGTTTATGTGCAAGAAGAATTGGTAAGGGCATAAGTTCTTCTGTTTCATTTGTTGCATATCCAAACATCAATCCTTGATCACCTGCACCCTGATCTTTATTTTCAGTTGCAGTAACTCCTTGACTAATATCTGGACTTTGAGAATGCAATCTTAACATTACTTCACAAGAGTCTGCATCAAACATTAAATCAGAATTATCATATCCAATCTCTCTGATTATTTTTCTAATCAATTCTTCTTGTGCTTTTTTATCAAAATCTGCCTTTGAAGTTACTTCTCCAGCTATACCAACAAACCCTGTTGTAGTCATAGTTTCAACAGCAACTCTGGAATCGGGATCTTGCTTAAGATATTCATCTAAAATTGCATCTGAAATTTGATCACATACTTTGTCTGGATGGCCTTCTGTTACCGATTCAGAAGTAAAAAGAAAATCTCTCGTCATATAGACCACTATGATCTAAAGTTCATTTTCTAATTTGATAAATAATACATTATTTCCCCTAACAATAACTCTGCCATAATTTGCTATGACTTTATCTTCATGAAGCTCTTCGGCATCAGTCATAATCAGGTTCATGTAAGAATCAACATTATCCATTTTGCCTTTATACTCTACTTCGTTTTTTAGCCTCACTGTGACTTTTTTCTTGGTACTTTTTTGGAGAGTTGTTAATGGTCTTTTAGCACTTGTTTGCGACACTAATTATTCACTTGTCATGCATTCGTAGTCATCTGAAATAAAAGCCTTGCCACCTCAACTGGGTAGAATAAGATTCGTTTAATTTTTGCAAATCTTTAGAACATTTGTCATTGATCCCTACAGGAATTAAAAAATTAGATGATATTTTGGGTGGAGGAGTAAAAAATGGAATTATTACAGATATTAATGGAACTGCAGGAACCGGCAAAACACAACTTGCCATACAAATTGCTATAAACTCCATTTTAGAAAACGGTGAAGTCCTTTTTTATGATACCACAGGAATCTTTCGACCAGAAAGAATGCTAGAAATGCTAAAATCCAAAAATTATGATTCTAGCCTTTTACAAAAGGTGCATGTAGCCAGAATAACAAATGTATCAGAACAAATACAAAATTTAAAAAAAATTGAAAATAACACTTACTCTTTAATTATCATAGATAATATAGCAGAACTTTTCTCTTTTGAATTTTCTAAGGATAGTCAATTACTTGAAAAAAATACTTCATTCATGATGTATATGCATAACCTGGCTTTACTTGCAATTGAAAACAACATTCCTATAGTAATTACCAATGGCATACGACATTTTGATAATATAGAAAAAGAAATTCTTGAAAAACCTTTAAACATGTTTACTCATGTAAAAATAAAACTTTCAAAAAAAGGAAAATTACTTGATGGTGTTGTAACTACTGCCATATCAAAAAATGATTTTAGATACCAAATTTCATCAAATGGATTAGAAGATTCTTCTTAAGCTATTTAACTATGGTAAAGAAATTACTTGCATGGCAGATATTTTTGACTCAATTCCAGTAATTACAGTAATTCTATTTGCAATTGGCCTTGTTGGCGTAATGGTTTATGAAAGATCTCGATCAAGACAAGAAGAAGAATCAACTCCTTGACCCAAACCTAATAACCAAATTTGAATCACTTGGATTCAAACAGTTAACAGAAATCCAAAAAAAAGCATCACCTCTAGTTTCACACAAAAAAGATTCTTTAATTATTGCACCAACTGGTTCAGGAAAAACTGAATGTTCTGTAATTCCAATTTTTTCTCTTGTTAAAGAATCACGAAAAACTGGAAAAATTAAGGCACTTTACATTACTCCTCTTCGTGCACTCAATCGTGATGTTTTTAGAAGAATAACTCGTTATGCTGAAAATGAAGTCCTTTCCATTGAGATAAGACATGGGGATACTTCTCAATCAATGAGAAGAAAAATTACAAATCAACCTCCAGATGTTTTAATCACAACTCCAGAAACTTTGGTAATCTTACTAACTCAACCAAAAATGCTAGATGCATTATCTGAACTGGAATGGATTGTTGTTGATGAAGTTCATGAATTACTTGCAAGTGAACGAGGTTCTCAACTATCATTGAGCATGGAACGTTTACAAGTAAATTCTAAGTATGAAATAACCAGAATTGGACTATCTGCAACTGTAGGAAATCCTAATGAAGCTGCAAAATTTCTTGTGGGAACTAAAAGAAAGTGTAACATTATTCAAGATACATCGGTTCGAAAATATGATGTCGAAATAAAATATGTTCCAGGTTCTATCTCAGATGTTGCAAATTCAATAATTGAATATGTAACAAACCAAAAAATAGATTCACCTGTACTATTATTTACCAATACAAGGGGAGAAGCAGAATTTCTTGCATCAATATTGCGTGAAAAATCAACAATTAACATCGAACTTCATCATGGTTCTCTTTCAAAGCAAGTAAGAGAAGAAACAGAAAGTCTTCTCAGAGAAGGAAAGTCTGGAATTGTTGTTTGTACTTCATCTCTAGAACTTGGTTTGGATATAGGTTCAGTTGATTTAGTAATTCATTATGGTTCTCCTAGACAAGTTTCAAAATTTGTACAAAGGATAGGTAGAAGTAGACATAATCGTGATTCGTCTGCCAAGGGTCTAATCATCACTAACAATCCTGATGATGAGTTTGAGGCATCTGCCATTTTAGATCGAATAAAAGATGGCTCAATTGAGGAACAAAAAATTCATGATGGGTCTCTTGATGTTTTGGCACATCACTTGGTTGGTCTCGCAATGCAATTAGGAGAAATCCCAATTGATTCTGCATTTGAGACATTAACAAAAGCATATCCATTTAGAAATTTGAAAATTGATGATTTTATTGGAGTTTTAGAACTATTAGATTCGAATTACCTATTGTTTTTTGATAGAGAAAAAATGTCGTTCTGGAAGAAAGGCAAGTCTTTCAAATATTACTTTGAAAATCTCTCAACCATACCTGATATCCTAAAATTCAAAGTCTTTGATTCAGTTGGTAAAAAAATCATAGGAACTTTAGATCAAAGATTTGTAGGTGACTTTGGTGAATCAGGAAATGTGTTTGTTTTGCGAGGTACACAATGGAGAATACTCAATGTAGATGAAAAATCTCTTACAGTAAATGTAGAGCCCTTTCGTTCAGGCGGTGTTACTGTTCCTTACTGGGAGGGCGAAAGTATCCCAGTTGATTTTAGGACAGCAAGAAAAGTTGGTCTGTTCAGAACCAAAGTAAAAAATGGTTCTCTTTCTTTACTAAACAAAGAAATCTCAAAATTAGATTTTGACATTCCAGATGAAAAAACTATTGTCGCAGAATCTGTCCCATTACGCGGTATTGTTGTTTTACATGCATGTTTTGGAACCAAAATAAACTCTACACTTTCAACCTTACTCTCATCTATGTTATCATCGTTGTTAGGCTTTGTCGTCGAATCAAGATCTGATGCCTATAGAATTGTACTCTCAACAAGATCTAGAATAACAGAAAAGCTATTGACTGAAGTCTTAAACGATCAATATGATTTAGATGACATTGTAACGGCGTCACTTACTGGAACTCATAATGTTAACTGGAGAACTTGGTGTGTTGCGAAAAAATTTGGTGTTGTTGGAAGAGAGGCTGTATATGAAAGAAAATCTGCTAGATTTCTTTATGAAAGATATTCAAAAACTTCTCTTGTAAAAGAAGCATTACGTGAATTATTTCATGACAAATATGATCTGAAAAACACCCAAAAAATATTAGATGATATACATGAAAATAAAATTAAAATAAAATGGTACGAAGTAAGTGATTTTTCAAAATTAGCGGAACCAATTTTGGATCATACTGTAAAGTATTACTCATCTCCTTCAAACATTGACAAAGGAGTTATTGATTTAGTAAAAAATCGTCTATTCAAAACAAAACATAGGTTAGTTTGTGCAAGATGTGGAAAATGGGAAAGAGTCATTGAAACTAATGAGATTAAAAAAACTCTAATTTGCCCTTACTGTAAAGCCAGACAAATTACTGCCACATTTTATTCAGATTATGATTTACCTAAAATTATAAGAAAAAAACGAATTGGAAAAAAACTTACTGCAGAAGAAAAACACAAGTTTACTCGTGCCTGGAAGGTGTCTTCATTGGTTGAAAATTTTGGAAAAACTGCACTAGTTGTTCTATCTGGATATGGTGTTGGAGCAGATACTGCCGCAAGAATTCTCAGAAATATGGTAGATGAGGAACATCTCTATAGACAAATCTATGAAGCAGAGAGACAGTATGTAATGACGAGAGGATTTTGGGATTCTTAATTTTTCTTTGTAATTGTAGAGTATGCAGTAAGGAACAACTCTGTTCTTCCTTCCAGTCCTGATTTTGCAGTTACTCCAGTAACGGAAATTATTTCACCAATTGAGCATTTGTCAATCAATCGTGCTTGATTTCTCCAACCTTTAATCCAAATTTGTCCAGTATCATCTTCAACAAATAATTCTGATAAAGAAACATTTTCTCCTGTTTTTGTTTGAATTTCACGTCTTCCAGGTATTTTCAAAATTATTGCTTCGACATTATAGTTTTCTCCAACTTTAACATCAGAAATTTTTGTTCTTGTTTCAGCTTTGATAGGAATAGAAGGATCATCATCAATCTTTCTTACAAATGAATTATCATCAATTGTAATATTATTTCCAAAAGCTTTTGATGGCATGCACTCAATTACATCACCTTCAACTAATTGGGTTGGATTCTGAGAAACATCTGAAACATTTAGAAGATTTTTGTTATTATCTACCGCAATAATAAATGAATTTCCTGTTTCTGTCTTGTTCAATGAAATTATTCGAGCTACAAGAGGACTAGTTTCTTTTTCTCCCTCAATTTCAATAATTGTAGCTTCGTTTCCATGAATTTCTAAACCTTGATTTCCTGGTTTAGTTCTAACTCCCAACAATCTAGTTTTTGCTCCAGGAGAAATAACTTTGGGAATGTTTGACTCATCTTTACCCCAAAGAACTACACGAGTAGAATTATCATCGTTTCCTTTCAATCTTAATCTTAGAGCAGTTCCAGGTTGACCTCTAGGATTTGTAAATTGCATCGAGTTTATTGGACCATCGATTATGCCTGACACTACCAAGTCTTTCTCACCTTCTTTTACATCACTGACATCTTTGGTTATTTCATCAATTGAAGGAATACTACTTTCAACGTCAGCAGATTCTATATTTGAGCCAGAACCAACATTAATCGTGGGTGAGCCATTCAAATCTGATTTTACATATGCCTTGATAATTTTGATAAGATCTCCTGGCTTCAAATCATTAATCTGGGGAAGATTTGCTTTCTCATCCCATAATTTCACACTAGCAGTTGAATCACCATCATAAACTGTCATAGTTCTTAGAAAAAACGGAGAACCATCTTTTCTAGTATATTGTTTTGCAGGAGACATGTTTAGAATCCTAGATTCTAATGAAATCTCTTTCGCACCAATAAACAGATCCTTTAAACCCATTTCTACTTTTAATGGCTCTGATAATGAAACTCCAAGATCTGATGCAATCAGAAACAAGGCACCTTGATCAGTAAGATATCCTGCACCGATCTTGTCTTTTTTTTGTTTAATCTTTTCATCGATCTCTTCACGAGTAAGTTCTGGTTTTTGTTCAAGAAGTTTTGTAACTAGCATTTCAAATTCAGACAAGCCAGAATTTGTTAATTTCATCTCTTAATAAGAATTTCATTAACTAAATTAGTAGCGAGATCAGAATTCAAACATGTCCTGTATTTCTACAAAATCCCTATTGAAGTCATATGGTACAATTGATGCAGTTGATCGCATAGATCTTGAAATAAAATCAGGTCAGGTGTTTGGATTTTTAGGTCCAAATGGAGCTGGAAAATCAACTACCATCAAACTATTGACTACTCTTATCAAGCCAACTAGTGGAGAACTAAACATCTTAGGAATTAATGCAATAAAAGATCCCTTATCTGTTAGAAAAAAAATTGGAGTTGTATTACAACAACCCAGCTACGAGCCAACTCTTACTGTAGAAAAATCTCTTGAGAAATATGGGATGATGTGGGATGTGCCATCTGACATTAGAAAGAAAAGGGTAGAAGATCTTCTCTCTGATTTTGATCTGGTAGATATTAGAAATAGAAAAAATGATGACCTCTCTATAGGTCAGAGAAGAAGAGTCCAGGTTGCTCGTGAATTTATGCATGATATGGACCTTTTATTTTTAGATGAGCCCACCGTAGGCTTGGATCCTACTGCTAGAAGAAAACTATTGGATTTTCTCAAAAATAAGATAAAATCAGGCCTGACAATCTTCTTTACTACTCATGTGCTAACAGAGGCAGAATACATCTGCGATGAAATAGCCATAATCAATAATGGTAAAATTTTGACAGTTGATACTCCTGAAGAGCTAAAGAAAAGATTTGGGCGTGAAAAGACCATAAAAATAGATCTTGCAGAACAATACACTGAACTCACCGAAAAATTATCTGGAGTTCAAGATTGTAAGATTGAATTTAATTCTGGAACAAACATCACAATTCATTCAGATAATTCTGAAGTTGTTTTAATGCAGATTCTTCAAATTTTAAATGAGAATAATCTTGTGATTGAAGATCTTTCTGCAATGCCAACTAATCTTGAAGAAATATTTCTAAAATTGGTGAATGATTCTAATGAATCCAATAATTAGACTTGTAAATAGAAATCTCACAATTTCCCTTAATCCGGGATTCCTACTATGGCAAATTATTTTTCCATTAATCTATATCTTTGTTGCAGGATTTGCTTATACTTCATTAATCGATAAAGTACCATTTGAAAACATAGATCTTGATTATCCATCTTTTCTTGCAACTGGAATGATTGGTTTCAATATTATGAATAGTACACTAGTTTCTGGAATAATTATCTGGAATGATAGACGCTATGGAATGTTTGAGCAAATCATGTCTGGACCATTTACTCGAGCAAATTACATCCTTAGTAATGTTCTAACCATAGGAATTATTGGACTAGTCAGTGCAACACTAATTGCTATAATTGGCTATCCAATATTTTTTGACTCAGTTGAATTTAACATTTTAACAATTCCAATTCTTGTTTTTGGTGCAATTACAGGTTCAGTTTTGTTTGGCTCTATTGCATCAATAATTTCTACCCGATTAAAAACAAGTGAAGGCTTTAATGTAATTCTAAATACTGCATTTTTGTTCTTTGCATTTGTTAGCACTGCATTTTATCCAGCCTCTGGTGCGCCTGAGCCTCTTGCAACTGCATTTTACATTAATCCTTTAACCTACTTAGTAGATATTATTAGAGCAGGAATCTTTGGAACATTCTCAGAATTTGTTCTAATTGAAATGGGAATTCTCATGGTTTTAGCCTCAGGGCTTTTCATTCTAGCTACAAAAATGCTTACAAAATTAGATCTTTAACAAATTCTAAAAGGTAGCCCGGCCCAGACTCGAACTGGGGTCAAGGGCTCCAAAGGCCCCTATGCTTGACCGCTACACTACCGGGCTACGACGGCAAAACTAGTTTGCCTCCCTTAATGATATTTTCTATTTACTAATGCCATTATAAACAAAAATCCGCACTCATTATTTTTGGAGAGTTTTGACGGTTTTTTCTAGAATTTTGTAAGGATCTTCCATTGATTTTAGAGTAGCCTTAACTCTTTTTTTATGAGCTTCATTAGAACTAGTAAAAATTCTATTTATGGTTGATACAACTTCATTAGGATTTGTCTTTCGTTTAACAAGATTTTTTCTGACCAGATAACCTTCAATAAAATTTGGAACTGCATTATATGAAATGGTTGGAACTCCCAATAAAGCAGATTCTGCAGTCATAGTTCCTCCAGAGCCCACAAAGACATCAGATTTTGTAAGAAGTAACTTGCCATCATATGACATTTTTAAAACTTTGATTTTTTTTCCAAAAATCTGATTTAATCTCTGTACTTGAGCATTGTATCTTCCTAAAACAATGATATTTTCTGAATCAAATTCTTTTGCAACTGCTCTAATTATTGATATAATTTTACTTTTTGAGTGATATGCAGCTTGATCTTCTTCAATTCTAATCAATATGTTTTTCTTATTTTTTGAGAACGGAAGATTATTTTTTGATGTAATTTTCCTCTCAGTGATTGAAGCAGCATCAATTGCTTTGTATGAAATAATATTTTTTCTATCAATTCCATACTTTGTGAACTCTTTTTTTGGAATTACCCATGGTATGAGTAATTTTTGAACAAATGGAACAGATAAACGCATTACTGCGGAAGCATGTGGTGAATCAGAAAAAGCGATATGATTAATGCCCAAACCAAAGGCAATTCTAGAAGCTTCCGGCGAACAAAAACTCACTGTCAAATCTGGAGAGAATTTTTCAACTATTTTTGAAAGATTCTTCATACGATCAAGGCTTGCGGATAATTTGTCTGATTTATCGCCTCCACCGTGTTTTCCTACCACTTTTAGGCTGAAATGTCTGATTTCAGCTAATTTTGTTACCTCTCTGTATTTCCTAGATGTGCATAAAACACGATTTTTTTTGCGTAGTTTTTTTACCATAGGTTCAAAAAACAACAATTGTTTTGGAGTAAGAACATCAAACCAGATTTTCAAGTATTTTTGATTGATTTTGGAAGTTCAATAAGTTTTTCTTAGTCTATTTACCTAGCTCAATAAGATGGCAGCAACCAAAGTTGTAGTTTACGGGCTAAGCACAGAAGGATATGCTATTGCTTGCCAAATGGCCATCAAAGGAGCTGATGTCCAAATAATCGATGAATCTACTCCATCTGCAATTTCATTAAAGTCCGAAATCGCAAAAACATATCCAAATGTTTCTGCTCTCAAAGAAGATGAGCCATTATTGGCAATGGAACCAATCGATATAGCAATCTCAAAAGCTCAATATCTTTTCTTTACACCAAGAATTAGAAAAACAGGTCAAGATACCAAAACTGAGATTCATTCAAAATTCAAAGATGCAACTACTCCACTCAAAAAGAATAGTTCTGTTGTATACAATCTTCCAACAGGATTTGGTGGCAATAATGAAAACATTTCACTATTAGAACATGTTACAGGATTTGAAGTTGGCAAAACCATCTCATACTATTATTTTCCACTTGGAGATCTAAGTCATACTCCAAATGTTATTGGCTCATTTAATGGAAAAGAGGACAAAAAACTTGGAGATCTTTTATCTACCGAAAAAAAGACAAAAAAATTCGTATCACTTTCCTCATCAGAACATTTCCATGCTATTGACACACTATCCCAATTTTCGAGTTTGTGTAGCATTCTTGAAGTATGCAAATTTGCTCAAGATGAAGTTACAAAAGCTGATCTTTCATCAGATGATTTCAAAAATTTGTTCCTCAATGATATGATAAATGGTCTTTATGATCTAAAATCGTTAGGTTCCTCTTTTGAAGGTGCAAATACTCTGATGTATCTGATTAATGGTAGCATTAAGGGAATAGATGGATATATCAAAAGACTAATCGATGAAATTCGTGCTACATTAAAGAAAAATGATCTTAAAGCAAGCAGAACAAAAATTGCATTGTCTTGGACATTAGATCAACATGAAATGAGAGGAGACAAAATAGAAATGCTTCAAAACCTAACTTCTCGATTACGAGATTACATCGGAGATGTTGAAGCATATGAAGATTCTAATATTGACTTGTTTCATAGTGATAAAACCACAATAGTTGTAGCCTGCTCTAAAACTGATTTTGAAAATATTGAGAAAACAAAAAAAGATAATGATTTGATTATGATTAAAGCTAACCCACTATGCGAGATTATACAATAAAAGTAAAATTAGCTAAAATCTAACTGATTCTAAATTGTCTAAAAAAGAAGAAAACGACATCCCAATAGAAATTAAAAGTGAAGAATCCAAATCAACTCCGGAAATTGATGAGGAAAAAATTGAAGAAGAAATTGAAGAAATTGAAACGGAAGATATAGTTGAAAAATTAAAAGAACAATTAGAAGCTGAAAAAAATAAAGTTCTTGAATATGAAAATAAATTAAAACACACTCTTGCAGATTTTCAGAATCTTGAACGTAAAACAAAATCTAACATAGAATATGGAGTAAATACAAAAATTGATCAATTTATGTTAGATTTTCTTCAAATCTATGATGATTTTGTTCGTGCAAAAGAAGTTTTTTCAAATAATGACGTTAGTACAGAAGGTCTAGATTCCATTGTAAGAAATATGGAATCTCTTTTAACAAAATATCATGTTCTACCAATTGATGCTCTTGGAGAAATTTTTGATCCAAAACTTCATGAAGCAATCTCAGTCATCGAAGATCCTTCACTTGATGATGATACTATTACAAAAGAAATCAGGAAGGGATATATTTCTCATAATAGGGTTATTAGGCCAGCACTAGTAGAAATATCAAAAAAATCAAAATCAGGATAATAGGTGAAAAAATGACAAAAATTATTGGAATCGACTTAGGAACAAGTAACTCCGCTGCGGCTGTAATGATGGGTGGAAAACCAACTATAGTACCTGCAGCTGAAGGTGTGACTGCTGGTGGAAAAGCATTCCCATCTGTAGTTGCTTTTAGTAAAGATGGAGAACTTTTAGTTGGTGAACCTGCAAGAAGACAAGCTGTAACAAATCCAGATAACACAATTATCGCAGCAAAAAGAAAAATGGGTAGCGACCACACCTTTAAAATTCAAGATAAAGAATACAAACCTCAACAAATTTCGGCCTTTATTTTACAAAAAATCAAAAAAGATGCAGAAGCATTTGTTGGAGATAAAGTTGAAAAAGCTGTTATTACAGTTCCTGCATATTTTGATGATAATCAACGTCAAGCAACAAAAGATGCTGGAATTATTGCAGGCCTAGATGTAGTACGAATTATCAATGAACCAACAGCAGCTTCTCTAGCATTTGGTCTTGATAAAGCCAAACAAGACATGAAAATTCTTGTCTTTGATTTTGGTGGTGGTACATTAGATGTAACAATTATGGAAATGGGAGGTGGCGTCTTTGAAGTAATGAGTACTTCAGGAGATACTCAACTTGGTGGTACTGATATGGATAAATCAATAATTGATTATGTTGTAGATGAATTCAAGAAAAAAGAGGGTATTGATCTGTCCCAAGATACTACTGCTATGACAAGAATCAGAGAAGCTTCAGAGAAAGCAAAAATTGAACTTTCAACAGTTATGGAAACTGATATCAACTTGCCTTTTATCTCACACGATCCTTCAACAGGACCTAAAAATCTAGAATTAAGATTATCACGAGCTAAACTAGAAGAGCTTATCAATCCTATTGTTGAAAAATGTAGAACTTCACTTGAAAAAGCACTAGAAGATGCAAAACTTTCTTCTTCTGATATTTCAAAAATTGTTTTAGTTGGAGGTCCAACAAGGATTCCCCTTGTAAAGAAATTTGTCGGATCTGTTATTGGAAAAGAACCTGAATCAGGAGTTGATCCAATGGAAGCAGTTGCAATGGGAGCTGCAATTCAAGCAGGAATTATCGCTGGAGATGTAACTAGTGATATAGTGCTACTCGATGTTACTCCTCTTACTTTAGGAATAGAGACTCTTGGAGGCGTCAGAGAACCATTAATTGAGCGTAATACTACTATTCCAACGTCAAAAAGTAAGGTGTTTACAACTGCAGCAGATAATCAAACTGCAGTAACAATTCATGTTGTTCAAGGTGAAAGACCAATGGCAGCTGATAATGTTTCACTAGGAAGCTTTAATCTAACTGATATTCCTCCTGCTCCAAGAGGAGTTCCACAAATTGAAGTCAAATTTGATATTGATGCAAATGGAATCATCAATGTAACTGCAAAAGATCTTGGAACACAAAAAGAAGCAAAGATTACAATAGAATCTACATCAAAATTATCGGAGGATGAAATTGAAAAATTAAAACAAGATGCAGAAAAATTTGCTGACGAAGATAAGAAGAAAAAAGAACAAATTGATCTCAAAAATGAAGCAGAAAGTTATATCTATACAACTGAAAAACTAGTCACACAAGATCTTAAAGATAAAATTTCACAAGAACAAGGAATCAAAGTTACTGATGCAGTCAAAGAAGTTCGAGAAGTTCTTGACAAAGATGCAGAACAACTAAAACCAAAATTGGATGCTCTTAAAGCAATTGTAAATGAGATAACAACTGAACTATACAAGAACGTTAATCCTCCTCCAGGTGCAGAACAACAAGCCGGTGGAGAGCAACCAGGAGAACAGACAGGTTCTTCCCAACAAGCAGAGCAGGAACAAAAATCAGAAACTCAACAAGAAGAATCTAAAACAGGCTCTGCTAATTAGATAATTTTATCTCAAGAATAATTATTAGGATAATCTATGAGTGCAAAACGTGATTACTATGAAGTTTTAGGAGTTTCAAAATCAGCATCAGCTGATGAAATAAAATCACAATACCGAAAATTAGCTCTTAAATTTCATCCTGATAGGAACAAATCAGCTGAAGCTGGTGAGCATTTCAAAGAAATTTCAGAAGCTTATGCTGTTTTATCTGATCAAGAAAAACGAAAAATCTATGATCAATACGGCCATGCAGGTGTAGATGGAAAATACAGCACTGAAGATATTTTCCAAGGTGCTAGCGGTAACTTTAATGATGTTTTCAATGATCTTTTTGGCCGTTCTGGAGGTGGAATGAATTCAATTTTTGAGACACTCTTTGGACGGGGTGGTGGATTTGGATTTGGTGGTTTTGAACAACAAAGAGGTGCTGACTTGCTTTATGAAACATCAGTCAGCCTTGAGGATGTTTTACATGGAAAGAATATGGAGATTGAACTGAAAAAACACATCGAGTGTGAACTCTGTGGTGGATCAGGATGTGCACCAGGTTCAAGTAAGTCTAATTGTTCTACTTGTGGTGGTCAAGGGCAGGTAAGAAAAGGAAGAAGAATGGGATTTGCTTCTTTTGTTACTGTAGAACCATGTTCATCATGTAAAGGTCAAGGAACAATAATTGAAAAACCTTGTAAAGATTGTAATGGTGCTGGAAAAAAGAAAGGTGTAAAAAAATTAAAAGTTGATCTACCTCCCGGAATTGATAACGGGGATTATTCTATGCCTGGAGAAGGTGAGGTGATGCCAGGTGGTACTAATGGTGATTTAATAGTACGTGTAAGAGTACAACCACATCCAAAATTCAAAAGAGATGGCAGAGATATCTTCTATGATCAAGATATTTCAATGATTGATGCAGCTTTAGGAAAAGAAATCATGGTTTCTACACTTGAAGGTGATGAAAAAATAAAAGTTGAACAAGGAAGCCAACCAAACACCATCATTAAATTAAAAGGAAAAGGCGTTCCTCACCATAATTCTAGAAGCAGAGGTGACCAATACGTTAGATTAGTTGTTAATATTCCCAAAAAACTCAATAAACATCAAAAAAATCTCCTAGAAGAATTCAAAAATTCATTAGAATAAATGTTAGAACTTATTCCTCAATTCTTCTAAGTTCAATTTCATGACCTTCTTTCACATGTTCTGAATGACTTAATCTTATTACTTCACCAATTTTATCATCAGTATAATATTTCATATTGTATTTTCCCAAAACCTTCTTGCAATTATTACAATAAATTTCTCTGAATTCCATCTATAACTAAACTGTAATTTAGGTAAATTTGAATTTGTATCAAATTTTCAATAAAGAAACTTATTCTAGATTCCTAAAAACAACGATGCGGGAGTCGCCCAGCCTGGTCAAAGGCGTAAGGTTCAGATCCTTATCTCCTAGGAGTTCGTGGGTTCAAATCCCACTTCCCGCATACATATTCTAAAATTTTTCAAAAAAAGGAACAACTTTAAACCATAGTAAAGCGTTAGTTGCTTTATGGGTAAAGTTACAAGAGTTGGAGGCAGAGGAACCTCAAGAAGAGTTTCAGAAAAAGAAGAGGATAACTGGACAGGCGGCGCTTTCAAAGAAGTTATGAAAAAACGTCGAGAAGCTGCTGGAGACATGTATGTCACCATGGGCCGAGGAACAAAGAAAGTTAAATTTAGCGACATTGCCGAAACCAAAGGAAGACCTTCTGGTAAAGGAAGGTGGGTTTCTATGGGCCGAGGAACTGGTAGACGTTTTATCAAAGACGATTAGAAAATCAAATTTGTGGCTTTAACAGCCAACAATTTTTACTTTTTCGAATCAGTGATTTCTTTTACTTTCATTTGTAATGATTTACTAATTTTTTCTCCAGATACTTTACCGCGTAAACTCTTCATTGCCATTCCCATTAATGGCCCCATAGAACGTTCACCCTGATTTTTAATTAATCCAACATTCTCATTAACTATCTCACTGAGAATTTTTTCTAATTCTTCATCAGAAATTGTTTTAATTGATAATTTTTGTACTGCTTCATCGATTGACTTTGATTTACCAGACATGATGTTCTCAAAGATTATGTCTATTGATTCTTTTGAAATCTTATCTTCAGATAATAACTCAAATGATTTAATGATGAATTCTGGTTTAAGTAAATTCGAATCCATACCTTGTCTTTCTAGATTTGTAATTGTCGAACAAAGTGTTGATGCAACAAAATTTGGAGATATATTTCTACTCGAACAAATTTGCTCAAATAACTCTAAATAATTAGAATCAAAAATTTGTACAGTTAATTGAGGATTCAATTGATACTTTTTTTCAATTTCAGCAATAGACTCATCCCAAGATTTTGGAATATTATTTCTAGCAAATTCAAGTTCTTTATGAGTAACAACTAATGGTGGAATATCAGTTTCAGGATACATCCTCGATGCACCGGGTCTTGGTCGTAAATACACTGTCTCTCCTGTTTGCGTAGCGAGTCTAGTTTCTGCTGGAACACCATTTTGTGCATCTTTTATTCTGTTAATAATAGAATTAATCGCAAAATCAATTTTAGACTCAGGTGCTGCAATAATTAAGAAAGCATCATCATTATCAGTTTCTAATTGTTTTTTTATCTCTTCCAAATCTGATTCTTCAATTCCATAATTTGGAAGCTCATCTGAATGAAAAACACCACCAATTCCAAAGAATCTTACAAGCTGACCAATTTCTTTTCCTAAACGAATTCCTTCATAAGGTGAATAACTAAACATTCCTGCAAAATTTTTGATTCTTATGGCTTTGATTATGGCATTTTCTTTGAAAGCTTTTTGAATAATTTTAGATGTACTTTTCCTAAACATTTCAGTAATATCAAAAATATCTTTTTTAGAAATGTCTTCTAAATCACGTTCTTGCAGTTTTTGAGAAATCAAAATTAAGCCATGTTGCCTTTTTGCTTCATATTCTACAACTTTTTCTAATTGATCTAATTGTTGAACACCTTTTACTTCTACTACACCACTATTACTAACTGAAACGTTCACATCTTGTCTAATTGAACCCAAACCTCTGGTAACTTTTTTTGTAGTTCTAAGTAATCGACCAAGAGCTAAGGCAATTTTTTTCATTTCTGTAGGTCCTGCAGAAACTGGCTCTAATGCAATCTCTACAAGAGGTATTCCTAATCTATCTAAACTGTAATCTCTTTCAGCATCTTTATCTTTGAGAAGTTTTGCAGCATCCTCTTCAAGACAAATTGATTGTACACCAACTTCTAATCCATCAACTTTTAGATTTCCTCCTTGAGAAATCAACATTGTTCTTTGAAATCCAGACGTGTTAGAACCATCAACTACAGTCTTTCTCATAGGGTAAATCTCACTAAAAATATTTGATTGAAGAGCCGATGCAATTTGTAGGGCAATCTCTTTTGCTTCTGGGTCTAGTTCATGAGGGGGTTCTTCATCTTTTTCTACTAAACAGCTACTCTGAGGATTTGCATAATAGATTATGGTTTTTGATTTAATATTTTCAAATAATGCAGCGGGGTCGTATTCACCCATTTCACTTTTTGATGCCTTTAGTCTACGAGAAAATTTTTGAGTGTATTCATCAGATTCTATGGGTGTACAGTTGCAAAATAATTTCTTATTTGTGGCTAACTGTTGATGTATCTCTAAGCCTACCTTTAATCCAATAGAGTCTAAATTTAATTCTGACACTTTAGTAATAATTCTCTACTCTCTTTAAAACTTAATCAGAAAATTCCATTGAAATTTCTTGCAACATAATTTGTTTCATTTCTTCTAAATTGTTACTGTTTCCTAATGCCCACATTGCTTTTACTAATGCAGTTTCTGGAATCATATCTTTTAGTGGAATTATCCCTAACTCCATGAGATCTCTCCCACTTTCATAAACGGTCATTCTAACTCTTCCATCAATACATTGTGAAGTCATTCCCAAAAACAATCCTTTCTCATTTGCTTTTTTTACACTTTCATACATTGTTTTTCCAATGTGGCCTAAACCTGTTCCTTCAAAAATTATGGCCTTAAATCCTGAATCTACAATGTAATCAATAATTTTTGGATCAAAACCAGGATGATATTTGATCAAGGCTACATTTGAATCAAAGTTTTGCTTGAGAGAATATTCATCTTTAGCAAAAAATTTTCGTTTAAGATTTTTTTCAACTTTTTCATTAAAAATTAAAAATGCAGGATCTCCACCAATGGTTTGGAATGCGCCTCTTTTGCTTGTATGATTTTTTCTCACTCTAGTTCCTACATGACATGCAATTAGATCATCACTCTCATTATGATGCATCACAACATAAACTCCATTTGATTCTGATTCTACAAGAAATCGTACAGCTGAAATCAAATTCTGAGAAGCATCAGAAGAAGGTCTATCTGATGATCTTTGTGAACCTACCAATGCTATTGGTTTTGGAAATCCTGATAATGCAAATGAAAGAAATGATGCTGTGTACTGCATAGTATCAGTTCCATGGGCAATAATAATTCCCTTATAATCCGAATTTGCATAGGCATCTAGTTTTTCAGCAATCGCTTTCCAATTTTCAGGTTGCAAGTTCTCAGAATATTCTGAAAACAAAACTTCAGCATCAATATTTGTAATTTCAGCTAATTCTGGAACTGAAGAAATAAGATCTTCAGCAGTTAATGCAGGAGTTACTGCTCCTGTTCTATAATCAACTTTACTTGCAATTGTTCCCCCAGTTGATAAAAGCAAAATTTTTGGCAACTTTGGATTCAATTCTTTTTGAACAGATTCTTTTTCAGCAGTTATTTGACTTGAAGATATAATTTCAATTTTTTCTATTTTGCCTATCTCTAAACCAATGTTATAACCACTCTTTAATTTTAGAACAATGTGCTTATCATCACTTTGTTCGTATCTAGGCATCAAAATTCCTTCATATGTTAATTCCGAAAAAATTTTGGCAGTATCTCCTACCCTGATGTTGTTATTTTTTAAAAATTCAAGAGACTTTCCTTTGTAGCCTCTGTATTCAGACATTTAGGAGGATTAAAGAGCCTTTTTTATTAAAATTACCTGTAGTAGGAAGCTACTAGCTTTTCTCCTACTTTCAAGTCCTTTTGCTCTCTTACTTTCTTTACTGCTTCTTCAAAGTGTTTCATAGTTACTCTGGCTGCTTCTGAACTCTTTTCAACTTCTTTAGCTTCAGGATGACTATCAAGATATTCGTGAATAACTAGAGATACCGCAGTGTTTGCAATTGCAGCAACATCTGCTCCACTCATGCCATCAGTATTTTCAGCAATTTTATCGAAATCAACATGTTCAGGATCTGCTGGATCACTTACAGCAGGAATCTTTTCTGCATTAATCTTCAATATGCTCTTTCTACTGTCTTTGTCAGGTAGTGGTATCTGAATGATCTTATCAAATCTGCCAGGACGAAGTAATGCAGGATCAATCATGTCAGCTCTATTTGTTGCTGCTAGGACTACTACTCCATGCAAATTCTCCATACCATCTAATTCTGTTAATAGCTGACTAACTACGCGCTCTGTTACTGCTGTTTCTCCTCCAGCTCCTCTAATTGGAGCAATAGAATCAATTTCATCAAAGAAGATTACACATGGAGAGGCTTGTCTTGCTCTTCGGAATATTTCCCTTATTCCTCGCTCAGATTCTCCAACCCACTTTGATAACAATTCAGGTCCTCTAACAGAAACAAAGTTTGCTTCACTTTGTGTTGCAACTGCTTTAGCTAGCAAAGTCTTTCCAGTTCCACTAGGTCCATGCAATAAGATTCCACGAGGCATTCTATGACCAAGTTTGTCATATAACATTGGATACTTCATTGGCCATTCGACTGCTTCTTGAAGCTCTCGTTTAACATCAGCTAATCCACCTACTTCATCCCATTTTACATCAGGATTTTCAATGAAAACTTCTCTCATTCCAGATGGAGTAACTTCGATTAGTGCTTTTTGGAAATCTTCATGATTTACAATTAACTTATCCAAAGTTTCTGGTGGAATTTTTTCATCTTCTAAATTAAGTTCGGGTAATAATCTTCGCAAACATTTCATTGCAGCTTCTTTACAAAGATACTCTAAATCCGCACCGACATAACCATGACTAATTGCTGCAACATGATCAATCTCTACCTTTCCTTCGCCTTCATCTTTTAATGGCATGTTTCTTGTGTGAATTGCCAGAATGTCTTTTCTTCCTTTCTTGTCTGGAACTTTGATTTCAATTTCTCTGTCAAATCTTCCTGGTCTACGAAGTGCAGGATCTATTGCATTTGGTCTGTTTGTAGCAGAAATTACAATTACTTTTCCTCTTGCTTCTAATCCATCCATTAAAGATAGCATCTGAGAAACTACTCTTCTTTCAACTTCTCCTGTAACTTCTTCTCTTTTTGGAGCAATTGAATCAATTTCATCAACAAAAATTATTGATGGTGCTTTTTCTCTTGCTTCTTTGAAAATTTCTCTTAATCTTGCTTCACTTTCACCGTAAAACTTACTCATAATTTCTGGTCCAGATATACTGATAAAATGTGCATTGCTTTCATTAGCAACTGCTTTAGCTAGCAAAGTCTTTCCAGTTCCTGGAGGTCCATACAAAAGAACTCCTTTTGGAGCTTCAATACCAAGTTTTTCAAAAATTTCAGGATGTCGTAAAGGTAACTCAATCATTTCTCGTACTTTTTTAATTTCATCAGTTAATCCACCAATATCCTCATAGGTGACCTGGGGGACACCTCTTAATGTCTCACCTTTCTCAGCAATATGGAAAACTGTTTTTTGAGTAACAAGTACAGCGTCAGCTGCAGGAGTAACTCCAATAACCTGAAAAGTTAACCTTCCACCAAAATATGGAACCATCACATTATCGCCTTTAATCAAAGGAACACTCTCTAGTGCATCTGCAAGATATCTTTCATCGATTGGTGGGATTGCTTCTAATGGAGCAACTACTACTTTTTCTGCTGCGACTGCCTTGATTTTTCTCACAGAAATAGTATCACCAATTGCTATGCCAGAATTATTTCTACCAAGTCCATCAATTCTTATGATTCCCTTTCCTTCATCTGAGGGATACAATGGAAGACATTTTGCAACTGTTCTTCTTTTACCCTTTATCTCAATAACATCTCCTGTAGAAGCATTTAGAGTATCCATAGAATCATAATCAATTCTAGCTACTCCTCTACCTACATCTCTTGTATATGCTTCAAGAACTTTGAGAGAAAGCGCATTCTGGCTCATAGAAAAATTCTCTCTGCCTAATTTTTATATCTTTGGCGTTTCAGAAACGACAATACCAAATTTTCAATCACAAACTTAAAATCCGTAATGAAAAAGAAACGATCTACTTGGGAAAAAGACCATTAGTTAGAAGACGTGGCCGTGGAGGCATGCAGTTTAGAGCAACTGTTACTGGAAAGGTAGCTCGCTCAAAATATCCTAGTTTTACCCTATCCGATCAGCATGAGGGCGAAATTATTGATTTAGTTCATGAAAGAGGAAGGGATGCGCCTCTAGCCAAAGTTAGATTTGAAGATGGCTCGATCTCACATGTCCCTGCAGTACTTGGAACAAAGGTCGGTTCAAAAATTCAATTTGGTTTAAAGTCTAAAATTGAAGACGGAAATGTCATCAGTATTCAAAACATACCTGACGGCACAATTGTTTGCAATATTGAAAAGCACTTTGGAGATGGTGGGGCTATTGTCAAGTCAGCAGGAACAAGTGCTACTGTTTTCTCTCATGGAGAAGACGGTGTTACTGTAAAACTTCCTTCCGGTAAATTTACTACTCTTAATCCACAAAATCGTGCAATGATAGGAACATTGGCTGGTGGTGGTACCGGTGAACGTCCTCTAATGAGTGCAGGTGGAAAATGGCGAAAGTTTAGATCAAGGGGCAGAAAGTATCCATTAGTTCGTGGAGTTGCTCAAGCAGCATATGTTCATCCACACGGTGGTGGAAGACATCAACATGTCGGACAGAGCTCCACAGTTGCTAGAGATGCACCCCCTGGAGCCAAGGTAGGTAGCATTGCAGCAAGAAAGACTGGAAGAGCCAGAATCAAAGAAAGAAAATAATCCTAAATTATAACCTAAAATTGATTAATGGCCTTGCAAAAAACAGATTTGCATGGCAAAACAACGAGTTAGACTTTTTGTTACTGGTAAAGTCCAAGGAGTTTTCTTTAGACAAGCTCTCAAAGTTATGGCCAAAAAAAATAATGTTTTTGGTTGGGTTCGTAATCTCAAAGATGGTCGTGTAGAAACAATACTTGAAGGCGAAGATATTGATGTCAGCCATGTAGTTGAGTGGTGTCATGCAGGTCCTGCAAATGCAAGAGTAGAAGATATTGATATAATAAATGAAAAATTTACTGGCGAATTCTCAAAATTCGAAGTACTTTACTAAATTAAAAATAATTTTTAAAATAAAATGGTAGTAGCCCTACTGGTTCCAGTCTAGACGGATAGCCCCATTTCAAGGCATACAAGATCCGCCACGTTGACGAGGAAGCGTGGATGCTCCAACTTAGGATTGCTCCCTCCCGGACCTCATCCCTTTCGATGGTTCGGTCTTAGAGACTATCCCTTCGGATAATTCTAGTCCTGCAACCACCCGCCTCGGCGTGATTTCATTTCCGCACACCAAGCGGGAATTACCTTTCTAGAGATTTACCCAGTAGTTACTGATCTCTGCATATAGCCGGTTTCAGAATAGGGCACGGCTGGCACCCTGATCCTACCTACTACCATTTTTTCTTACAAAGGATTGTTATATTTGCATTAGGTTTTATTTTGTTTTAATTTTAAAATCGTGTTGCATACAGAACAAATTTTTCCTGTAGACTCATTTCCACAATTTGAGCAGATAGTTTTCTGTTTATAGTTAGAATCTTTTACAATTTGTGAAATTTTAAGTGTAGAATTTAACAGATTATTCTTGATCCCACTATGAGAATTTTCTAACGAATTCAAAAATTCTCTAATTTCAGTTCTTATTCCTTCATTCATGTGAGGACATGGTTCTGATTGGAATGGAATATCATTTGTAAATGCATAAAACACAATTTCTGATTCATAAATTTCACAAAATGGCTTGATCTTTCTTATTGTATTTGAAGAAGTATCAGGATCCATCCAACCGATCTTATTTGTATCCCCTGATAACATATTGATTACAAAAGTTTGGAGCCCATCATCCAAATTATGTGCAGTTGCAATAACGTCAGCATTGCAGTCTTTTGCTGCATGCTCAAATGCTCTACGTCTTAGTATGCCACAAATTGAACAAGAAGATGTTTTTTCATTTTCTCTTAAATCAAGTGCTTCATCAAGGGTAAGCTCAAACAAATCTTTGTAAGAATAGGTTTTATGGTCAATATTTAGCTCTGAACAAAACTTGTCAACTATATCCAATGCCTCATCACGATATCCAGGAATTCCTTCATCTATTGTAATAGCTTTAATCCTAAAATTATGAGTTTTAGACATTTGGTCTAGAATATGTAATAAAACCAGAGAGTCTTTTCCTCCTGAAACTGCTACACAGACAAATTCATCATTTTTTATCATATTATACTTTGAAATTGTTTTAGCAGTTTTTCTTAGAATAGAATTTGAAAAACATGCAGAACACAAATTTTCTCCAGAATATTTTCTAGAATATACAGCTACGTTTTCACATCTAGCACATTTCATACAAAATACTCTAAAAATTATTCTTTAATATCTTCTTGGATTTTAAATTGTAAACCATCCAGATTTTGCATATGATAAACCAATATTCAAACCAAATAAAATAAAAGTAAATGCATAGATTCCCCACATTAATCCATTAACTGCTTTGTCTGAGATTTTTTGATCAATTATACTGTGAATGAATTTTCCTCCATCTAAAATGGGTAAGGGAAGCATGTTGATTATACCAATAAAAAATGAGATCATCCATAACCAAAGCAAGAACATAGACAATTGGGGATTATTCCATTCAATGAAATTGTATTTTGGAATAAATGCAAAAGAATTGTCCCTCATTATGCCCACTAAACCTTTTTCTGGATCGTCAGGTGATGCCATAATTTCTACAGGAAATTGTAGCTGTTGACCATCTCTAACTACTGAAACATTAACAGTTTCACCAGGAATTAACTCAATTTTTTGAAAATCAATCGGAGAAATTACTTTAACATCGTTTATGGCAGTAATCATATCATTAGGTAAAAGTCCAGCTTTTTCTGCTCCTGAACCTTCTATAAGAGAAATAATGTAAACGCCTTCTGGAGGATCATAAAATGTACTGAGTAATGGTTCAGGTAAAATTATTGCAAAGAGAGGATTTGTTAGAAGAATTGCGCCCAATACCAAAGCAAAAATAACGTTTGAAGTAGCTCCTGCACCAATTACTCTAAGCTTTGAAATTTTTCTAGCCTTGTTAAATTCTTCTTCATCAGGCTCAACAAATCCTGCAAACATTGCAATAAATATTGCAAAGCCTCCAGTTTTGATTTTAATTTTTTCTAGAGTTGCAACTATGCCATGTGCTCCTTCATGAATCACTAAAACTATAGGAATTGATAACAGAAAATTCAGTATAGAGGATGATGATGTTAAAGTAATTCCTGGTATCAATACAGTAACTTCAGCAAACTCAGTTGGTTCTACAAAAAACTTTGAAACATTTGATAGCAAAAACCAGAATGCAAATCCCATCATAAGAAATCCTGAAACAACACTTACATCAGCAAACACACGAATTCCTCTTCTTGTACGTGATAGCATTTTTGTGAGAACTGATTGAACTCCTTTGTTTTTGTAAACTAGACTGTATGCTTTAATCTCAAATCCATGTTTTTCTAATTTCAAACCTTTAGCGACTACAACTATGATAACCCACGCTAAAAGAACGTAAATAATCGAATTTTGTGTTATAAAATCAAGTTCCAAGTAAACTGCTACTTTTTTTAATTACGTACATTTATCGGTTACTGTGAATCCAGTCATAATTGTCTCTACTTATCCCAACAAAAAATCATTAAACAAAATTTCCAATCAAGTTGTCAAAGACAAGCTTGCAGCTTGTGTTAACATCTCAAAAATTTCATCTGTTTATTCATGGCAAGGAAAAATTGAAAATGCACCTGAATACCTAGCATTTTTTAAGACCACTCAAAAAAATAAAAGAAAATTAAAAGAAAAAATTAAAAAAACTCATCCTTACGATGTACCAGAAATTGCAGAAATTTCTGTAAAGTCTATCAATCAGTCTTATCTCAAATGGCTAATCAGTTCCACTCTTTAGGACTGTATTGGAAATCTTAACAATGAGACTATCCCACCCAATCCTGTTACTCTAAGTCCTAGATCAGTAGTTGAATCCACACTGTATGCTTTAACACCCTTGCTTTCAACTTCATTTAAAAACTCGATAATTTTTTGCTCATCCTCTGTTTGAATAATTTTATCTGAAAACACCAATGAATCTATAGCTCCAAATTGATTTGCCTTTTGTGTTTCATCAAAACCCATGGTGAATTTGTTACTTTTTTTGTTAGCAAGTGCCATAATCTCATCAATAATTGATGATACCTTTGCCAGTTTACTATCTGACATTATATCCTTCATGATTTCAGATTTTGTAAACGTGTAAATTCCATCTTCTCCGCCAGAGTCTACCCCTTCAACAACCTGAATCTTGTGGTTTTGACCAAGCTTTGATTTTTGCAAAAAATTTCCAAATCGTTTTTTTGTTTCACCTGGACCAAAAATAATCAACAAATCTTGTGATTTAATTGCAGATGATATTGCAAGATGAACTTGTTCAAAAAATGNNNNGTTCCTTTTAGTCTTGCAATTCCACAATCGCCTGTATCTATTGCCACTAAAAGAAATCCTAACTTTTGATTATTTGATTTTAGCAATTTTCTTTCAATTGCAGACCATTTTTTCTTTGTAAATGTGAATCCTTCATTTGCTTTAATCAAAAAAGAATGATGTGACCCATGTGGCACTGAATCATTGTTTGATTCTTTAATTACTCCATGAATTCTTAGTCTATCTAGTACATTATCTAATGATATCTTTTCTGCTTCTAATGCAATTCTAATTTTGACTTTTTCTCCTCTATCTGGTCTAGAATATTCTTTATCTCGTTTTATCACTCTAGTTGTGTCTCCAACAATTCTATCTCCTGGCTTTATTATTCTCCGTAAAGTAAGTAAATCATCAGATTCTTCTGGAATAACAGAAATTGAATTGTCATCTATAACTTTTGTAATCATATTGATACTCTATAGAATATAGTAATAAAAAAAAGAATTTAGCTAGTTATTTCATTAACTTTGGTTTTATCTTCCTCAGTTTTCTTTTTCACGTAATTTTCTACCCAATCAAGTGTTATGACACCGGCTTCTGCAAGATTTACAAGTGAATTAGATGATGCATCTCCTGAAACTTTGCCATTATGTCTTCTTATCTGACGCCATTTCAAAGATGTATTTCCACTCTTTGAGTTATAGATAATTCCTAAGACATCTCTNNCGAATTTTTTTCAATGTAACTTTGTCTGCTGCCTCAACATAAATAGAGCCAAGATTTTCTTCTCTTTCAGCAAATACTTCATAGTCTTCAAGATAGCTTTTTGGTGCAAAAGAACTACATGTACTTGCAATAATGAATTTCCTGAAACTCTCTAATGATGCAGGAGTGTCTATTTTGACCATTTCTTAATAAATATCGTATTTGCCATTTATCAAGCTTCTTGAAAGACTCAATTAGGATTTTAGCAAAATTTGCTATGCAGGCAGTGATGAACGTATCCCATTGATTGATGATATGGATCTTGAGTTCTGAGCCTGCTACTTAGAATTATTATGTGTCAAACAAATTCTTTGAGACATGGAATCATTAACAGAATACCTGACATTTACTACAAAAACAAGAAGAGCTTTTGTAAACATCACGCCACAGATTGAAAAACTAGTAAAAAAAAGTAATGTAAAGGATGGATTCTGTCTTGTAAATGCAATGCATATCACTGCTAGTGTTTTTATAAATGACAATGAAGGTGGTTTACATCAAGATTATGAAAAATGGTTAGAAGGTTTAGCTCCTCATGAACCAATTGAACAATATGAACATAACAAAACTGGTGAAGATAATGCTGATGCACATCTAAAAAGACAAGTTATGGGAAGAGAAGTTGTTGTTGCAATAACTAATGGTGAACTTGACTTTGGTCCATGGGAACAAATCTTCTATGGAGAATTTGATGGAAGAAGAGCTAAAAGAGTTTTAGTAAAAATAATTGGTGAATAAAATCAAAACTTAACCAAAATCTGCATCTCTTTTCTGACTCTGATTTTCATTTGCTCTTGCAGAATTTCTAAACTCATCATCATGATTTTGAGGACCATGACCACATTTTACGCAAGCTACTTTGAATCCATTCTCATTTTTCTGATATGTTTCACATCCACAAAAACATGCCATAATGTACCACAAACTAATTAGGATATATCTCTTAATGAAAGAAAATCAGAAGATTAATCTTCTTTTTGTTCAGAAACGGTTGCTTTTGCACAACATTCTCCAGGTGGAATATCATTATCATGAGGACATTTTCTTGGATGTTTTAACATGGTACAAAGAGCATTTGTGAATTGTTTGTTCATATGATGTTCAACACCACAAACCATCTCTTCATCAATTTCGATTTTTAGTGCACTATCCATTAGAACTTCTAAGAGTCTGCTATTTCTCATCATCTCAGAACCAATTCTTTCTCCTTCATCTGTTAGGGTAACTCCGGCTTTGTTGTAATTTACCAGTTTTTGCTCATTTAGTTTCTTTAACATCTGAACTACACTAGGTTGTCTAACATTGAGCATTTTTGCAATTGTGCTGATTTTTACATCTTCTTTACGTTCTCTAATGTGCCAAATTGCCTTTAGATACATCTCAACATGCTCGGCTTCTGCAGTTCCAACAAACAATACTTCTTGATCTAAAGCGTCCATATCATACCTTCTTTGAATCTTTTAATAAATATTCGAAATATTCACGCGCAAAGCCTGCCAGACCTGCATGATCTGCCCAAATTGCCACAGTATCTGACTGACTAGATTCACCTACTTCAGGACCTAATAATATCACAACATATCTTTTATC
>JABAOE010001403.1_pt1 | contig 37491 bp, 38 predicted proteins | sample 7062141 | NCBI WGS metagenome assembly JABAOE01 (sample SAMN14538627, study PRJNA623070) | marine sediment metagenome | biome: marine biome [ENVO:00000428]; feature: marine pelagic biome [ENVO:01000023]; material: deep marine sediment [ENVO:00002113] | place: India: Gulf of Khambhat ...
AGAAAGGCAGCTCCTAAGAGAAAAGCAGCTAAAAAACGACGATAAATCGTCAACAACATTAACAATCGTCATTTAGAGGCGATTTGTTTTCCTTTTTCTAATTTAACATAAAAAGTACTTTTTTCCGTGGTAGAGTGATTGTGAATCTAGTTGGATTAACACTCAAAGAAAATTTTCTGTCATGACTCTTCATAATATTCTTACAATTCCCAAGTCTTAATGCAGTTCCTTTTTCTTTTAATGGCAATAAGGTTTGAAAAATTTGATAAAGGTAATTTTCTATAATCCATTTTCCAGAATTTTCTACTAATATCTTAATTTTTAAATTTAATTTTTTATCATGAATTTTTATTGTTCCTTTTTCATGAATTGAATTTTTTGTATTTTAAATCAAATTAAAAAATTCTAATACAAATAACTCATCAATTTTATTTGTTCTTCTGTTGTAATGATGTCTTTTGCAGTTAATAATTCTAAAAGATCTTTGAACAATGCTTTTTGTTCTGCAGACATTCCACCGGCAACTCCTTTTTCTCCAGGTGGACCTGGTGGACCTCTTGGACCTGGTGGACCTACTGGTCCTTGTTCACCTACTGGGCCTTGTTCTCCTGTTGGGCCAATTGGACCTGTTGGACCACGTTCACCTTGTGGACCTTGAATTCCTTGTGGACCTTGTGGACCTTTTTCTCCTGGAGGACCAGAGGGACCTCTTTCTCCTTGTGGACCTTGTGGACCTTGTGGACCTTTATCTCCAGGTGGACCGGGTAATCCAGTTGGGCCTTTTTCTCCCTGTTGTCCCGTTGGTCCTTTTTCACCTTTTTCACCTTGAGGGCCTGGAACTCCGGTAAGACCTTTTTCTCCAGCAGGACCTTGGGGACCTTGTGGACCTTTTTCACCAATAGGACCTTCGGGGCCTTTGGGGCCTTTTTCACCAATAGGACCAGGTGCACCCTTGACACCTTTTTCTCCTTGTTGTCCAACTGGACCAGTAATTCCTTTTTCTCCTTGTGCGCCAGGAGGACCTTTGTCTCCTTGTTGTCCAATTGGACCGGTTAATCCTTTTTCACCAATAGCTCCTTGAGGTCCTTGTTGTCCCTTCTCTCCTTGAGGACCTGTTGGACCTTTCCCTCCTTTTTCTCCGGGAGGACCAGATACACCTTTTTCTCCAATTGGTCCTGTGGAACCAGTTGGACCTTTTTCTCCGGGAGGACCTGGCTCCCCTTGTATTCCTTTTTCACCTTGAACACCTGGCGGACCTGTAGGACCTTTTTCTCCCTGTGGGCCAGGTGGGCCTGTAATTCCTTTATCTCCAGATACACCTTGAGGTCCTTTGTCTCCTTTTTCTCCTGGAGGACCTCTTGGACCAAGTGGACCTTTATCTCCAGTTGGACCTGTTAATCCTTTATCTCCTTTATCACCCATTGGCCCTCTAAGACCAGTTTGACCTTTTTCTCCAATCGGGCCAGTTGGACCTTTTTCTCCTTTTTCTCCTGGAGGTCCAATGATTCCTTTTTCGCCTTTTTCTCCTGAAGGGCCTGTTAGTCCTTTTTCGCCTTTTTCTCCTTTGTCACCTGTCAGTCCTTTATCTCCAGATGGTCCTTTATCTCCAGATGGTCCTTTATCTCCAGATATTCCCTTTGGGCCAGTTAATCCTTTTTCACCGGTTGAGCCTCTTTCCCCAGGTGGACCCTGTGGACCTTTTTCTCCTTGAGGACCATGTGCACCTCTAGGACCTGGTGGGCCTTGGGGACCTGTTGGACCTCTTTCACCAGTGGGTCCCTTTGCACCTGCAGGTCCTTTTGATCCTGCAGGTCCTTTTGCTCCACTAGCTGTAGGGGTAGGGGAGGGTTCAGGTTCTGGTGTTGGTTCAGGTGAGATTGTTTCTTGTTGAGTTTCTTTGGGTATGGTTTTTTCCTCAACAGAAGTTTCCTTTGGTTTTATGGGAGCTCCAATTGAAACATCAAAAATAGAATACAAAGATGAAAGTAAATCATTGACAACAACCCAAACTTTGTCATAAGTGAAAACAGAATCTGAAATTGGATTATCCCCAGAACCTAAAGTTTCTGAGAAATTTCCATTTCTTACTCGAAGGTGATAATTGCCACTCCACAAGGAAGAGAAAGTTTTGTTTTTAATTTGATCCTCTGAAGGTTCTTCAGCAACAATAGAGATTTGAACTTCATAAACTCCAGATTCTCTGAAAGGGGCAGGACCTTCTACACTCAGTTTAGAATAAGACACATCCGTTGTTTTGAATCCCAAGTATTTCTATATTTTCAAGAATTCATACTATTGTGCATTAGGCACGATTCAGGATAGTATTTATCTAGATTAAATGTCCATTACCAACTAGTGAAGAGACCTTTTAAGAGAAAATCCAAAGTGGAAAAATCAGAAATTACTGAGAAAAAGGAAATTACCAGCCTAGTGGATGCTGATTATAATCGTAAAAAGCTCTTCAAAAAGGGCGTAAATTTGATGGCAGATGAAAAACTCGAGGAGGCAGTAGAAGTGCTTGAAACAGCACTTCGTATTGATCCTGAAAACATCGAGACCCTAATGAAATTAGGATATGCAAGATTTCATTTGGATGATCATTTAGGAGCTCTCAAAGTTTATGACAAAGTTTTAGATATTGACGTTACAAATCCTGAAGCTTGGAATTTGAAATCTTTAGTTCATTATGAACAGAAAAAATATGCAAAAGCCCTGGACTGCACTGAAAAAGCAGTAGAATCAGACCCAACTTATGGAATGGCTTGGTACAATAAAGCATGTTTTCAATCGCTTCTAAACCAGGTACCCGAATCTCTAGAGTCTTTGAAACGTTCGATTGAAATTGATGTTAAAAATGCAAGAAAGTCCATTAGGGATAGAGACTTTCTAAATGTAAAAACAGAAGAAGGATTCAAGAGAATTGAAGAAGTTGTTGTTTTAGAATCTATTCGACAAGGATACCACACAATTGGGGCAATTGTTTGGACCACATTTATTGATAAAATTGATGTTGAGAAATCTTTGCAAAAATTAATGGCAAAAGGTTTGATTATTCAAAATGAAAAGCGAGATGGATTACACAGAATTCCTGTGTGGGATTTAGCTCCAGATGTAGCTCAAAGAATGGGAGAAGAAAAGAAAAGTTTGTTTGGAATTACAAGAAAGAAATTACCAACTCCTGTTAAGAACTTGAAGAATCTTAGCGAGGCAATTCAAATTGCAAGACAATCTATAGAAGAAGAAGACTTGGAAAAAACTATCGACATCTTTGATGAATTCATTGAGACATCAAGATCCGGAGAAGAGATGATTGAAAACTTCTTTGATGAACACAGAGAGATTAGATTATGGAAGATTAGACTCAAAGATAGAGGAGTTGACTATATCATCGACAATAAAGAAAAAATGTTAGATTTGCTTGATAACATTGAAAGCACAATAACCAAAAAATTAAGAGAAAAGGTAGCCTAGTTATTCTGCAGACAAATCCCAATAATTTGCATCTTGTTGTTTTTCGGTGGGTTTTGACAAGCTCTTCCATTCTTTAAAAGATCGAACATACAGTTTTGCATTTGGAAGTCCTGCTGATTTTAAGGCATAATATGCCAAACCTGAAAGCGTTCCAACACTTCCACAATAAGTAATAATTTCAGAATCTCCGGATATGCCTCTATTATCTAACAATCTCTTCATGTCTTCTTTTGGTCGAAGAATTTTATCATTAGAGGCTAAGGTTCTGTATGGTAAGCTAATGGCGCCAGGAATATGTTGCTCTAGATAGTTTAATCTCTCTCTATTATCAACTAAAATCACATCTTTTCGTTCTTTGGCAGATTCAAGATAATCTGCAGTAGCCAAAATTTCAGATCTTAGTTTAAGGGAGTGTTCTTTTGTTTGTATTTCTGGTATTTTGTCATCGTTTTCTAATCCCAATGATTTCCATTTACTATAAGTGGTTTCAAGTAAAGATACATCATTGTGTCCCAAGTATTCCAGTGTCCATGCGACACGAGAAGCTAATGCTCCAAACGTATCGTCATAAACCACCACAGAAGTTTCATCATCAATTCCCATAGAATTTACAAGCTTTAAGACTCGCTCTGGACTATCATCAGATAGTAGGTTTGCCAGAGGCAAGTTTACAGCAGTGGGAATATGATTTTGCTTATAATCTTCTTCTCTACGTACGTCTATTACACGAACACTTTTGTCTCTAATTTCTGATCTTAATGAATCGACATTTGTGGTTGCACCCACAATCTTCTCTTGGCTCAAGCTGCACATTCACCTTTGCCGGTCTTTGTATGATAACTAGAGTCACTTCCATAATCAGTGTAAAAGTCAGGATCCTCTGTTATTGAGGGAGGTAGTGTTAACGGGGTTAGAATTTTTTTAAGGTCATCCATTGTTTTGATTTGTGAATCATCAACTCCATTAACTACTCTATGTATCCACGATTTCAAGTCGTCATCAGGTTTTTTGTTTTCTTTGAACAATTCTATTATTTTCAAAATCATTGGAATTACTCTTTTTGCAGGTACTCGTAAACTGCTGGCCCCTAACATTGTTTCACCATCTGAACGTCCTCCTAATTGCATCATATAGTTTGGGAACATGTCTTTCTCTACCCTTCCACCGCCACCAAAGAATCCAATGGTGGCAATTCCGTGTTGGCCACAAGAATTTGGACATCCACTTATCTTGATTGATGATTCGCGCAAGTCATCATCTTCATCTAGTTTTAATTCTAGAAATTTTCGTTGAATTTCTTTTGCAAGTCTGTGGGAATTAGTCAAGGCAAGATTACATGAGGTAGTGCCAGAACAACCAATGGGTGCGGCCATGGTAAGAGACCCAGATTTGGCCAAACCTACCTTCAATAGTTGATCGTAGAGACGAGGCAAATCATCCTCGTGGACATATCTTAAGGCAATATTTTGAGTAAATCCTGCTCTTGCGAGGCCTTCTCCTGAAAATTCTTGGATGATTTCTGATAATGCGTGAAGTTGATTTGATGTAATATCTCCAGCTTCCTGTGCAATGAAAACAGAATAGTACCCATCTTGTTTTTGCTTGAAGGTGTTACCTTTCAACCACCTAGGATAGCCATCAGGGTTTTGAGAACCACTTTCATCTGAAATTCTAATAGGTCGTTTAATTTCTTGAGGAGTGTCATCTACATTTAGTCTAGTTACGACAGATTGTGTAGCCCTTACAATTGCTCTTTCTTTGAGAACAAGATTTTGGAATTTTTCCCATCCCATGTCAGCTACAAGGTAACGCATTCTGTTGCGAGCTAAATTCTTTCTATCCCCTAACCTATCAAAAATTCTCACTACAGCAATTGAGGTATACAAAAGATCTTCTTCAGGGGTAAAGTCTTCTAATTGATGACCCACATAAGATTTGTTTCCCAATCCACCTCCAAGGAAAATTTTGAATCCCTTTTGAGTAGAACCATCTTGTGTTCTTGTTTGTGGAATTAACCCAACATCTACCATTCTTACCATTCCATGTTTTTCGCAACATGTGAAATTGAATTTGAATTTTCGAGGAAGATTTTGGGCCATTGGATTACGCAAAAAGAATCTTGCTGTTGCAAGGGCATATGGTGTTGAATCAAACTTCTCATCAGGACAAACACCTGAAGTGGGACTACACATTACATTTCTTACAGTGTTACCACAAGCTTCTCTTGATGTTAAGCCAACTTCTGTCAGTCCCCTCATAATTTCGGAAACGTCTTCAAGTACAACCCAATGTAGTTGAATATTTTCACGAGTTGAAAAGTGGGCACTCCCAATTGAGAATTGTTCACTTAGTTGGGATAATTTTTCAAGTTGTTGAGGATAGACTTCTCCTGCAGGCAACTTAATTCTGACCATGGCATAATCATCAGCTAATCTTGTACCATATGCTCCATGTTGTAATCTAAATCTCCTAAAACTATCTGCATCATATTTTCCCTGGCGATAGAGTTTCACGGTATTGGCAAAATAGTCAGCCTCCTGATTTCTTGCCCAGTTAATTTTTCCTTTCTTAGGTTTTGGCCTGGATTGCTTTAGGTTGGATAGTGTCAATACAAATCAATCTCGTTGATTTCGGTTATAAATTTTTGATATAGGAAATTTTGGTACTCAATCTCATAATATAGTACCCATTATTTCACACCACCCAACTTCAAGATACAAAAATTAGGATACACTAAGTTTCTAATTTTGTGCGAAAGTTTTAATGTCAAATAAAAAATCAAATTTATCATGCAAGAAGCAACAGTTGCACAAAAATCTGATAAAATTTTCACAGACGTAAAAGAAGTTGAAATTACACGTGCTATTGCAAATGAGTTTCATGATGTATTAATTGATAGGGCTGAATCTGACGTCATAATTATTGGTGCAGGTCCAGCCGGATTAACTGCGAGTCGCGAACTTTCAAACAGAGGTTTCAAAGTTTTAGTGATTGAGCAAAATAACTATCTTGGTGGCGGATATTGGTTAGGAGGATATATGATGAATCCTGTAACAGTAAGAGAACCTGCTCAGAAAATTTGGGATGAGTTGGGAGTTCCATACAAAAAAGTAATGGAGGGATTATACTTGACACCAGGTCCTCATGCAGTTTCAAAATTAATTGCAGGAGCATGTGATGCTGGAGTAAAATTCCTTAATTTAACAAAGTTTGATGATCTTGTTTTGAAAAATGGTCGAGTTGCAGGAATAGTAGTTAATTGGATGCCCGTGTCTGCTTTACCACGAAATATTACATGTGTAGATCCTGTGGCATTTGAAGCAAAAATTGTAATTGATGCTTCAGGTCATGATTCTGTTGCAGTCAAAAGGCTTGTTGACAGAGGATTGGTAGATTGGAAAGGAATGAATCCAATGTTTGTAAATGAAGGTGAAGAGCACGTAGTTGAAAAAACAGGTGAAGTATATCCAGGTTTAATCGCAGCTGGTATGTCAGTTACAGAGACTCATGGTCTAGCCAGAATGGGGCCAACTTTTGGTTCTATGTTATTTTCAGGCAAGAGAGCAGCAGAGATTGCAGCTGAAAAGATAAAAGAGTTAGAAAGATAACTTGTTGTGAATTAGTTATTTTATTGAAAATTTCAAAAATTATTTTATATGATGAGCCAACTGTTCCTGAGATAAATTTAGTGAGTTTGAAAAATTTTTTGGAACAGATCTTCCCTATAGTGGTTGAGACTAGAGAAAATATTTTGAAACAATCCGCACCAGATACTGCAAAAAAGATTGCTGAATGCAAAATATTCAATTTAAGAAAGGATTTTGAGAAAAACGAACCAACCGAAGAAGAAATTTCCTTTGAGGAATCAAATTTTCAAGATACGTCTAATACTGAAAATATTGTGATGTATGATGGATTTCATCTACAAAAAGTATTGTCAGAGCTTGTAACAGAGTCTGAAAACAGGAAAGAAATCTTTCATGTTTTTTTTACAAACAAGTTAACATGCACTTATGATTATAGTGATTATAGATATCATGGAAGAGCTCTAATCGGTGCAAACCCCTCTATAATATCCACGACGGGGATTATTGAGGCTCCAGCAAAACCTAGAGCATACTATTATGAGCTAATGACTAATTTTACTCGAGGAGTAAATGTCGAGACTGTCAAAGAAAAATACAAAGGAGAATATTTAGAATATCATGACCCAAGATTATCAAATATTATTGAAGGATACTTGCTACAGGCAATTTTTTATTATGAAACGGGCCAAGCATTTTGTGAAAATGAAAATTGTAGATTATTCAATGCACATTGGCAAAAGGATTTGATAAAATCTCAATTAGAAATAGGAAGGGTATGTCAAATTCATCAAGAGATTCTTAATAAAATAATTAAAAAATAAAACTAAATTCTAATTTACAAAACTTAGTTCATCAATAGCATTATTGGCATCCAAATAGGCACAGATTCTTCTTTTTGTTCAAAATCTTCTAATTTTATTTCATCCTGGCATTTTTTCATGTTTTTTTCAGAGAGGCACTCGCTTAATGCTTCATGATAAAGTTCTTTTTGCTTTGTTTTGAAAGCAGATTCTTTTTCCATCAATCGGTTAGGATTCTCACTCATTAGATGGTAAGTATATTCAGTTGTCTCCAAATCTAAGAGAAGATCAGAAAATAATGCTTTTTCAACCGATAATACATCATTCAAAAACCATTGTTTTTCAAATCCACCCATACTGTGAGCCACTATTATCATGTCGGCATTCTTAAACTCTTTTACAACTTTGAATTGTAAAGACAAAACTTTGGTAAAAGTATCCCAATGAGTCATTGAGACGTGAATGTCTTGGAGATATTCCCCGTCATTTACAAGATGATTTACCCCGTCTACTTTTAGAATTTTAATTGGAGCAAAATCAGTTTTTTGAGAAAATGTTCCTTCAGGGAAAATGTATAATTCAATACCTGTTGGTGGCAATTTTCCTTTATTATGAGGAATTTCAATTGTTAGAGAAGCAGTTTCACCCAGATTAACTGAATTTTTGTTTGTTGGTTCATTGAGTTTTATAGAATGGGGTGATGACACTTTTGAAAAACCATTCGGATATGCTTTGATTATTTGCATTACTTCACTGTCATCAATTTTGTCATAATCCATATCATAGCCCATGATTCCTGAAGCTTTGTGTAAGTTGCCATCAGATGTAATTGGGTGATTAAGACTTAGTGAATGACCAATTTCATGTAAAATGATTCTTGTGATTTTATCATAATCTAATTGGTCGTGGTTTTCATTTTTTATTATGTTTTGAAATTTTTCAAGAGTCATTTCCTTCCAAAAATTTTCATCGTTGTCTGCCAATTTTTCAAGAGTACTTTGATAGTCATCTGTGTATATTGTAACATTTGCAACAGAAGTTAGTGGATGGCTAAATCCTGCCACTCCTGAAATTTGAAAAACTGTAGGATTTGGAGTATCAACAAAATTGATGTAGCCATCACAAATAGATTCATTTTTTGGATAAATGTGTAAGGACATATCCCACACTGAGGGATTGTTAGTCACATCTACAATTCTATCATGCCAGGTTTTGATTGAATTTGCTGCAATGTGATTGAAAAAAGGATTCTCATTATTTTCAGTAATGCAATAATCAATTTTGGTGTCATTGAAAACCATAATTCTATTTCCAGTGTATTTTTGAAGATCAAGAAATTCTTCCTGATAATTGTTAGAGAATGCAAAAGCTTCTTGGTCAACAACAAACACAATTACAAATAATGATAATACTATGCCCCCAATTCTGATCATTTGCTTACATTTGCGATCCGATCTTTTCATAAAAAATTTTCTATTTTTAATAATCATCAAAAATTTTTCAAATATGATTTTATGATAGGGATCAAAAGTCACAATTTTTTCAAGACAATGTGAACTAGAAACATTGTTCCAGAACACTAGGAAATCAAGCCATTTCAATATCGGGCGATAGTGAGCAGGGCTTGATTCCTAATTGATGGTCAGATTTTTCCAAAAAAGAAATTAGGTTAAATTTTCTTAATTGATCGATCATTATTTTCTATGAAAATAGCGTCAAAGAAGGTCTATCACTTAAATTATTGAAATTTACAAAGTGTTTTCATGATGGCTGCAGATTCTGGTGCAACAGTTCTAGAGGATAAAGACGGCGCCCCAAAAATGCCTGAAAGAAAAAAAACAAAATTTGATGTAGTAATAATTGGTGCAGGTCCATCTGGATATACAGCTGGAATTTATTGTTCTAGAGCAGGATATGATACTCTGATACTTTCTGGAATTCTACCAGGAGGACAATTAGTTAACACTACTGAAGTTGAAAATTACCCAGGATTTGAAAACGGGATAATGGGACCAGATTTAATGATTGAAATGAGAAAGCAGACACAGAGAATGGGAACAACCATTGTTGATGATGAAGCAATAAATGTAGATTTTAGACAGAGTCCCTTCAAAATACTGACGGGTTCAGAAGAATATGAAGGAAAAGCAGTAATTATTGCAACAGGAGCAAATCCTAGAAAACTTGGATTAGAAGGGGAACAAACTTTTGCAGGAAAGGGTGTATCATATTGTGCAACATGTGATGGGCCTTTTTTTAGAAACCAAGAATTGATTGTTGTTGGTGGAGGAGATTCAGCAATTGAAGAAGCAACTTTCCTTACAAAATTTGCAACAACAGTTCATTTAGTACATAGACGTGATGAGCTTCGTGCAAGTAAAGTAATGCAGGAAAGAGCTTTTGGTAATGAGAAAATTAAATTTCATTGGGATTCTCAAATTATGGACATTAAAGGTGATCAAAAGGTAAAACAGACCGTGATTAAAAATATCAAAACGAACGAAGAAACTACTCTTGATGTAGGAGGAGTTTTTGTAGCAATTGGTCATGTGCCAAACACGCAGCTTTTCAAAAATCAAATTGATTTAGATGAAGAAGGTTACATTGTTTTGAAAAATAAAACACATACAAATATTGAAGGGGTTTTTGCAGCAGGAGATGTTCATGATAGAACATACAGACAAGCCATAACAGCCGCAGGTTTTGGATGCATGGCAGCAATTGATGTTGACAAATATCTTACTGAAAAATCCTAATTTTTCTAGGTTGAATAACAAATGATTTTGAATTAGATTTTATTTTACTTGTGTTCATGATATCTAATGGACTCTGGTAATGAAATTGAGGAAAAAAGCAAAAAATTAGAAGAATTAGGCATAGATTTGTCAAAAATTCAATTTGATTTTAAAGTAAAGAATAGCAAAAAAGAAGAATATTGGGAAAAGAGAATCAAGGAATTTCAAAACTATCATAAGAAAACTGTAGAATATTTTATTGAAGCACACTATTTGATGAGTTTATTAGATAAGGAAGAATCAGGGCCTTTTCTTTTGAGAGTCAGTAAACTCAGACAAATTGGAATAAAATTACTAGAATCTATGGAAGAAATAAAACAAAATCCATCCATTATGGATTTAAAGGATCAACAACAAAGTAAATGGTCAATGGAACAAAAAGAAAAATTTTTGAATACAAACGAGGAATTAAAAAATCACGAAAAACACATGAATGTTTTTTTTAGAGAATTCTACGAAAAAAGGTTGAAAGAAAAAGAAAATTAGTAAGCTAGTTCAGACATGTATTTTGCTTCTTTTAAGCAATTGTCAAATTCTTCTGCTGTCATTATTTTTTGGTCAGCATAAACGCTCTTGAATTTTCTTCCATCATCAGCAAATATTCCAACAACACAAGCTTCGCCATCTATTGGATATTTTTTCATACAAGCATATACAGCAGCTGAGGAAGGACTAATCAATAGTTTATCTTTTTCAAACACTTCTCTTACGACTGAAAATGCTTCTTCATTATCAACAGAAATCCAGTCATCAACCACACCTTCTCGTTTCAAAAACAAGTCAGGTTTTGCTGATTCCTCAAAATTCCTCCATCCTTGAATCAAGTGGTTTTGTTGAGGTTGGCATCCAATTATTTTGATGTCAGGATTTTTTTCCTTCAGATATGTACCAATTCCTGTAATTGTTCCACCAGTTCCAACACCTGTAAAGAAATGAGTGACCTTTCCTTCAGTTTGTTTCCAAATTTCAGGTCCAGTTCCTACATAATGACCTTTGAAATTTGCCTCATTGGCATATTGATTTGGAGAGTAATAGGTATCAGGTCTTGAAGAAGCAATAGAGGTAGCTAAGGCAATGCTTTGGTCAGTGCCAGCCCCAACTTTAGGACATAAATCATCACTAGTTTCAAAAATTTTAGCCCCTAGTTTTCGTATAATATCTTTAGTTTCATTGCTTGCCTTTTCTGGAATGACAATTTCAACTTTGTAACCTAAAAGATTGGCAATGCCAGTTAACGCAATTCCCGTATTTCCCGATGTTGGTTCTATAATGATACTTTTTCCTTTTGTTAAAATCCCTCTTTCTTCTCCATCTTTTATCATCCAATAAGCAGCTCTGTCTTTAACAGAACCAAATGGATTATGTCCTTCAAGTTTTGCAAAATAAGTAATTTTATCCTTTGAAAGAGAATTTAGCTTAACAAGAGGAGTATTTCCAACTTGGTTCAATACTTCTGAATCAGTAACAGCTTTTGTTGCTAAGATTATTTCACCTTTTTAATTTGAAAAGTAATTGTAGCGCCATCTTTTTTCATGTCTAAAAGTTCATGACCATTTCGTGTGACCCATCTAGAAATATCATCTTCAGCTGCAGGATCGTCTGCAGAAACTGTTAATATTTCGCCAACTTGCATTTTTTCAATTTCTATTTTTGTTCTAAATACTGGTTCAGGACAAAATAATCCAGTTGCATCTAGTTTTTTTTCAGTTTCAGACATTAGTTAATCTGATCCATAATTCTCGATTTGTCATATTAAAATCTATTTCAGATTAGCTAGTCCTATTAAGAAAAAATGAGACTAGCGAAAAAGATCTTCCTGTTCAGAGCGAATTAATTCTTGAATTGTTTTGTTTCCATTTTCATGTTGATAATCTCGAATAATTGCTACAGGACATTTTTTTGTTTTTTCCATTACTAGTTCAGCAGCAGAACATAATTCATCAGCTATTGCAATTGCTGTAACACGTAAAATGTTACCAAAAACATCAGTGGTGCCTTGATAATCTAAAATTGGATTCATTCCCGAAATGCCAATAGCACAATTAGTTTGTCCCATTCGGAAGGGACGGCCAAAGGTATCAGAAATTATTATGGCAACATTTTTTCCTAGAATTTGTTTTATTTGGTGTTGAAGTTTTTGTGCAGATATGTCAGAGTCTTTTGGAAGTAAAGTAGCAAATCCATCTTTTACATTACTTTCATCAATGCCAGCATTAGCGCAGATAAACCCGTTTTTATTTTCAACAATGATCACTCCATTTTCCATTCGTATAATTTTTTTTGATTCTGATAAAATCAATTCTACAATACGTGGGTCTTTTTGATATTGGGAGCTTATTCCTTGGGCTAGCAATGATGGTTCAATAGTTGAGAGATCCGCTATTCGTCCCTCTTGTTTTGAAATTATTTTTTGTGCAACTATCAAAATATCACCTTCAAGAATTTCAATAGAATTTGAAATCAATTTGACTAGGTCATCATCAAGCTGAATTTCCTTTTCTATTTTAACAGGGATTACTTGCAAGTATGATTATTTTATTGACACGTCAAAATATTGTTTATGCTGGTGTTGGAGTTTTTAATTCCATTTTGTAGTGTTTGTTTATAATATCTAAAATTTTTGAAAGATCTTTTTCTTCTAATGTGGTTGTTGCCAAGTCTTTTACAAGATCTTGTGCTCTAAATGCGATACCTAATCCACATACATCAAATAATTTAATGTCATTAGCACCGTCAACAACACATGTAATGTCTTCTTTTGCCTCATTCCATTCTGCGATTTTTATCTTGGCAGATTTTGCCTTGTCTGAATCTACATTTATTTTGACACCGTCTAATTTTCCATCTTTAAACAAAAGTTCGTTTGAAAAGACATAATCTAATTCTAATTCCTTTCGTAATCTATCAGTCATAATAGTGAAACCTCCCGATACTGCCATTAATTTCCAACCTGCTGCTTTTAACACTCTGCATGCTTCTTTTGCTCCAGTCATTATTGGTAGTTCATTGGCTACTTTTTGACATATTTCAAAATCTAGTCCTTTTAGTGCCTCGACTCGGGTTCGAAGACCATCTTCCCAATTAATTACTCCCTGAATTCCTTTTTTTGTTATTTCCCAAATTTCATTTTCTTTGCCTAATTTTTCAGCAAGAATTGGCAAATATTCAGCGTCATATAGAACTCCCTCTACATCGAAAATAACTAGCAATTGATTTCTGATTTCAACACAAGAATCTAATTATATAAAAGTAACAGGGATCTATAACTTACAAATTAAACATTAGAGAATTTTTTCTTTAAATGAAATTTGGATTTTAAATAACAAAAGCGCTAGTAATAAATCGAGGCATGGATTGAATAAGGCATGAGCGACGAGTTAGAACGGAAATATGAAGTAGAAATTAAAACAACAGAAGAAAAACAAAAACTATCAAAAGAGCTAAAAGCAGAACTCCAAGATTCCGGAATGATGGATGAAAAAGGCAAACTAAAACTAAAGGGAGTTAGCCCAAAAATGCTCAAACGAATGAAACAAGAATATGTAGAATGTCCTGTTTTGGAAGACAAAATTCAGTTTATTCAGTGCTTTGTATGTCCTAACTTTCAAAGCAGAGTAACAGGTCAGGTTTTCTGTAAAGGGGATCCTTTAAAATAAGAAAATCTATTAGTTAAATTCAATCCCGCACGAAAGGCTCATTAGTAAAAATACATTCTCAAAGTTTGAATTGGTAAAAGAAAGTGTAGGTATTTCGGTTTCAAAAAATCAAGATTTTAGTGAATGGTATACTCAGGTAGTTTTAAAGGCAAAATTAGCAGATTATGCCCCTGTTAAAGGATTAATTGTTCTTAGGCCTGATGGATATTCAATTTGGGAATCCCTCAAGAGTACATTTGACAGAAAGTTTTCTCAAAATGGCATTAGAAATGGATTTCTTCCAGTCCTAATTCCAGAATCTCTTCTGGGAAAAGAACAAAAGCATTTTGCAGGTTTTAATCCTGAGGTATTTTGGGTAACTCATTCAGGAACTAATGAAGTAGGAGACAGATTAGCCCTTAGACCAACATCGGAAACCCTTGCTTACACACTTTACTCAAAGTGGATAAAAAGTTGGAGGGATTTGCCTCTCAAAATTAATTTTTGGAATACTGCATTGCGAGCAGAGATCAAAGCCACAAAACCTTTTCTCAGAACTTCGGAATTCCTTTGGCAGGAAGGACATACAGTACACACCTCAGAAGAAGAAGCAAAACAAGAGGTCCTAAAAATTTTAGAAATATACAAAAATACAGTTGAAGAGGAATTAGCAATTCCTGTAATAACTGGAAAGAAAAGTGATAAAGAAAAATTTGTCGGCGCAGTTTATACCACCACGATGGAATCAATTATGCCAGACGGTAAAGCATTGCAAATGGGCACATCTCATTTTCTTGGCCAGAATTTTTCGATTCCTTTTGAAGTAAAATTTGCAGATAAAGATAATGTAGAACATTTTGCGTGGCAAACTTCTTGGGGAGTATCATGGAGATTAATTGGAGCAATGATTATGGTGCATGGAGATGATCAGGGCTTAGTGCTTCCTCCAAAAGTTGCACCCATGCAGGTGGTAATAGTACCTATTTACAATAAACAAGAAGATGAAAAGAGAATTATTGAAAAATCAGAAGAAATTCGACAAAAATTAGAGAAAATGAACATTAGAGTACACATTGATGATAGAAATGAACTTTCACCAGGGTACAAATTCAATGATTGGGAGATGAAGGGAGTGCCCATACGAATTGAGATTGGTCCTAAGGATTTAGAGAATCAAAAAGTAGTGGTCGCAAAAAGATACAACAAAGAAAAACTAGATTTGCCTTTAGAACAAATAGAAAAAATTGATTTGATATTAGAAGAGATTCAAAATAAAATGCTTCAAGTTGCAAAAGAACAGTCTGAAAAATTTACAGTTGAGATAAAAGATTATTCAGAATTAAAAGCAAAAGTTTCTCAAGGAGGATTTTTGCAAGCCTATTGGTGCGGAAATCAAGACTGTGAAGATAAAATCAAAGAAGAAACTGGTGCAGACATTCGAGTAATTCCATTTGATGCTGAGGATAAAAATGGAAAGTGCATCTACTGTGATAATCAAAGTTCATCTAAACCCATTTTTGCAAGGGGATACTAGATATAACAAAACAAACCAAAGTATTAGTTGAAATTAAAGTGAGTATAGCATGACAGATCTTTATCGACTTCTTCCTGAAGAAATGGAGCAGTTAGTAATAGAAATGGGTCAACCACGTTTTCGTGCAGACCAAATTCTTTATTCATTATATTACAAATTCCCAGAGACTATTTCAGATATTAAACAACTTCCAGCAACCTTTAGAGAAGAGCTTGTCAACAAAGGTTTCACAATAGGCTCAGCTACAGAAGTTCACAGGGTAACAAGTGAAGATGGGGATACAACCAAATTATTGCTTAATCTTGACGATAAGGCATCAGTTGAAACAGTCTTGATGCAATACCAGCCAAAAAAACTACTTGGACATCCTAGGTCTACCATATGTGTATCGACTCAGGTTGGTTGTGCTATGGGATGTGTTTTTTGTGCAACTGGTGAAATGGGTCTTGAACGAAGTATGAAAGCTGAGGAAATTATAGCTCAAATAATTCACTTTGCTAAAATTTTACTTGAAAAAGGTCAACATATTACAAATATTGTGTTTATGGGAATGGGGGAACCACTTGCAAATTTTTCTGAAACATTAAGAGCCATTAAATTATTAACTCATCCTCGAGGGTTTGGAATCGGTCAAAGACACATTACTGTTTCAACAATTGGAATTACCTCTGCTATAGACCAGTTAGCGGAGGAAGATTTGCAAATTGGACTAGCAATTTCTCTTCATGCACCTAATGATGAGTTAAGAAAATGGTTAGTTCCAACAGCATCACCTAATTCAGTGAAAGAATTGATTGATGCAGGGAAAAGATATTTCCTAAAGACAGGACGTCGTGTGACCTTTGAGTATGCATTGATTGAGGGAGTAAATGATACTCCTGAAATAGCTGAAGAGCTGGCTTTGCTCTTAAAAGATAATGGCTCACATGTGAATTTAATTCCATTAAATCCAACAGCAAAAAAATTTGAACGGCCATCACGAAAAAATGTAATTGAATTTGAAAGAATTTTGTATAATGCTGGAATTAATTGCACTGTTAGAGTAGAAAAAGGTACAGAGATCTCAGCTGCATGTGGTCAATTAAAAACTAGTGTTTTGGACAAATATAATAATAATAAAAATCAATTTGATAATTAATGACATCAAATTCTGAGCAAGAGCAAAAAAATCCAATACTTGAGCAATTCAGGGAAACAAGAAATCGGACCTTAGAATTAGTAAAAACTCTTGAAAAAGATGATTTTGTTGTTCAAACTGCATTTTACATGAGTCCCCCAAAGTGGCATATTGGTCACGTAAGTTGGATTTATGAAGCAATTATGAGTAAATTAGACAAAAATTATGAATTTTACTCCAAAGAATTTTCAGAATATCTAAATTCATACTATCAACAATTTGGAGTTCCACACGACAAAGGTGTCAGAGGAATAATTTCTAGACCCACTATTGATCAAATTTTTGAATATTTTAATCACATTAATCAGAGAGTTGAAAATTTCATCAAATCAAAATCACTAACCAAAGAAGAAATTCGTTTAATCATCATGGGTTTTCATCATGAATGCCAACATCAAGAATTACTAGTATACGATTTGCAACATCTTTTAGCAGACCAGTACAAGCCAGTAAAAGAAGAAGAAAAGCCAAATCCAATTCCCATTGAAACAAAGTCAGTACAGATTGATGGGGGTATTTACACTATGGGATATAATGGTCAAGATTATTGTTATGATATAGAATTACCTGAACACAAAGTATTCCTGAATGATTATCAAATAGATGCATTTCCAATTACCAATAAACAATATCTAGAATTTATGGAAGATGGAGGATATGATTCCTACAAGTACTGGCTTTCAGACGGTTGGGAAAAAGTGAAAAAAAATGAATGGGAATCCCCAATGTATTGGGAAAAGGTTGACGAACATTGGATGGTTAGAGATTTCCTAGGATTACGAAAAATTAATCCAAACGAACCAGTTTGTCATGTAAGCTACTATGAAGCAGATGCATACTGTAAATGGGCAGATAAACGATTGCCAACTGAGGCGGAATGGGAAAAAGCAGCTTTGTGGAACAAGTCAAAACAAGAAAAAACAATCTTTCCTTGGGGAAACGAATATCCAACTTCTAATCATGCAAATTTACTAGAATCCCATATTTGGGGGGTGACTGAAATTGGTTCGTATCCCAGTGGTACAAGTCATTATGGGTGTCATCAAATGCTCGGAGATGTTTGGGAGTGGACATCCTCCGAATTTGTAGGATATCCAGGTTTTAAGACAGGATTTGATGAATATAATGATAAATGGTTCACTAATCAAAAAGTTCTTCGAGGAGGCTCCTTTGGAACACCAAAAATGTCCATCAGAGGTAGTTACAGGAACTTTTTCAGATTAGATGAAAGATGGTTATTTTCTGGTTTTAGATGCGTGGACAAATCATAGTTCAGTTTTTGAGGCTAAGGTTAATGAATAATTTTTATCATCATCTAACCAAATATGCTTAATTTCAAATCCAGTTGTATCCATTAAATTTTCTATTTGAGGTAGAGTGTATTTGTGAGAATGTTCAGTGTGTATTAGTTCACCTTGGTGTAATTGTAGAGATAAATTAGATTTGCCAACAATGATAGATTGTGTGACTAGTGATTTTAGGTACATTTCGATTCGTTGATCTTTTGCATTGTAATTTGCAAGATGTTTGAAATTTTCTAAATTGAAATCTGCATCTAATTCATCATTAATTCGTGAAAGAACATTGAGATTGAATTTTGCAGTGATTCCTTGGGAATCATCATAGGCTTTTTCTAAAGTTTCTTTGTCTTTAACCAAATCTAACCCAATCAGAAATAAATCATCTTTTTTCATAAAAGAACTGATTTTTTGTAAAAATATTTTTCCATCATCAGGAGTAAAATTTCCAAAGCTTGAACCAAGGAAAATGATTAGATTTTTTTTATTGTCGTATTTTTCGATGAATTCTAAACCACCCTCATAGGTATCAATTATTCCCGTAATACTCAAATTTTCATAATCCCTAAGAAGCAATTCCGAACTTTCTGTCAAAATTTCAGAAATATCAATAGGAAAATATTCTGTTTCATCCTGAAATCTTGCAAAAATATCTAAAAGTAGGCGTGTTTTCACAGATGACCCACTTCCAAGTTCAACTAATCTAAAAGAATCATCTAGGTACGGAGGAAGTTCGGATTGAAGTTTTTTTAGAATTTTTATCTCTGTACGAGTAGGATAATATTCAGGTAATTCACAGATTTTTTCAAATAATTCTGAGCCTTTTTTATCGTAGAAGAATTTAGGATGGATAAACTTGGAAGAGCGATTAAGACTGGACGAAACTTCGTCTGCGAAGGATTTTTCGATTTTGGTAGAATGTGGTTTGAAATATTGTAGATTAGAATCTATGACATATTTCTTGTAAGGGAAGTTCTTTTGTATTGTGGAGTTCAAGTAATAGATCGGTATTTATTTTACATAAATGCTTTGTCCTAATTAGAAGAAATCTAGTGCAATTTCTTGATATACTTCTTATTTTTAGAATATTTGTTGGATGAAATTTTAAGAATTGAGCATTTGAAAAAATATTTTGTAAAAAAGAGTGTCTTCAGTTCAGAGGTTTCGACGCTAAGGGCGACAGACGATGTATCATTCTATTTGGAGAAAGGAGAAGTTTTTGTTCTCGCAGGAGAATCAGGTTCGGGAAAATCAACTATCGCAAAAATGATACTAAAATCAATCGAGTCTGATTCTGGAAAAATAATCTTTGAAGGTCAAGAAATTAAAAATGATCAAAAAAGTTTAGAGAAGATACGAATGAATTGCCAAATGATTCATCAGGATCCTTATGATTCCATAAATCCTCGTATGAAAATTTTTGATATTATTGTAGAGCCTCTAGAAATTCATAAAATTGGAGATTCTAGTTCAAGGAAACAAAGAGTGTTGGAGGTTCTAAGAGAAGTAAAGCTTGAACCTGCTGAAGAAGTTATCAAAAAATATCCTCATATGCTATCCGGAGGGCAACGACAAAGAGTTGTTTTAGCCCGAGCTCTATCCATTAACCCTAAAGTAATTTTGGCGGATGAACCTGTTTCTATGCTGGATGTTTCAATTCGTGCTGAGATGCTAGAACTGATGGGAGAATTGCAGAAAAAATACGGAATATCATTCATTTACATAACGCATGATCTGGCAACTGCCAGATACTTTGGTCAAAGAATTGGAATATTGTATTTAGGAAAAATAGTAGAAATGGGTAAAATTGATGACGTTTTACTTAGCCCAAAACATCCTTACACTCAAGCCCTGATAGACGCAATTTCAGAACCAGATCCTGAAAATGTAAACAAGGAGAAAAAAATTAGAATTAATGAACCAAACGAAATTAGCATTTTTGAAGGGTGTAGATTTCGACCACGATGTCCTTACGCCATAGATAAGTGTAAAGTCGAACCCAGTTTAGAATCAAAAAATGGTGATCATGCCTTTGCATGCTATGTTGACATAACCTAACTAGTTTTAACAGAAGGCATTCTTTTGTCTTTGTAGGTGACCACCTGAGAAACTCCATTTTTAGGATATACGCCGTAAATGAGTTTAGCCTTATTTACAACAGAGTCTTTTAGTGAAACCATTATGAACTGACTTTCTTTGGAGCGTTCTTCTAAAATGTTTGAAAGCTTTTCAGAGTTTGGAGAGTCAAGATGTGCATCAACTTCATCGAAGAGGTAAAATGGCGATGGCTTTAATTTTTGCAAAGCAAGCACAAAGACAATTGCTGCCAAAGTTTTCTCACCACCGCTGATGGATGTTGATTCTCTTTTTGGTTTATTTCTAAATTGAATCAAATATGAAATTCCAGAGTTGAAGATATCGTCTTCGTTTTGTAGTTCTAGCCAAGCCTCCCCTCCAGTCATCTTGTTGAAGATTAATCGGATTTCTTTATCTACTAAATCAAAGGCATCCAAGAAAGTTTGTCTCTTGTCTTTTTCAATTCCTTCAATGAATTTGACAATTGAATTTCGTTCCTCTTCTAAGGAATTCTTTCGTGTAGACATGGAACGATAACCATAAGATACTTCTAGATAAGTTTCAGGTGCCTTTGCATTTAGAGCATTCAAGGTGTTTAATTCAGCAGTCAAACCTTGGACAATAGGCTCAACATCGAACGTTTCCATTTCTGAATCAAATCCAAAGGCTTCTAGAAGAGATTGAAGTTTTGTTTCAGTCTCAGCAAGATCTCGCAGGTCGCGATTCAGTGAGTCCGATTGTCTTTCAAGAGAATTTATCTCCTTAGTCAACGTCTGATTTTTTTCTGAGAGGATTTTGAGTTTATCATCAAACTCTTTAATTTTTCCAATCGATGAACCCGAAGTGGAAATGAGTTCTTGCTCTTTTTCTCTCAGCAATTCAAGATTTTTTTGTTTAGACTCTTTTTCTAATTCAAGATTTTTAATTTTGTTTTGTAATTCTTGTTTTTGAGAAATTAGAGAAATTTTTTCTTCGTGTAAACTTTTTGATTGTGATTTTGACCTGTTTTCCTCTGCTTCTGCTGCTGCTAATTGAGAATTTTTATCGCGGTATTCATTCATAATAGCAGTATGCATTTTCTCAATCTCAGATTTTTTGATATTTATTTTCGATATCTCATTTGAAATTCTTTGCTGTTCACCACTGGCATAATTTTCCTCCACAATTGTAATTCTTTCTAACAAGGATTCCAAATGAGATTCATGGGTTGAAATTTCAGCCGTCAAGGTTTTACTTTTTGAATTTAATTCAGATAGTCTTTGATTTAGCTGAGTTTTTGTTTTAATGCCAGATGAAATTCTGGATTTTAAATTGGAGTAGTTCTCATTTGCAGATACGAGGTTCTTTTCAGAGATTGATAGTCTATCAGAGTAATTGTGAATAGATGTTTCAATTTTTTCTTGCAAGTGTTTTTTCTTTAAAATATATTTTTTCAAAAGACTGATGGATTGAAGCAAGCCATCAATTGATGAGCTTAGAGAGATGATTTTTGTGAGCTTAGAAATTTTAGAGTTGATATCAATAACAACTCCCCCACCTTTAGCCTCAAAAAATTCACCTTCGATTGTAACTGCCTTGTATCCCTGTTTTGATAGGTTATAGGCAGATTCCCTGGATTTTGTAAGAATTACGTTGCCAAAAAGGAAGATTTTGAGGGCAGAATAATCGGGTTTGCAGTTTACAAAATCAGCTAAAACACCCATAATTTCAGAATCCTTTGGCAATTTCAAATTGAATTTAGGAATTGCCTCAAGAGGAATTATTTTTAATTTAGGTAATTTTTTTGATTTTGCAACTTCTGCAATTCCTAGTAAAGTAGCAAAATCATTTACTACTATGGCCTTAATCCAATCAGAACTTGTAGATAAAATTGCACGTTCATATTGTTTATCCCAAGAAATCATCTCATAAACTAAACCAATTATTCCAAGTTTATCTGCATCTTCTTTTAATTTTGCAACAGTATAATCTTCATGCATTATGCCCTTTACAGTTTTAATTTTAGTTTCATATTGAGCTGCTGCTTTACTTGATTTTTCTAAAATGAGATTTAATTCTTCGATGTCTTTTTTTAGTTTAGATTTTTTTTCATTTAATTTTGAAATTCTTGTTTTTAATTCTGTAATTGTTGCTTTGTGATTATTCATCATAGATTCCAGTCTATTTTCATATTCGGATAATTTTCCTAAATCCTGTTCTAGTTCAATCAATTTTGAATTATTTGTGTTAATTTTATTTTCAGATTCCTCTTTTTCATTTTCCCCTGAAGAAAGTTTTACTTTTACTGAATGAAGTTCTTCATTTAATTTTTTAATTTTGTTATCTATTTCTAACTTTTTTTCTGCAGCTTTAGATTGCTCTCCTAAGACCCTATCTCTAAGAGAATCAACTTCATTCATATCTTCATTAATTTTTTTAATTTTTGAATTTGTTTCATCAATGGAGTTTTGGATTTCAGAAATTTTTGATTCTATATCATTTCTTGAATACGAGATTGAATCTAGTTCTCTTTCAATTTCTGGAAATCGAGAATCAATTTGCTCTAATCTTTTATTTGATGCTACAATACCACTATTGTATACCTCATACTCCTGCATTGCCTCACTAAGTTCCGAATCAATTGAGGCTTTTGCTTGGTTGTAAGCATCTGCTTCTTGCATTAGTTTTGATTTTTCAGTCTCAAGTCCCTCAATTTCGGTTCTTAAGACTCCTCTTTCTTGCTCAAAACCAGTAATTTTGGATGAAATTTCATGTAAAATGGTCTCTTTTGTAGTCTTATCGCTTAGGACTACTTTCATTTTATTGGCAGCATTAATGGCATTATAGCGATTTAACTCACGCTGCAAGAAATCACTTCGAAGTTTTTGATTTCTCTCCTCTTCTAATTCATCAATTCGTTTTTTGATCTCACCCATTTTTGCAAGGGCAATTTCCAATCGTCTATCAGCATCATCAAGTTGTTTTAAGGATTCAGCCTTTTTATCATCAAAATAAGAAAGTCCAACTAAATCTTCAATGGTTTTCCTTTTTTCTTCTGAAGAAAATTCAGAAATTCTGGTAACAGTTCCCTGCTGAACTGCATTTAATTGTCCTAATCCAGCATTTGCAACATCCAGAAGATCTAAAATGTGACTTCGATTTGTTTTCTTTTTGTTCAAGTAGTAGGTGTTTTCTCCTTTGTCATCCATCTCTCTTGTAATTTCAACTGTGTCAGAATCAACAGGGATTTTTCTATCAGAATTATCAAAATGTACACTAGAGCGGGCCATCTTAGGTCCCCGTCTGCTTCCCTCGATATCGTGAATTAATGATCTTAATTTATCTACTCTCATAACTTTGGGTTTGTTTTCACCCATTGCAAAAATTATTGCATCAAGAATGTTGCTTTTTCCCGATCCATTGGGGCCAGAAATTGAGATGAGGCCAGGCTCAAAATGAACCGTGGTGTTCTTAAATCCAAAAGATTTGAAACCAAAGATCTCAACTTTTTTTACGTGAACCAATGAGTAAATTTTTCAGATTGGTAGGATAATCAATGATTAACAAGTTTAATTGACATAATTGAGTAATTTTTCTTGTTGTACTCTAAATTTTTTCGTAATGGTAGCCACATACATAATTTTAGACAACGAAGGTTTTAGCCTCAGAAATTCAGATATTTTTAGTCAATTTAAAAAAAATGAAAAGCCCATAAAATTTAGGAATTTTCATTTACAAAATCTACAATTGAGAGAATTTTCCCCATCTCTACAAGATGGCCATAACTTTTTCCTTTTTTGACTTGCAATGGGTCATTACCAACAGTGACAAAAAGCATATCACCTTTAGGAAGAGGTATGGTTATCCTTTTGATTTTTTCATAGGAAGCAATAGTATACAATCCTCTGCCTACAATAGAGGTTACCTGAGAACGTTCTTGCCAAGCAGATAAGGCTCTTTGAAGTGTTTTTTTGGTATCCTCAAGGGGGACAATATTTTTTACCCCCGATCTTTGACTGTGCCATAATATTTCTCCATTGGAATTGCAGATTGCGGCAAATCTAATGGTATCATTAAAGTCCATTATCATGTTGAGAAGTTTTTCGTACTTTTCCACGATATTAATTAAAAGTAGACTCTATTAAATAATTCCAAATTTATCGATAAGCCCTAACTATAATTAGGAAATAATAACATCCACAGCATGGTCAAGGCTGGGATTATTCAAACCCAAACCTACCGTAGTAATAAAGAAGGCATAAGAAAAGTTTCTAAATTATTAGATACTTTAGGAAAAAGAAAAACAGACATTGTGGTCCTTCCAGAACAATGGCTCCACATAAATGAAATCAATGATTTTGATTCTGAATTTCTAGACTTTAAAGAAATTGCTAAGAAATATCATATGACGATAATTCCTGGAGCATTTTATCAAAGAACAAAAAAAGATTTGGTTATTTGCTCCCCAGTTATAGGACCTAATGGAAAAATCATAGGAAAGCAAGAAAAAATTCATCCTTTTGATTATGAAAAGAAATCAATCAGGCATGGAACGGAGGCTAAAATCTTCAATACCTGTTGTAAATTTGGCATAATAATTTGCTACGACATGGTTTTTCCTAAAGTTTCAGAAGTTTTTACCAAAAAAGGGGCTCAGATTCTTTTATCCCCTAGCAGAATAGTAAGACGAGGAATTAATCCTTGGACAACTTATGTTCAAGCTAGATCTTTAGAAAATAGAATTCCCATCATTGCTGCCAATGTAAAAAATAGAAAGTATGGTGGACAAAGCATGATAATTGATCTATTTGAAAACAACAAAGTAATGTTGCCCAAAATCTCTAAAATAAAAAATAAAAGCATCCTTACAAAAAATTTCAATTTATCAAAATATGAAAAGAATAGAAAGATTAGATATTTAGATTCAAGAAAATTTCAGTAATTTATTTACCTTCTACGAAATCTTCGCATTCCTTTTTTGCTTTAACATCTGGCATTTGTTCAATTGGATGTTTCATCAAATATGCACTTGCTGGTTTGATTGGTCCACCCACTCCTCTATCAAGTGCAATTTTTGCTAATCGTACGGCATCAATAACAATTCCAGCAGAGTTTGCCTTGTCATCGACTTCTAGACGTACTTCCATATTATATGGAATGTTTGCCCATTGTCTACCTTCAATTCTCATAAACATAAGTTTCGTATTTCCCAAAAAGGGAATAAAATCAGATGGTCCAACATAGATTTGATCATCATCAAGACGTGTATCTAGTTGGCTTTGAACACTTTCTGTTTTTGATATTTTTTTAGAGACTAGTCGTTCTTGTTCTTTCATGTTGAGAAAGTCGGTGTTACCTCCAACGTTGATTTGATATGTTTTTTCAATTTTTGTTCCTCTATCATTACATAATTTTGCAAGAGTTCTATGAACAATAGTTGCACCAACTTGTCCTTTGATATCATCTCCAATAAGAGGAATATTTTTTTCTGCGAATTTTTTGGCCCAATCTTCGTCTGAGGCTATGAAAGAAGGAATACAATTTACAAAAGCTGTATTGGTATCCAGGCATATTTGAGCCCAAAACTGAGTTACTTTATCAGAACCTACAGGCAGATAGGAGACAATAATTTCGGCTCCAGTATCTTTTAGTACTTGTTTAATTTCTTCAGCGAGTTGCTCTTCGGTTTTTTCGCTTTTGATGGGGTTTATACGATTCTCAACCCACAACCCTACTCCATCTAACACAGGGCTTTCATAGACTTTGGCATCGGTCTTTGGCATTGTCTCTTTTGGAATCCAGTTAACCATGTTGGGATATTCATAAATGGCTTCATTGATTGTCTTTCCAATTTTGTTCTCTCCTACATCAAAACCACATACAAAATCTACATCATGAATAGTATAGCCAGCTAAATTATCATGAATGATTCCAGTAACTTCTTGGTCCGGATTTTCTCGATAATATTCAATACCCTGAATTAATCCAGAAAAACAGTTACCGATTCCTACTAAACCTACCTTTATTCTTCCTGCCATTCGAAATTTGGTGTAATTTGGCGGGTTTAAAGTTTTCTTGCTAAGAAAAATCGATCACTAAGGCAGAATTTTATACTCGGCATCAAAATTCAAACTATGATAACTCCAGGACGTCCTGTAAAAGATGTAGAGATAGATTCGCAAACTTCGTTAGAAAAAATTTTTGAAGAGTTATCTCAATCTGGAGGTTTTGAAGCTGTTAATCTTTCTAGTAGTTTAGATATTTTATCAGAAATGATAAGCGATGAAAAATGTTTAAAGTTCATCTCATTTGTAGGAGCTGTAATTTCCACAGGACTGCGGGGAATTATCAAAGACATGATAAAAAACAATTGGTTTAATGTCGCAATAACTACATGTGGTGCATTGGATCATGACATTGCTAGACATTATTCTCATTACAAAGAAGGATCATTTACCATGGACGATGGTGAATTAGCTGATCAAGACATACACAGACTTGGCAATGTTTTGGTACCATTAGAAAGCTATGGGCCTCTGATTGAAGAAAAAATGCAAGAATTCCTCGAGGAAGAATATCAAAACGGTGTGAAAGAAATGTCATCAGCAGATATTTGTAAAATGATAGGAAAACACCTAGGCTCTGACTCTTTCTTACATTGGGCCTTTCAAAACAATGTAGATGTTGTGGTCCCCGGAATAATGGATGGCGCAGTTGGAAGTCAAATCTGGATGTTTTCTCAAAAACATGCTGATTTTAAACTAAATTTGATCAATGATGCAAATCTACTTTCAGGTTTAATCTTCAAAGCTGAAAAATCAGGTGCTTTGATGATAGGTGGAGGAATCTCCAAACATCATACCTTATGGTGGAATCAATATAGAGAAGGATTAGATTATGCATGTTATATTACAACAGCTCAAGAATTTGATGGAAGCCTAAGTGGAGCATTGGTAAAAGAAGCAATTTCTTGGGGAAAGGTTACTCAAAAAGCTCGGCAAGTTACATTACATGCAGAAGTGACAACTATTTTGCCATTCATTTATGCTGCTTTGCTTTCAAAATTAAAAAAATAGTTTTTCTAATTGTGATAAAAACTATTATGCAATGCAAATCAACAATGTTTGTTGTTTCCTAAAATAATCATTAAGGAGTTAGGACCAATAAATTTAGAGGGAGGATATTTGATTGATGGTTTTCCATCAATGGGGTTTAGTAGTGTTATTGCAACAGAATCTATGATCCATACATCGCAATTCCGATTAGCGGGAGTAATAGACTCAAATATTTTTCCGCCAATTAGCTTGATAAAAAATGGTAAACCAAATTATCCTACACGAATTTTTGTTAACGATGAATTAAAAGTTGGAGCCTTTTTATCACATTTAGCTCTCGAAGAACCCTTGCACAGGGAAATTGCTAGAAAGATGATAAGATGGGCCAAAACCAAGAAAATTTCACTTATAGTGAGTAGTGTTTCAGTCAAGTCTGATGCAGGAAACGAAGAGGTTATGGCTGTAGGAAGCACGGATGAGGCTACAAATAAAATCAATAATGCAGGTATCAAAAATTTTGAAAATGGTACCATTCCAGGAATTCCTGGTGCACTTCTAAACGAAGGGAGTACAACCGGACAGGATGTAATTGTAATTGTATTTCATTCTGATGGTACAAGTCCGGACTTTAGATCTAGTGCAAAACTTTGCAATGTAATGTCTCAATTAATTCCTGGTGCTTCTTGTGATATTCCCGCATTACAAAAAGAAGCAGAGAAAGTTGAACAGGTGATAAAAAAGGATGTTGAGGATGCTAAGCACCTCAAGGATTCTATGTACAGATAAAAAATAATTTTAACCGCAATCTAAAATTTCAACTTCAGGTTTGCATTGCATGTTAAATGAATCAATTCTCTCTATTAATTCCTCACAAAATTCAGGATCAAGGGTAGATTCGTAAGTTTTCAAATCGTTCAAAATTGCTATGTGTTTTAATCCGCATGAGTTTTCAAAAATAAATAGTGAGGAGAGTACAGATACAACACCAATTCCTATCAAAATTAAAAGTGTAGTTTTTTTATTTTTTAGTAATGTCAATCTCTATTGTAGATACGTTCCTTTTCTTTCCATCTTGTGAAGTTAAAGAATCTGAAGAAATTCGAACATCGTTAATTACATAACCAACTGTGTCCATTCTTTTTACAATCATTTGTGACACGTCAACTGCTTGAGTGATTCTTTTTCCTCTAGCTTTTATTGTTACAACAGGAATAGTTGATAATTGAGTTAGTGTTGCAGCAACATACGACATTATTGGTTTAGTTCCAATGTAAATTACATTTCTTGGTTCTGAAGATTCACTTTTTCGTTCAACTTCAGGCTCAGTTTGTGTATCTTCTTTAGGTGACTCTAGTTGTGGTTCTGGTTCAGGTGACTCTAGTTGTGGTTCTGGTTCAGGTGACTCTAGTTCTGGTTCTGGTGTTGGTTCTGGTTCTGGTGTTGGTTCTGGTTCAGGTGTTGGTTCTGGTTCAGGTGTTGGTTCTGGTTCAGGTGTTTTAGGTGATTTTGAATCTTGAAACTCTGTTAAAATATCCTCAGCGTCTGATGATTTTTTTGAACTACTCAATTTGAATTTCCTTCGATACCAAAATCTTCGTTTGCTTTTATTTAATTATTGATGTTGTTATCTTCAATGAATTGTTCTAAAATTTTTTCAACATCTGAATCTTTTTTGCAATTTTTGATTTTATTTACAAGATCTTCTTCTTCTATCTCATAACAATTCAGAAAATCCTGAGAATCCTTGAATAGCAACAAGATCTTATTTTTAAAAAAACAGTGATAGAGTTTTTCTTTTTCCATATTTTCGGGTTTAATGTTAATTCCATCATCATTTACTGTAACAGGGTAGTCCACAAACATTATGATATTTGAGAGTATTTAGATGAATACGTAATGTTGTAATAGCAAACCTGGTAAATCAAAACATTGGGAACTAGAATAGTTTTCCACATTGATTTTGATTATTTTTATGCCCAGTGTGAGGAGATCAGAAACCCGGATTTAAAAGACAAGCCAGTTTGTGTATGCGTTTTTTCTGATAGAGGAGGGGATTCTGGCGCTATAGCAACTGCAAATTACAATGCCAGAAAATTTGGCGTGAAGTCAGGTTTGCCCATAAGTTTTGCAAAATCTAGACTAGACGACCAGAAGGATGCGGTTTTCCTTCCTGTTGATTTTGATTATTACATGGACATTTCTGAAAAGGCGATGGAAATCATGAAAAGTAAATCCGATATTTTTGAATACGTAGGGAAAGATGAAGCCTATTTGGATGTATCAAAGAGAGTGAATTTTGATTGGAACAAAGCCAAAGAACTTGCGCAAGAAATCAAAATCGAAATTAAAGAGAAACTAAATCTAACATGTTCAATAGGAATTTCTCCAAATAAATTAATTTCAAAAATAGCATCTGATTTTCAAAAACCAGATGGTTTGACTATTGTTTACCCTGAAAAGGTTAACGAATTTTTAGACCCATTAAAAATAAGGGAAATTCCTGGTATTGGAAATAAAACAGAAGAAAAACTTTCAGAGATGAATTTTTCCACAATCAAAGATCTTAAAGAATTAGATGTTTTTGCCCTTAACAAAGAATTTGGTAGAAAAAGTGGAACTTACATTTACAATGCTGTAAGAGGAATTGATAATAGTCCTGTAAAAACAAGAGAACCAAATACTCAGTTTAGTAAAATTATGACAATGAAAATGGATTCAACTGATTTTGATTTTATTTTGAGCAATCTGTCAGAATTATGCAAAGAAGTTCATCAAGTGGTACTAAACAAAAATCAAATGTTCAAATCCATCGGAATACACTTGATTCAATCGGATTTATCCAACAAAACAAAATCCAAAACCATCAAAAATCCTACGTCAAGCTTGGAAGAGTTGGAAAAAAATGTCGAGCAATTACTTAGAGAGGCATTAGAAGATCAAAAGTTACCTATACGTAGAGTAGGAGTGAAAGTTTCGGACCTTTCTGATTTAAGAGAGCAAAGTAGTCTTACAAATTATTTCTGAGCACTTTCAGCCTCTAATTTTTTTAATCGTCTTGATTCGATTAAAATTACAATTAAGAGGAATACAAATAACCATGGCAAGAACATTATTTCCCCAGCCACAGAATGGAATTCCTCCCATTTTTCAGCATTGGTAGTTACTTTTAGTGCATACCATGAAAGAGAGAAGATTCGAATCATGTTGACGACTATAGTACCAATTATTCCTATAACAAAGTAAATTGATTTTCTCTTTCTTGGAATGTTCATTTTTAACAAGAATGCACCCATAACTAAAGAGTAAATAATTACACTGTGAACACCTGCAGAGGGCCAAAATACTTGGAGAACCATTGAACCGTGATCTCCCCTTAAGAACATGATATTATCACGTGCAGTTGCCGTTCCGAGTTCAAATACTCCAATCAGCCACACATTTGCTTGTACCAAGTACGGGACCACATATTGTAAAGGACCTAGTGTGTCATATGGGAAAAAGGCATCAAGAGATAGAATTATGGCACTTCCTCCTAGAAAGATTGGTCCTGCTGGAGCAATACGTATCCACCTTTTTCCAAAAAATATTGTCAAAGCGGCCATTACAAAAATTACAAGGACAATGAAATCCCACATCCAAGTCCATGAATAAATTAATTCTACATTGTAATGTTCGGCAGAATTTATGATATAATCCCGCAAACCATATTCTAAACTTATCAGGTAAATTATCACAAGGATGGCCATTGGAACTACTGCGAGGAGTCGTTTTGTAGAAATCAAAATTTTCAGTCCGACTGTCTCTGCAACAATAAATGCTAATGCAAATAGAAAACCACCTCTACCTTGATTCCAACTTAGACTAAAGCTGTCTGGAAAAGCTGCCAGTGCAAAAATTATCGGACTAGAAATTATTGCAACACCAATGTAGAGATTTTTGTTAGTCACTATTATTTAGCCAAGATTTGACCAATAAATACCACAACCTTGCCTTATTCAGAGATTGCAAATCTTTCTGGGCATTTTTGGTGCTCATAGTAAGGAGAAGACGGTAAATCTCGGACAAAAAATAAGGTTATAGCATATTTTTCTTCCTTTGAAATAAGTCCTTTACATTTAGTACACCGCATGATGTCCATGGAGATATTATAGAAAAATGATACTTTACAAAGGAGAAGTAATATTCTGAAATTACTTTAAAAGAAATCTGAGATTGTTTTTTGCCTCATTAATTTGGTAATATTTCCTTGTGAAACCCACTCAGATTTACTAATGCTCATACCTTTTGAAGCCACATCTAATGCGGCCTCAAAATTATCAGTCAAAATTGGGGCAGAGTTCATTGCCTGACGTACCCCTTCTCTTACTTGCCAGACCCCTACTGGAATGGAATACTCTGGTCGTATTTCTCTTAAAATCAGTACTCCGGCTTGAAGTTTGACTTTGGAAAGATATTCAGCCACAGCCAGTTTGGCAGCAAAATATGCCCCAGCTATTGCTGGGGGATGATCAATTCCTCTTGCATCTTCATGATCAGAACCAAATCCAAGAACTCCTTTTGAATACCAGGCTTCTATCATTTCGTAAATCCATCTATGAGGAAATAAGATTACAGAAAACAAATTTCCTAGATGTTGGTACGAAAAAATTTTACAAGTGTCAATTACATCATATTCAAGAATTTCTTCGGTTAATGATTTTGAGATAACATCATCAGTGGCAGTTATACTCCATCTTGTTGGAACAAGTTTTCTTTTTTGGCCTAACATTCCAATACTAAGACATTTTTGAATTTTAGAAATTTCAATTCCAGAATTATACAAATTTAAAATGGCATCTTGAGCTTTCAAATCTTTGTCATAGAACATCTTTTCAATTTTTTTGGTTGAAGTAGATGACGAAAATTTTGCAGATTTTATTTGTGCAACCGGACCAAAGGGAGCACTTTCACCATCCAACGAAATATTGGATGCTTTGCCATAAAATTCCAAATCAGAATCTGTAGGTTTGGAAGACATTGTCATTTCTTGTAAATTTTCAATATACCTTCCTTCAGTATCATTTACTGATAGTTTTTGAATTCCTCGAACCAAATTCAATCGAAAATTTACAATTTCTTCAAGTGATTTTCCTAACCAATCTTCTGGACTGTCAAGGATACCAGTATCACCATGAATTGGTGGAACCATAGGTCCAACATGTACTTTTGGATAATTGTAAGAGCCAACAAAAACCGATGGAGGACTAGTACCACTAACGGAATTTGAGGAGAACAAATTTCCATATTTAGATAAATTTTCATGCCATTTTGCTAGCAGAGATTTTCTAATGTCTTGGGAATTAGAAGACAACAAGACTAGTGAGGATTGTGAGCCTATTAATCTGACTAAGACAGAATTTTTACCTAAACCCAATAATGTTTAAGGAGTATTTTTGGTGTATTTTCATTAAAATGCAAAGAATAGTTTCCTTCCTACCTAGTGCGACTGAGTTAATTTACGAGTTAGGATTAGAAAAAATGCTTTTTGGAGTCACACATGAATGTGAATTTCCTGAAGATGCTAAAAGTAAACCACGTGTAATTGATTCTGTTATAGATTCTCAAAATTTAACAAGTGGTGAGATCAATCAGACTACTTGTAAATTGCTTAGTGAAGGAAAAGACATTTTCATTCTAAATGAAAAGAATTTGAAAGAAGCTAATCCGGACATTATTATTTCACAAGAGACATGTGAGGTTTGCGCTGCATATACAAATCAAGTAAACAAGGCCTTTCAAATTTTACAGAAAAAACCATTGACTTATTCCATGGATCCTCATGACGTAAAGGAGATTTTGAATACAGTAAAAGAATTTGGAAGGATTTTACACCAAGAAAAGAAAGCTGGAGAAATTTATGATAAACTACAAAAAAGGATTGATGACATTTATAAAATTTTACATGAAAGGAAACCTACAGTTCTTGCAATCGAATGGTTAGATCCATTTTTTACCGCAGGTCATTGGGTTCCTGAGATGGTTGAATTATCCGGAGGACAGAACCTCATTAGTCAAAAAGGAGAGCATTCAAGAAGAATGACCTTAGATGAGATAGAAAAGGCCAATCCAGAAATCATCATTCTAATGCCTTGTGGGTTTGATGTAGAAAGGACAGCAAAAGAATACAATGACATTCTTAGAGAAAATCAAAATTGGAAGAGATTACAGGCTGTACAAAATGATAAAATCTTTGTAGTTGATGCAAATTCTTATTTCAGTAAGCCCAGCATACGCACAATTACAGGATTAGAAATATTGGCTAAAATCATCCACCCTGAAAAATTTGACAATATTCAAGTTCCAGAAAATTCTTTCAAAAAAATCTAATTAGGAGATTGTAATTTACACTCAACTTTTAGAGATTTTACAGTTGTAAAGTAAGTAATTGCTAGTAAGCCAATTGCAGCCAATCTAATAGGAATTTCATAGTTGGTAAGAAATGCAATAGATGTTGCACCAACACTTCCAAAAGTCGATATTATTGCAAATCCAATTGGGCCACAACTACAAGCTCCTGCTACTGCACCTACAAAGGAACCAAAAACACTTCCTCCAATTTTTTTAGTAGAGTTTTTCAAGATATTAATTCTATAAACATTCATTGGAAGAACTAGTGCAGATAATCCCGATAATACAACAATTAACGAAAAGCCTAGCTCAGTTCCTTTTGGTACGTGACCAGCAACAAAGGGCTCTAAAAAGAGATATTCAGATAGAATCAGCAGACCTATCAACATAGATACAAAGATTGCAATTGCTAAAAGAGAGTATTTCCAATTTGAAAAAACAAGTTTTAGAGTTTGCACCAAACTAGATCATGGCATCCATAATTCGTTTGAATGTGGTGTATGGTTGTCCTCCTTGAAATTGTTCTTGTTGATTATCTGGTCCAACAATGACAAAGGTTGGAGTAGCTCTTGCTCCATGTTTTTTAGCCTCTTGAGTGTTGTATTGAACTCGTTTTTGATATTTACCAGAATCCAAACAGCTTTCAAATAATTCCATATCAAGACCCAAACTAAAAGCAAATGCCTTTAATCTCTCCGTACTTGCCCACCCACCATCGATGCGTTCTTCTTGATTGTTGTACAAAATATCATGATACTCCCAGTATTTTCCTTGGTCTTCAGCACAATAAGATGCTTGTGCAGCTTTTGGAGAATCACGACCCAAAAATGCAAGGTCTACAAAAACCAAGTTTGCTTTACCTGTGGCAATATAATGATTGTAAATTGTTGGTTTGTGAGTATGAAACCAATTGTAGCATGCATGACATTGATAATCACCAAATTCTACAATAGTTATTGGAGCGGAAGGATCACCCAAAATTGGAGAGCCCATAGCAGTAGATACAGTTCCATGACTTCTCCCCACATCCAAATTGACAGATTCAGTGGAAGAAGCAGAATATGATGCAATAACACCAATTGCAATTATTGCGGCTACCGCTCCAATGATAATTCCTTTCTTTTTCACAAGAAAAATGGTCGAAATTTGTTTAAAAAACTTATTCCAAATTTTTGGTAGAATTTCGTCTAAAAAGGCTCACAAATTTTGATATGGCTGTATCTATTGGGCATTCTTCACAGGAAATCGCAGATGTGTGTGAATCAATATGCTTTTCAAATTTCTCCCTGGTTTCAAAAACTAGATCACATTTGCTGCAGTAAACTTTGGTTACATTGTGTCTTCTAGATTTTTCCATATTCTTCATTATTCTTAGTCCTTATAAGGATCTTGTTAAAATTCATTTTATGAAAAAATTTTTGGATAAGATCATAACTGGTTTTTTTGTTTTTACTTTTGGAATTGCTTGGTATTGCACCACACAGTATTACGTAAATAACAAGCCATACAGGATTGTGGTTTACGATGTATATGGAAAGGAGTCAAATTTAGACATCAGAAAAAAATTTCAGAACAACAAAGTGGCGTTTAGTTATGTCAAAGAATATCAAAAAATTTTTCCTCATCTGAATTTTTCAATAGAACATACATTTCCAGAAATTAAAAGAAGAGCATTCTTTGAAAAAATTTTTCAAAAAAATTAGAAATAATGAATTTTCATGTGGTTCTGGTGTTCCACTTCATATCTTGTAACAAATCCACAATGAGTGCATGAAAACATTTCTCCGGGAGGTTGAGGGTCACGTTCAATAGTTTTTCCTGAGATGGATCTAATACTAATAACATCATTTGCAGAGATCACAGCAAAATTATGACCCTCTCCAATAGAGTCTAGAAATTCTTTGATAGAAGTAATAACTACATTTGTGTCAATTGTTTCATCCTCATCAAAAGTTGATAACATAAATTCGTGATTTTTTAAGGTAGGCACTGCTGCTACTTGATCTGAGACATAAACTACCAATTCACCTTTAATCGACTCTACATCTCTACAATCAATTGTAAGCATGAAAATTTATGGTAATTTAGCGTATTTTAGTTTAACAATAATTTGAAAATGATTATTATGATTGATTTTGTTTATTTTTTTACATGAGAGATTCTGAAACTTTTGGAGTAGAGAAAGGGCACGGTCAAGAGGTTGTTGATTGGTTAAACGAGCAGGCTAAGAATAAAAAATTAGAAGCAAGATTATACGGCTATACAATAAAAACAGAGAATTTTGGAGAATTTGAAATGTTTTCATGGAGGGGGGAAGTACAAATTGCTAGAAAATTAATAATTAAGGCTAGTAAACGTTTCAAAATAAAAATTATTGAAGGAGGTTACAAACCTTCCGAAAGAGTATTTCGGATGAAAAGATTTGATTATGCTAAGGTTCGTAAAGGAGATAGAACAATTGGTCAGTTAGAGTTAGAGATTCCAAGATTTGGAAATCATCAATGGACAATAAAAAATGAAGAACGGCATTAAAAAAGGAGAGTGAATTTTTGAAAAAAATTGGAATTATTGGAACAGGAATGCTGGGAAGTGCAGTAGGATTGCACTTGCTAGAACAAGGATATCCTCTAACTGTTTTTAATCGAACCAAAGAAAAAACAGTCAATTTAGAAAAGGAAGGTGCAAAAGTTGTAGAATCTCCAAAGGAAGTAGCTCAAGAATCAGACATTGTTTTTACAGTAGTAAAAGATGCAAGTGCAGTAAAGCAAGTTTCTTTTGAAACAAATGGAATTGTTTTTGGAAATCATGATGGCTTGATTGTTTGTGATATGAGCACTATCAATCCAGTAGAATCTAAAAATATTTCAAAGCAATATTTTGACCAAGGAATCTCTATGTTAGATACCCCGGTAATGGGAGGTCCTAATGTTGCAATAACCGGTAATTTAGTCATGATGACTGGAGGAAATAAAGAATCCTTTGATCAATGTAAAGAGGTTTTCAATGTAATTGCCAACAAGGTTTTCTACCTTGGAGAAAATGGAACCGCTCATGCTGTGAAATTGGCAATGAATCTTCAAATCACTATGTTAGCTTTGGCATTATCTGAAGGAATTACCCTAGTAAGAGGTGCCAATATTGATCCAAAAGTTTTCTTGGAAATTTTGAATTCAACATATTTCAAGACAGGGATGAGTGAAAACAAGGCTTTCAAGATGATTCAAGATCAATTTGAGGCTACCTTTACCCTTGATAATCTGAAAAAAGATATCAGCACCATTGAAGAAACCTCAGAATCCTTTGGTTTGAATCTGCCAATGGCTCATAAGGCAAAAGAAATCTATGAAAGTGCAGTAAAGAGTGGATTTGGGAATCTCGATTATACCGGAATTTTGGCGTATATCAAAAAGATAAATGAAAAAAATTAAACTCTTTGAGGCAATCTTATGACTAAGATTTACCACAAATTCTATAAGTTACAAGGATAAAATTTCACCATGCGATTAGAAGATAAAGTTTCAATTGTTACTGGCGCGTCTAGTGAGATTGGAAGTGCAATAGCCAAACGTTTTGTTGAAGAGGGATCAAAGGTTATTTTAATTGCCAGAGATCTCCAAAAATTAGAAGCAGTTAGAAAGGAAATTGGCAATGAAGAAGCTACTGTTTCAATGTCTTGTGATTTAACAGATGAATCTCA
>JABAOE010000920.1_pt2 | contig 37309 bp, 31 predicted proteins | sample 7062141 | NCBI WGS metagenome assembly JABAOE01 (sample SAMN14538627, study PRJNA623070) | marine sediment metagenome | biome: marine biome [ENVO:00000428]; feature: marine pelagic biome [ENVO:01000023]; material: deep marine sediment [ENVO:00002113] | place: India: Gulf of Khambhat ...
CTCGACTTTCGCCAGGACCTCGATGCGGCAAGGTTTGCGTGGGGATTCGATATTCGGACACGCGCCGAGCATCCCCTTTTCAAGGTCAACGAGCTCGACGTTTACGACGAGGGCGTCGAATTCAATATTTTCGTCGAGACAACGCGCTGGCTTGGCTTGAAGATGCGCCTCGATGCTCAAAACCTGACGAATTTGAGCCAGCTGCGTGATCGCATGGTTTACAGCGGGCTTCGCGACTTGTCGCCGCTGGATTTTCGGGAATTACATGACAGCGTTGATGGACGGCGCGTAATATTGTCGCTTGCCGGAACTTTTTGAAAAGAAATTTGAGTCATTCCAACGGGGAAAAGCCTGTGACCAAGACCGCAATCGTATCCGACGATACGGCCAAGAAATTCGCAAAGGAAAAAGAAACGCCCTATACCCGCTGGGTCGCGGGCGAAGGACTCGACATCATCGACGGTATTTACGTCCCGGACCTGAATACCGTCGAACTGAAGCCATGGTCGCGCCGTAACGCCCGCGCCGTATTTATCAATCATGACGCTTCCAGGACGTCGAATGACTGCTACGTCTGCGAAATCGACCCGGGCGAGAAACTCACGGAACAACGCCAGCTCTATGAAGAGATGATAATGATTCTCAAGGGGCACGGTTCTACGACCGTGTGGAACGATGCGGGCCAGAAGGTCTCGTTCGAATGGCAGGCCGGGGCACTGTTCGCCATCCCGGTCAACACCTGGTACCAGCATTTCAATGGCTCGGGCAAGGATGCCGTGCGGTTCGTTGCGGTTACGAACCTGCCGCCGATCATAAACGTCTTCGAGGAGCCCGAATTCATTTTCAATACGGGCTATGATTTCAAGAGCCGTTTTTCCGGTGAACCGGATTATTTCTCGCCTAAAGACAAACTGAGCGGTTTTCTGCTGGAGACGAATTTCGTCGCCGACGCGGTCAATCTACCACTGGTCGAGGCCAAGGAGCGCGGCGCGGGCGGCGGGCATATCCGTTTCAACATGGCGAAGAGCTCGATGAACAGCCACATTTCGCAAATGCCGGTTGCCACGTACAAGAAAGCCCATGCCCATGGCCCGGGTGCGCATGTCATCGTCCTTTCGGGCCAGGGTTATACCCTGATGTGGCCGGAAGGCGAACAGCGAAATCGCTACGACTGGAAACCGGGGACGCTGATTACGCCGCCCAACATGTGGTATCACCAGCACTTCAATACCGGCGACAAACCGGCACGCTATCTCGCGTTCAAATACGAGGGTACGGCCATTCGCAATGCGCAAGGCGTACCCAAGGCCTGGATCAGCCGCCGCATTGGTGGCCACCAGATCGATTACGCGGACGAGGGCGGCGAAGTGCGCACAATGTTTGCCGATGCGCTGGCCGAGCAAGGTCTGGAGCCAAATATGGAAAATTCGTACGAAATGGAGAAAGAGACGTTGCCACCGCTTCCCGGCGGATGAAATCCGCGGGAAAATGTTAATCTTGTGGGAAACAGCCCTTCACTCAACTAGCCGGGGTAAAAGATCAATGAACAAAGTCACCTGGTTGCTCGCTACGACCGTCCTTGCATTTGGCGTGGCGACTGAACTCAAAGCACAGGTATCCGAGGAAAGCGAAAGCGACCGGAGACGGGAACAGGTCGGGCCTTCGATGTGGCGCCGCCGTCCCGGGGACACGCCCTACGAGATCTGGTTCGAAGAAGCGAAGAAGACCATGCCGACCTTCGTCGGCCTGCTCATCCAGGACGCCCGCACGGAACCGCTGCAGTACTGGGAAGACATGGGCGTCGATGGCCTCTACATCAAGATGGCAGACTACCAGATCACCGACGGCTGGATCCTCGAGGTTCCGGCGAAAGGCCATACCGAGCCACAAAGACACATGTTCGAGGCGGGCATGTATTTCTTCGGCGGCCCCGGACACATCATCATCCAGCAGGAGGACATGCGCCAGCAACGCATCGACTTCGAGTACCGCACCCTGTTCTCGATTCCCCTGAACGTTCGCTACCAGATATTCAACGACAGCGACGAACCCGTGCGGATAGTGGCAGTGACGAGTTTTCCATTCGTTATGAACTCGATGAACAGTGCTGATTTTGTCTTCAACAACCCGTTTGCGTTCCGCGACCGTTACAACGCCGAAGAAGACTACGCCGATGTCAGCGTGCACGTGCGCAAGAACCTCACGGTCACGAACGTGGTTCGCGATGCTCTCGAGTTCGAACTGGACGAATACGACCGTCGCGGCGAGGGTACGACCAATACGCACTGGACGATGTCCGGTAACACGATGATCGACCTGCATGTCTCCGAGATGCCGGCGAAGGTTTACAAGAAAGCGCATCGGCATAGCAGCGATGCATTCATCCTGTTGCTCTCGGGCGAGGGTTATTCGATAACCTGGCCGGAAGGTCGCTACGACGACCGCATACGCGTCAACTGGCAGGAGGGAACGATCTTCGTACCGCCGATCTACTGGTATCACCAGCACCTGAACCCGGGCGACGAATCGGCGCGTTACCTGGCGATAAATGCCCCCAAGCTGGTCATCAATCTGGGCCTGCGATTCGACGATCAACTAGAGCCGGATCTGCCGCAGATCAAGGAAGAATTTGATGCCGAGGCGGCGGAGTAGCGAATCGTCTGCAATTAGTAACATCAGTAACTATCATTTCGGCCCAATTGTTTGTTCCTTACCACAATATGGAATAACAGCTAACAGCTAACAGCTAACAGTTAACCTTTCCGTGCTAGCTTGTCCTATACTTGTACGCGGGCATAAGCTATGACAACCATCACTTGCAAAAGAACAACAGGTAATCGCAAGTAGGTTGCGGGAGCGCTCGAACAAACACAATAGCCAAACGCAATATCCGAGAACGTCGAAAGATCAGGAGGGGGACTCATGATCAGCATCCAATCGATTAGCAAACAAACGTTATCCGTATTGATCATGGCAGCAGTATCCATTGCTGCTGTGACACCAACGACCGGCCTTGCCCAACAGGACGAAGGCTTGGTACTGGAAGAGATCATCGTAACGGCGCAACGTCGGGAGCAAGCGCTACAGCAAGTGCCGATTTCGGTCGAGGTGTTCAGCGGAAGCTTAGTCAGGCAACAGGGATGGCGCGATCTCGACGACCTGGCGAATTTTTCGCCTACGGTCTTGATCCTTCCGCGCGTCCAGGATCAGGACATCTCGATCCGTGGCTTTGGTACGACTGGCAACGCGTTGACGCTCGACCAGGCGGCACCGATCTTTCTCGACGGCATACATTTCGGGCGGTCGTCCCAGGCCAAACTGGCTTTCATGGACGTAGAAAGTATAGAGGTGCTGAAGGGGCCGCAACCGGTGTTCTTCGGCCAGAATGCGACCGCCGGCGCCTTCAATATCCGTAGCCGCAGGCCAACGGATACCTGGCAGGCCAATGTAGATCTCGAGGTTTCCGAAAATGAAACCATTGCATTCGATGGCGGCATAGGTGGTCCCCTTAGCGAGACATTCGCCTTCCGTGTTGCCGGCAAGTACGACACCTCGGATGGATATTTGAAAGACGTGGTAACAGGGACGTTGATGGGTGATTACGAGAATGTCGGCGGGCGGCTAATGCTGCAGTGGACGCCGACCGATGCTTTTCAGGCGACCTTCAAATATGAATCGACGAGCATCAGTAAGGACTCCGAGATTACTTCTCTCTGCCGCACAGCGGGCCCCCTGATCTTCGGTCGAGGCGGGCCGTTAGACGATCCAGGTATCCCGCCGGGGGATGAGCGCAGTGTCTGGGACGATCCACCCGTAGGCTCGGGCTGGTCGGTGGATCACGTACCTATCCCCACGTCGTGTTTCGACACCGAATGGGGCGTCAGCAACGGCGGACCATACCTTCGGCCGCCGGACAACATTTATGAAGAAAATTCGAACCGCGGCTCGCTCGACATCAGAGAAGCGGCAGAAGCTTTTACCATTGGTGACAGAAACAAGACGACCAACGGATACGAGGACATCGATTCGGACAACGGTTACCTTGAGTTGGCCTACCAGTTCGATAACGGCATAAGCGTGGAGTGGCTGACCGGGTGGAGTGCCTACGAGCGGGACTATGGACTCGACAACAGCAATACGTCGTTCCTGATGAACTACCAGGGCAGGGGCGAGGATTTCGACCAGACCAGTTCGGAGTTACGATTCACGTCCGGCGAAGGTCCTATCGAGTGGATGGCAGGTGTCTACTGGCAGGAAACGGACCTGTTCGCCTGGTCGTCGAGCCTGAGAGCCAACGTGCGTCGGGGACAGCGCTATAACGTCATAACAGAAGACGTCGAATTCAAAGCAGTGTTCGGCACCATCACTTTCAATTTCATGGACGACAGGATGTCGCTCGATATCGGCGCGCGTTATCAGGATATTGACAAGTTCATGACCGTCGAAGGCTATGGCGCCACATGGGTCTTTAATGTAGAGCCCGTCAGTGCCGGCGTCGGCGGCCCTCCCGGTTGCACCGAGGATGATCCTGTTCCCTGCGACTACGCCGCGGTGGACCCGAATACAGCGAGAATCTTCCTGCCGTTTGACGCGGCAGCGGGCCTCTGGACCATAAACTTCCGGGACACGCGCAACACGCCGGACGAATGGTTTCCCTCGATGGCCCAGCCAGTCGGCCTGACCGCACCGAACTTTGACGCGGATACGCTCCGGCTCGGAGGACCTTGGGCCGAAAACTTTAGCGGCTCCAAAACAAGCCCGCAGTTAACATGGCGTTATCGTCTAAACGACAATACATCGTTCTATGCGAGATACGCCGAGTCCTTCAAGATTGGCGGTTTCGATTCCGGTCAGACATCGATACCGAGCGACATCGATGAGTTGACCTTCGAGTCCGAGGATGCAGAGACGTACGAGTTGGGCGTAAAAGGTACGGCCTTGAGGGGTCGTTTCAGTTATGACGTCGCCTTGTTCGAGCTGGAGTTTCCGAATCTCCAGACGACTGCCCTGTCACCGGATCCCGAGCAGACCTCGGCCAGCGTGAACGCAGGGCAGCGTGTTCGCGGATTGGAGTTCAGCACCCGATGGGCCGCAACCGAAAACCTGAGATTTACGTTTTCAGGCGCCTTCATGGACGGCGAGATGACGTCATTCCCGGGTGCAGGCTGTACTGATGCGGAGATCTCGGCAGCACTGAACGACGCGAGCGCTCCGTGCAAGATCTACGATGGAGATGTACTGCAAGTACCGCCCATCGATCCGCTTGAGGCCGTCGATGATTTTACTGCTTTAATCGATCGCTCGGGATCTGACGCGCCACGCACGCCGGACTGGAAGTTCGTGCTGGCAGCAGATTACAGTGTGCCGATCTCAAGCAGGTTTGAGCTGTTCGTCAATGCCAAGGGTTATGCTTCGGACGGATACATACTCGATGTGGAAAGCTTCAGCAAGATCGTCAAGTACAATACGCACGAAGACCTGAACTTGATGGTCGGATTAGGGTCTCTTGACGGCACGTGGGCGGTATCGGTCTTTGGCCGCAATCTGTTGGAGGCGAGGCCCTCTTACAATGCTGAGTTCGACGTATTTCCGGACGGGTTGGCAGCGACGGAAGGCTTAGGGCCAGGTTCATTCACAACCTACGGCGTCAAATTCACGTACAGGATGCAGTAAAAAAGCTAAGGTCTTCCCAACGGGGCACGATCGTGCCCCGTTGGTTTGTTTCTGACTATGTCAGTCGTTACCAGAGTATTGGCGCTAACTGCCGCAGCATGTTGCGCGAATTTCGCGTCGGCGGAGACCTACGAGCCGCCGTCCGACATGTCGCTCGACACAATCATCACTGCGATAGAAGGATTCATGCGGCAGCCGGATATCCCTCTGGCGGGCGGCGACAAAGCTTACGTCGAGGACATCATCCGCATTCGTGCCGTCGACCTGGATTGGGACATCGGCATGTCGGTGCACGAGCCGGCGGACCCCGCGCGCATACCGAAAGGCGCAGACGGCAAGAATATCGGCATATTCCTGTTGCACGGCGGCAGCGGCGACTTCAAGTCGATGCACAAGCGCGCCAACCTGATCGCCCGCAAGCTCGGCTACAAGGTGGTCAGCATGAGTTATCCAGGGCGCCATGCATTTCACACCGAGAGTCGCGACTGGCCGGGCAGCAACGTCACGGCCCATGATTACCACGATTACACGCTGGAGGTTCGTACGCCGATTTGGCTGCGGGGCGAGCACATCACGCGTGACCAGTACGACATCATAAAAGATACCGGGCAACGTGCCCGCTATGGGACACGAACCCTGGCCAAGGCAAAACCGGGGACCACCTTCTATTACCGCATGGCCGGCTGGCCCATCGCATTCGAACAGGCCGGCATTGCGGCGATGCGCAAGCATTTCCCGGAGGACGAATACTCCATCTACCTGCACGGCCATTCCACGGGTGGCCCGTTTACGATGATGTTGTCTCAGCGAGTTGCCAACATAACCGGCATACTGGCAATCGAGAATTCATCATTCGGCTACATCTATCGTGCACAGGCGGCCTGGGGCGGACAGCTCGGCGCGATCGAAGGATTCGACCGGGTCGTTGAAGAAAAGCAATTGCCGTCTCGCTCGGATCCGTTTGATGAATTGTACATTCGCAGTTGGCGCGACCGGGCCCGTTACGCCGGGCCCGAGCTGCTCGGCAGCGAGGGTCCGGAAGCACTGTACCGGCTGCCGGCGATCATGGAGGACATCCTGGCCTCCTGGGGCGAGGTCCAGCCGCGGGCCAGTTTCAAGGCAGAGTACATTGTCACGCACGGCGTCGAAGATTCATTACGCCAGGCAGCGAGCGTAACGGCCGAGCGCATGGGCCTGAACAAAAAGGACACCGAGGCACTCGTTGCGCGCTATATCGGCCTGACCCGGGAGTTGACCGGCCCGGGCGTCAAACCCGTGCCGCCGGTCATGTTCCAGATCTCCGCCCACAGCCGCGATCACAGCAGGGAAGTGTACGAAGAAGTCGTAATCCCGTTGTTCAGACAGATGAAACCGGCGCCAAGAGTATCACTGACCCAGTTCAGGGCAGGTACGCACGGCTACATGTCCGGCGAGGTCGTCGGGGGAATCAATTTCGGTATCGGCCCGGCGGTATTCCAGCAATGGGACGACGCGATCAAGGGTGGATATTTCCTGGCCGATCAGGATCGCTAGTTCGTAGCTACTCCCAGGCGCGGTTGTCGACCGTGTTTTCGTAGGTTGCACCTGGCACGACCATGTCCCATTTTGCGGTCCAGGTGTAAGTATCGTCGAATCGCTCACGCGTATACGGTTGCGGAGGCGCGTGCAACAGGCGCGACACGCGCAACTCGTCCGGTTCCAGCAGCCCGCCGGTCTCGGCGATAAAGTAATGGACGTACGGTGTCGGATCCTTTTCGAGGACTTCGACTGCGCGTGCCTGCGCGCGGAACATTGCCGCAAGCGTTGCGCCGTCGACAGCATCAGCGGCGGCTTCGCTGCGGGTGGAGTGGGATTCGATCAGGATACGCATCCCCTGCTTCTCTGCCACGCTGATCCACGGCTCCATCAGGCTGATTGCCTCCACTTCGCCGTTACGCAGCGCTTCCAGGCGCTTTACCATCGACCCGGCGTTAGTGGTGACAATGTGTTCGGGCGTCAGGAAACCTTCCATCATCTTCAGGGTCGTAAAGTTCGAGCCGTTATTCGGCGTCACCGCTATCGCCTTGTCTTTCAGTTGCTCCGGTTCGTAATACTCGGAATCGGGCGAGACGACGATGGCGAAAGAAGACATCGAGGCACCGAGCGCGACGATTTTTCGCTTGCGGAGTCCTTCGCTATCGGCTTCGACGGCACGTTTCATGATGCCCCATTCACACATACGATACTGATCGATACCGCCATCGTTATATAGGGAATCAAGCGGACGATCGAAAACGGAATCCCACTTGACACTGTGCGAGGATGTGACCTGGGCCATCCCCGGGGTGGTGACGAAGTCGATATCCAGTTCTTCGTCTTTGAAAAACCCTTCGTCACGGGCAACCAGCACGGGAAGGTCGTGCACGGCATTCATGATGGCGACCTGGGGCTTTTCGGAAGCTTGCGGATTGGCCATGTTACTTCCCCTTGTTATTTATGGTTGTACGAAAGCTTCGGCGTTACCCGATATTCCTCCGCAGGCATACGGCTGTCAACGCGGCGAGCAGCTTTTCGATTCAAGCCGTTCGAGTCCCGAATCAGGCGCTCCATTCAGGGCAGATTGATAGCATAATAGGGTACTCCCCGACGAACAAATCGAACAAATGGAGAAAATTCGTGACTAAACAGGTAGTTGCCGCAGTTCGTACCGGCGCCCACCAGACCGAGTTTCGGGAATTTCCGATGCCGGAAATCGCCGATGACAGCGCGCTCCTGAAAATGGAGGCAGCCGGCATCTGTGGTACGGATGTCAAGTTCTATGCCAAACCGCCGATCGACGACGACGTCATCATGGGTCACGAGAACATCGGCTACATAGCGAAAGCCGGCAAGCACTTCGTCGAACGTAAGGGCGTCAAGGAGGGGGATCTCGTATTCGTTGAACATTATGTACCGTGTTTCACTTGCGAATGGTGTCACCGGGGCGACTACCGGCTGTGCGCGGGAACGGACTGGCGACGCAATCCGAATGCGATTCGCTATGGGTATACCTCGGCCGAGCGACCACCACATCTTTGGGGTGGCTTCGCACAGTACATGTACCTGCCGTGGAATGCGGTCATACACAAAGTCCCGGACGGTATTAGCGCCGAGCTTGCCAGCGTCGTGACACCGATGGCCAACGGCATCCAGTGGGCGCTGTTCGATTGCGAGGTCGGCTACGATTCGCGGGTTCTGGTGCAGGGACCGGGACAACAGGGACTGTCGCAAACCGTTGCCTGCAAGCACGCGGGTGCCTCGTTGATCATCGTGACGGGGACAACGAAGGACAGAGCGCGTCTCGAAGTAGCGCTTAAGCTGGGCGCCGACTATACGATCAATGTCGAGGAAGAAGATGCGATCGAACGCATCCGGGAAATCACCAATGGTGAGGGTGTCGACGTTTCCCTAGACTGTACGGCCGGAGCGGGTACGGCGCCCGTACTCGTTGGATTGGAAGCGCTCAAACGAAAAGGCGGTACATTGCTGGTGCAGGGTGAAGTTGCCGAATTTCCGGATTTCCCGTTGGCGAAAGTGACGAATAAGTACGTCACGATCAAATCAGCCCGCGGCCACAATTTCCTTTCCTGCGAGCTGGCACTGAAACAGCTGGCGTCCGACAGATTCCCGCTGGACCTGATCACGACACATCGCCTCGGGCTCAAGGACACCGACCTGGCGATCAAGTCGGTCGGTGGCACGGAGACGGAAGGCGTGATCCACGTTTCGCTGCTGCCGTGGCAATGATGGGCGTCGTTCAGACAAAAGTCGCCCGCACCGACAAAAAGATCGTGGACGATTTCGCGCACTACGGCGTTGCCACTGTCCATGAAGCACAAGGTCGCAAAGGACTGCTGGCGCCGTACATGCGGCCGATCTATTCCGGCGCACATATCGCCGGGACGGCAGTAACCGTGTTGGTGCCCCCGGGTGACAACTGGATGATTCATGTCGCTGTCGAACATTGCCGCGAGGGCGACGTCCTGGTGGTTGCGCCGACCAGCCCGTCGTCTGCCGGCTATTTCGGCGATTTGCTCGCAACGTCTCTGATGTCACGTGGCGTGCGTGGCCTGGTTATCGAAGCCGGATGCCGCGATATAAAGGACCTCGAAAAAATGGGCTTTCCGGTCTGGTCAAAGCACGTATCTGCCGAAGGCACGGTCAAGGAGACCTTGGGCAGCGTAAATGAACCGATCGTGTGTGCCGGCCAGGACGTGAATCCCGGTGACGTCATCGTCGCCGACGATGACGGCGTCGTGGTAGTCGAGCGGGAAGAGGCGGTTGACGTACTGGTCAAATCCAGGGAACGGGAAGAAAAAGAGGCGAAGAACCGACCACGTTATGCGGCGGGTGAGCTGAGCCTCGATATGTACGGCATGCGCCCCGCGCTCGAGGAAAAAGGCCTGAAATACCTGGCCGATGACGGAGACTGACGGCCGGAAAGGAAACACCACGATGATCATCGACTGTCACGGCCATTACACGACCGAACCTGCCAAGCTCAAGGACTATCGAGCAGCGCAGATAGCTCACTACGAGAACCCCTCGCGACCCGCCGCCGAGATCGAGAAGATCTCCGACGACGAGATTTGCGAAAGCATCGAGAACAACCAGTTGCGGGCATTGAAGGAACGCGGCGCGGACATGACCATTTTTTCTCCGCGAGCCTCCGGTATGGCACATCACATCGGCGACGAGGCGGTGTCGAAAACATGGACGCGTATCTGTAACGATCTCATTTACCGCGTTACGCAGCTATTTCCGGATAACTTCGCCGGCGTTTGCCAGTTGCCGCAGTCGGTCGGCGTGCCGATCAGGAACTCGATCGATGAGCTCGAACGCTGCGTCAACGAGCTCGGCTTTGTCGGCTGCAACCTGAACCCCGATGCTTCGGGTGGCAATTGGACCGGCCCGCCGCTGACGGATAAGTCCTGGTATCCGTTTTTCGAGAAGATGGTGGAGCTCGACGTACCGGCAATGATCCATGTATCCAGCTCGTGCAATCCGAACTTTCATGCAACCGGCGCGCATTACATCAACGCCGATACCACTGCGTTCATGCAGTTTCTGCAAGGCGACCTGTTCAACGACTTTCCCGATATGCGACTGATCATCCCGCATGGCGGCGGCGCCGTTCCCTTTCACTGGGGCCGCTACCGCGGACTCGCGGATATGCTGAGTAAGCCGCCGCTCAATACACACATCATGCAAAACGTTTTCTTCGATACCTGTGTCTACCACCAGCCAGGCATCGATCTTCTGTTCCGCGTAATCGATATCGACAACATCCTGTTCGCATCCGAAATGTTCGGTGCCGTAAAAGGTGTCGACCCGGAAACCGGTTATAACTTCGATGACACCAAGCGATACATCGACGCGCTCGATCTAAGCGACGAAGATCGCCACAAGGTATTCGAGGGCAATGCGAGGCGCGTCTATCCGCGGCTCGATGCTCAGTTGAAAGGCAGGGAGAGGCAATCCTGATGTTGTTGCGGCTTGCCCGATCCTGTTTGTCAGCGTCGCTGCTGCTCCTGGCGCTGCCTGCCTTTGCTGACGTAGGGAAACTGGCGGCAGGGCTCGAGCATCCGCTGTGGAGCGCCCGCCGCGATGCCGCCGAGGCTTTGGCAGACCTTGGATCCGCCGGCCAGGATGCGGTGCCGTACTTGCTCAAATCCCTGGGAGATGTGCGCCCCGAGGTTCGCCGGGCATCGGCACGCGCCCTGGGTGCGGTCGGCAGCGGTTCCGAGGAAGCCGTATCCGGCCTCGTCGAAGCGCTCCGTGACGATGACTGGGTCGTGAGGCGAGAAGCCGTTCTCGCCCTGCAGACACTGAAATCCACGTCCGGTGCGGCAATGCCCGCATTGCGCCTTGCGCTTGCCGATGATACGGCCACGACCAGGCGGGCGGCCGCTCAGGCGCTCGAAGGCCTGGCTCCGGCGAGCATCGAAGTGCTACCGGCGCTGATCGAGGCCATGAGTGATGCGGACTGGCAAACGAGAGCGGCGGCTGCGCTGGCTATCGGCAGGCTCGGCGAGGATGGTCGCGATGGACTGGCGATGCTGGCAAGCTCACTCCGCGACAGGGATTGGCGTGTTGCCGAACCTTCAGTAGCGTCCCTGTCGCAGATCGGGGTGCCTGCAGTACCCGTGCTGATCGAAGGACTGGGAGACACGGCGCTGCCCGTGCGCTGGGGTTCCGCCCGTGCCTTGGGGGCGATAGGCGAGGGCGCCATCGACGCCGTGCCGGTCCTCGCAACTGCACTAAATGACGAGCAGATCATGGTCCGCTGGGCCGCTGCCAATGCGTTGTGGGCTATAGGACCCGGCGCCGGACAAGCGACGGGGGCGCTCAATGCGGCATTGTCCGACGAGCAATGGGTAGTCCGTTGGGCTGCGGCGCGTGCGCTCGGCGCTGTCGCCGGCGGAGAGGATCCTCCATCCGAGGAAACCATCGCGGCCCTGGCCGACAAACTGACAGACGAAGATTCGAGAGTATGTGAGGCAGCAGCATTTGCGCTCGAGGACATCGGGCCGCCCGCACGACAGGCGGTATCCGCTCTGGGCGATGCAGCAACCGGCGTCGGCGGCACAGGTTCCGGCTCCTGCAAACTGATCGATGCAGGGCCGGCTATAGACGAAGTAATGTTCGAAACGGGCTGGACGGTGCGCTGGGCCGCGGTAAGGGCGCTCGCCGTGGTCGGCAAGGGGGACAGGCAGGCACTGCTACCGCTGACCGCAGCACTTGATGACGAGGAGTGGCAGGTAAGGGGTGTCGCGGCGCTCGCACTTGGCCAGTTCGGCAGCGAGGTTGCGGCGGAAGCGGTGACTGCTTTGATCGCGCGACTGAGCGACGAATATGCACCGGTGAGAATGGCATCGGCGACGGCCCTTGGCGAAATCGGTCCCGCAGCAGACCGCGCGCTTTCGCAACTTGAAAGCCTTGCGAATGACGAAGATCCGAGTGTCGCAAGCGCTGCTCTGGACGCCGTATCCAAATTGACTATCAGGTAGTGAGCAATGAACACAATGAAATACGATTACCGCTCAATTTCCCTCTTTGTCGCGATTGTAGCTACGTTCGCCTTCGCCGAGGCTTACGCGCATATCAAGAATGAGGCTACTCAGTTTCCGGATATCGAATTCGCAGATGCGCGGTTCGATATCGTGGTGCTCGTGGGTGCCGGAATCATTCCGGAGACGCCGGTGTTCGAGCCGGATGCGCCGTTTACGCGCGCCGACCTGGCAGTCTGGGCGGCGCTGGCGGCGGATCTCGCTGCCGGTGGCGAGACGCCGGACACGGATGCACTCGGCAAGGCGGCGCTGGAGCAGGGACTGGTCGACTCCGTCGAGGGACAAGCGACGTACGAAGAAGTCAACAATGTATTTTTCGATGGGCAGCTGACGCCGGACCAGCCCGCGGCAATGCCGACCCGAGCAGAGGCCGCCACTTTCATCGCCTCGCATCTCGACACGGCTGCGGGGGCCGCGCTTCTCGCCAGGCGGGGAGTCCGCATGGGCCCCTCCGGACACCCGGCACGGGTCGAACTGCACCGCAACCCCGACGGGGGCAACACCTACATGATCACGATCGGCGATACGTCACTGCCGATGTTCGCGCACGGACGGGTCGCGAACGGCCCGACGGACCTGGTGCAGTGGGACGGCCGCACCGTGAGGCGATCGTTCATTCGCGAACGGGGCGGGCTCTCTTACTGGGCTTATCTCGAGGCGGAACCGATCAAAACGGCAGAGCTCGCGGGCATCCCGGTCACGACGGCCGATACCGGCACGCCAGGGACAACGACGAATCGCAATTTGCTATACGGATTGATCGTGGCTGCATCGGGCCTGGGGCTCGTGCTTTTTTTTCAGCGGAGACGCAGTCTATAGCTTGACCACGGAATGGAGTTGAATCATCGAGGTCGTACTCGAAAACGTCTGCAAGGAATATCCGTTGGCGCACCTCGCCGCCCTCGAGGATATCTCGCTGACCGTGGCGTCCGGGGAATGGGTATTCCTGGTCGGCGCATCCGGAATGGGCAAGACCACCTTGCTGAAGCTTCTCTACAAAGAAGAGCTTGCAGATAAAGGTCGGGTCATTATCGATGGCAAAGACGTAGCTGCCGTTCCGGGCAGCAAGTTACGCCGCTCGATGGGGATTATTTTTCAGAGCTACCGGCTGCTCGAGAAGAAAGCGGCGTCCGAGAATATCGCCTACGGCGCAGAGGTGCTCGGCATTCCTCCCGCCGAGGTGCGGCGAAGGACAGAGGATGTGCTCGAGCTGATCGGCTTGTCTGACAAGGCCCACCGGCTGCCGAGCGAACTGTCGGGCGGTGAACAGCAACGCCTGGCCGTCGGGCGTGCGCTCATCAATCAGCCGAGACTGATCGTTGCGGACGAACCGACCGGCGACCTCGACCCGGAGAATACGGATCGCGTAATCGAGATTCTGGATCGCGTGCACCAGGAGCGGAACGCCACGGTCGTATTTGCGACCCATGCCGTCGAGGTCGTGAATCGCCTGAAGCGGCGTGTAATTCGTTTACAGGACGGACGTGTCGTGAGCGACGTTACCGGCGGTTACTGGGGCGAAGCAGGGGAGCGCACACAATGAATCCCTGGCCTGTGCTGTATCGCCTGCGGGAGGCCCGCCAGGGCATTGCCCGCAACACCTGGGCGAGTCTTGCGACAGTGGTCATCCTGATGCTGACGCTGTTGATGCTCGGCGGATTCCTGTGGCTGAGCGCCAACCTCGCACAGATTGCGACCGTCCTGGAACGCCAGGTGCACGTGCGTGTGTATCCCGCCGAGGGTTTCGCCGCCGAGGCGTTGCAGCCTATGCTCGAACCATTGCCGGGCGTGGCAGGGGTCGAACTGCTCGACGGTGAGCAGGTGTACCGCCAGCTGGTGCCGGTATTCGGTTTCCAGACCTTGATGGCGGCCCTGCCGGCCGACGCGTTCGCCGACAGCCTGTCCATCGAGCTGACCGACCCCGAATTAGCCGGTGACGTCGTCGGACGCATCCAGTCACTTCAGGGCACCGGCGACGTCATCTGGGGACAGGGATTCGCACGCACCCTTTACCAGATCTCAAATGGCCTTCAGCGCGGAGGCGCGGTACTGATCGCCGGATTCATGACGGCGGCATTGCTGATGAGCCTGACGACCATGCACCTCGCGGTTCTCAATCGCGAGGTGGAGATGCAGATTCAGCGCTGGGTGGGCGTCGGACCATGGGGCATCCGGGCCCAGTTCCTGATCGAGGCGTTTCTGCTCGGCCTGTTCGCGTCCATCCTGGCGGGCGCTGTGTTCCTGTACCTCGGCGAAGTCATCCAGAACGCGATCGCGGCGCTCGTGCCGTTCATGTCCGGGCAACTCAAGTCGCCTGTCCTCGTGATTGGCATCGTGCTGCTTACCGGGCCGCTACTCGCCCTCGTGGGGGGCGGCATCGCCAGTCACAGGGCGATCGGTACGGGCGACCGATGAAGCGCTGGCTGGCTTTCATCCTGGCGACGCTGCTCGGCTCGCAGCCGGCATTGGCACATTTGTCCGGTGTGTTCGCTTACTTTGTCAAGGACATCAACGAGCCAACCGCGAGTACGCGAATGCTGCAACAGCAGCTCGACAGCGTCGCCAAACGGATTGCAGCCCTCGAACCGGAGGTGCAGCGCGCACGTGCGGAATACGATCTGCAGGCTGACATGGCGGTGCGGCGCATCAGGTTCTATGACGTCTATGCGGGCAGCGCTTTGGGCGCCCTGTGGGCCGGGGCCCAGGACCCGATCGACGTGCTGGCCAGCACGGACTCACTGCAGAAAGTCCTTGCCGAGGATCTGCAGGCGCTGGCGAATCTCGCGGATTCCTATCAACAACTCCGTGGGCAGGAGCGCTCGCTGCGCCGCTACGCGGAGCTCTTGGCACCGTTCAAACGCTCGGCCGAGGCGCGGCAGCGGCGATTATCGAACGTCGCCGAAGGTCTCGTGTCCCCGTTCGCTGAGCCTTACATTGCCTACCGCATCGCCGAGGATTGGGAAACGATGCGCGGCAGCACCTTTGTGCTGTACTTCTCCTGGGCCACGCACCGCATCATTCAGCAGGGCCTCAGCGAAGTGCTGCAAAAAGTCGATAACGCCGGCAAGATCTGGCAGCTAGACGAACACATACTGAACGTCCTGGTAGGCGGCGACAGTTTCCCGTTTATCGAGGACGCGCGATTCTTCCTGAGGGCCGACCACGTGAACTTCTCCGCGCGGATGATATCTGCGCGGGACAGTTACGAGCTCCTCACCATTGGCCAATTCGAGCGCACCGGGCCTGCAGGAGTACAATATCGCATCGAAGCTATTTTTCTCGATGGCATGCCGATCGATCCGAATGATCCGGACGTGCAGCGGGAAATTTATCAGGGTCACCTGCTGGGTATAAACTTGACCCCATTGTTGACAGAGGATGCCGAGGTTGCCACTTTCGAACAACAAAACGGGTCCGTGCGTTTCCAGTTCCAGTGATGTCGGGGTACAGGGGTAAAGAAATGAAGAACAACTACAAGGATTTATTTTTCCAGCTAACCGGCCGAGTGGCGATCTTCGTTGTCGCAATCGTGTTTGCTTTAAGCGTTCACGCCGCAAACTCTCCCTATGCGGAGACGGTCATTCTGAATGGCAAGGTCATTACTGCGGATTCGGATGATCCTTCCGATGTGACTTTCGCAGAAGCCATCGCTATCCAGGGCGACAGGATCATGGCCGTCGGGACCAATTCGGAAATAAGGAGATTCGTCGCCGACTGGACCGAGGTCATAGATGCAAAAGGCAACTCCGTCCTGCCCGGATTGATCGACACGCATAATCACATCTACGAGACGGCAACAGCCTTCCCATGGGTTGTCCGCTCGATGCCCGAATTACTCGTCATTCGTGTCCGTGGCGAATCCGTGAACCATCTTGCGGATCTTACGGCACAAGCCGTGCGGGCCCGCGCCCAGCAGATTCCTCGTGGCCAATGGATACGCTTGAGAGCCGATCCCGCGCGCCTGGCTGTGCAGGCCTTCGGCCACGAGATTACGCGAGACATGCTCGATGATGCCGCCCCCAACCACCCGGTCTTCGTCCGCACGCGCGGCGGTTCGGTACTCAACTCGCAGGCTATACAGACGATGGAGGAGTACTACGGCACGCAGTTGCCGGATGGCTACTGGATGGAAGGTCGCGAAGTCGGCTGGTCCGGCGAATACACTGATTTTTCGCGCTGCAGTTCAATAGATCTGATCGGCGCACTGAACCAACAGAATTTCAATAAATACATCAAGGCGTACTTCGAAGTAATGCAGGCCAACGCACAGATTGGCGTGACCACTTACAAGAGCCACATCCAGTGCGAGGGCGGATTCAGCGCTTCTTCCCACCTGGATCGAAACGACCTGATGCCGATACGCATGGGCTGGGGTCACCGATGGATGCAACCGTTCTCCGACAACATCAAGGAGACCTATCGCCGCATCGGCGACTGGACCGGTTATGGTTCTGATTTCCTGTGGAGCATCGGCAGCAGCGTCGGCGGCATCGATGCTGGTGGCGTTGGCTGGTGCACGTCGATGCCCGCGGAAGACAGGATCAAGAGTCGCGAGCAGTGCCCGCCGCAACCCGACGGGCTTTCTATTGCTGCGATTGAGGAGATCAACACCGTGCAGAACAGGGCCAGGCGAACCGAGCACCTCGAGACGCTGGCTTCGCTTGCGGCCGAGGGCCGCATAACCGGCATTCCCGGCTGGCATGTATCGGGCGATGGCGCGCTCGAATTGCTGTTTCAGACGTATCGCGCGGCGATGTCCGACGAGCGCATCCGCGCACTCCGCATTCAGAGCGATCACTGTCATACGGTGACGCCCGAGCAGATTCAGGTCGCCGCCGTTCTCAACCATACGTTCTCATGTGACGCGGCCGAGACGCCGACCGAAGTCATACTTGAAGGTTATGGCGAACAATACCTTTACCTGAACGCGCCCGTTGCCAGCATGCTCAAAGCCGGCGTGAACACGGTCATCAGTGAATACGGAATTCAGCGAGAACTGCGTAGCTCGCCTTTCGAAGACGGCGTGAAGTGGCTGACGCGAAAAATCGATGGCGAGACCTGGGGCATTCCGGAAGAAGCCGTGCCCGATCGCATGACGCTGCTCCTCATGATGACACGGTACGGCGCTTATCCGCTGTGGAAGGAAAACGAACTCGGCTCGATCGAAGTCGGGAAAATGGCCGATATCGTCATACTCAACGGCGACTACATGGCAGGTCCTGACGAAGAACTGGATCGGCTGACTTCAGTATTGACGCTTATCGGCGGCAAGGTTTCCTACGAGGCACCCGAGTTGCGCGGCAATACCTTCCGCTTCAACACGGACAGCGCCGACTGGACCGTGGAAATGAACACGCCGACTTCAATATGGCGCTGGCAGGAAGCGCCGGAGATCCCGCCATTCCTGGCAGGGGCCGGCGGTAGCTCGGGCGGCAGATGAGAAAACGTGCCGGAATCGCCGTCATCCTTGCTGCAACGTTCGTTGCGGCGTTGCTGGCGGCGACTCCTCTCCGGGCTGAAGACGAAGATCTCGACAGCACCGTCTACATGGTTTTCGATCCCGAGAGCGGTGAGCTGATCATGGTCGAAGAACCGTCCGGGAAGAAGAAACCGCATGCGCCAACGGACGCCGCGGTACCAGGCGCGCAGGATGCAGTGGCCGATTCGACGGAATCCAAGCCTGTCCCGCTGTTGCTCGGCGGCATTCTGGCACTCGGATTGATGGGTGGCGCTATCGCTTGGATTCGCAAGCACAGGCATCCAGCCTGAAGAACCGTCCCTGTCGCGCCCTACGAGTGCTGAGGCCAATGACCTGGGCCGGCTACTCAGATTCGGGTTTTGCCCGCTGGCACGGCGAGAAGCTTGCTTAATAACCCAGAGAAACGTCTACCACGTTCAGCATTTTGTCGCCGTTAACATAGCGACGCAGGTTTTCCCGGATGACTGCCCATCTTCGCCAACGGCCCTGATCTGTCATGGCAGCCACATGCGGTGTAATGACGACATTTTCCAGGCTCCAGAGAGCATGGCCATCAGGTAATGGTTCCGGATCTGTCACGTCAAGGCCGGCAGCTGTAAGGCGCCCATCCTTCAGGGCCGCGATCAAATCGTCTGTAACGGTACTTTCACCCCGGGCGACAGAAATGAAATATGCGCCCCGCTTGACCGAATCAAAAAATTTCCTGTCAAACATGCCACGTGTTTCATCAGTCAGTGGGAGGTTATTGACTATGACGTCAGCCTGGCCGGCAAGATCATAGATTTCATGGGATAAACCGACGTATTCAACATAGTCGGGACCATCACGGCTTGACTTGCGAATGCCCAGTACTCTCATGCCCAAGCCGTTGGCGCGTTTGGCTACTGCCGTTCCGACCCCACCAAGGCCGACAACCAACATGGTCTTGTCGCTTAACTCAAGCATCGGAAATTCGATTGGGCGCTCTTTCCATACGCCTTGTAGCTGAAACCTGTGAAATTTGTGCAGTCCGCGCGTCAGCATGGTCATTAATCCAATGACATGATCGGCGATTGGTGGCCCGGACGTATGCTGGGCATTGGTCAATATGAATTGCTTGCCCTGAATTTCAGGAACCATGCAAAGATTCACCCCGTGACGAGAGTCCTGCAACCAGCGCAGGTTTGATGCCTGGCGGATAATTCTTGGTGTGCATCTCGCCAGGAGGACTTCTGCATCTTTGATAACTTCGTCAGGGATTGGATAGGAAATTTGCACCAGTTCAACATCACCGACGACTTCCCGGGCCGATCTCATTTGCATCGCCCGCTCTTCATCGTCATACCCAGGGGGCACAATGTAGATCTTTTTCGGTCTGCGCCAGAACGGCAGATCTCTTACTGCGGTGTTTGACTCCTGCAGGGCTAATTCCTCAATCAGCGCAGGCATGTCCAGATCAACCGTTTGAGGCCATGACGCTGTTGCCGGCAGTATTAACGACCCAGCACAGACTATTACCTTCAATCCAAGTTGATTCATTTTGAATCCAATCAGATCAGCCTATACCTGCTTGAGTGGGTTTACCTGAGACACTCAGACCGATGCGTGCGGCGTCCCGGGCTTGGCGCGCAGTTGTTCCTTGGCAGCGTCCTTGTACTCCTGGTCGCGTGGCAATAGCACCGAAGCCGATCGCACCTTGTGTGTCTCGGGATCTACTCCCGGTGGTGTTTCGCCGTTCTCCTGCAATGCCTTGATCGCTTTGAACATCATTCTGCGAGCCAGCATGATGCCGCGGTCCGTCGGCGCGAGTTTTTCGCGGGTGCGATCGCATATGGGACCCATGCTCTCCTGCAGCGAGCCGTCCTGGATAGCGATGCTTTCTACGCCGCTGTATAACGTCCCGGCCTTTTGTGCCTCGCGATCGATCAGGTAATCGTTGCTCTTGTTCGCCAGTGGGATGTAAGTGCCGGGAACGTATTTGCAGTGAATACCTCCGCCATTTTCCATCACCTTGCGTTCCTCGGCGGTCAGTTCGCGTGAGGCCTTGTAGTCGAAGCTCCACGCCCAGCAATGTTCGTCGTCGATCGGGATCCAGAAGTGACCGTGCACGGGGTGATCACCCCGTGGCGGCACCATCGTGAAACTCGGCATCAACCACGGCGTGATTCGCCAGTAGTATTGATTATCTTCCGCGTTGCGGCGTGCGCCGACCAGCAAGCCGCCTGGGTTGTCCACCACCTCGAATTTCGGGCGCAAGTCCCCCAGGTTGTATATGTTGCCCTTCGCACCTTTGAACAGCGGATCGGTATTGAGGCTGCCGCTGTGCAGGAACGACACGTGACTCGAGTCGATTCCGCCTTCCATGGCCTGCAACCAGTTGCATTCCTGGAAGCGCTTGGAGATGAAGCGGTTTTCCGGTGGCAATGTGCAGAATTCATACTCGGGTAACGGCGGCTGCCTGTCCGGGTCACCCATGTAGGTCCACAGGATGCCGCCTTTCTCTACGAGCGGATACGCCTTGAGCTTGATCTGTTCGGCGAATTTCGGGTTTTCTTCCGAGGGCACCTCGACACAATTGCCGAAAACGTCGAACTTCCAGCCGTGATACGGACAACGCAAGCCGCTTTCTTCGTTGCGGCCGAACCAGAGCGAAGCACAGCGATGTGCACAGAACTCATCGATCAGGCCGAGGCGGTTCTCGGTGTCGCGAAAGGCGACCATCTTTTCGGACAGCAACTGCACGCGTACCGGCGGGCAATCGGGTTCCGGGAGTTCCTCGGCAAGCAGGGCCGGGTGCCAGTAGCAGCGGAACAGGTCACCCATCGGTGTCCCCGGCCCGGTCTGCGTCAACAGGTCATTTTTCTCTTTTGTGAGCAACGGCTTAACCTCGAATATTTGTTATCATCTGGCGCCGGTGACGAGCCGGCGAGCCAATAATTCTAGATCTTAAGACCTGTTTTGACGATAGATAAATCCCGAAGCAGGAGTATAAGCGTGAGATCCGCCGCTCGATTGGAGTAATCCCGATTTCCGACAAGGTAGACATTCCGCAGCTTCAACAGATGAAGCGCGATGGGAAAAAAATAGTCGGGGCGGTCGTTTGGGATTATCAAATAGCCAGGATCGTCGATCGGGCGGGGGTGGAGATCGTCTCCGTCGGCGATTCGGTGGGTGTCAATCTCTGGGGGCACCCGGACTTGTTCGAAGTGACGATGGACCAGATGGTCACCGTCGCTTTGGCGGCCTCGCGAGGTACCGAGCGAGCCGTGGTGAGTTGCGATTTCCCGTACGGGCCGCTGCAAGAAGGGACCGATGCGGCGCTCGCCGCGGCACGGCGATTCGTCGATGAAGCGAAAGTCGACATGGTCAAGCTGGATGGGGCCGCCGATTATCCCGATGCGGTGACGGCAATAACTGAAGCCGGCATCCCTGTGTGGGCGCAGTTCGGCATCACGCCGCAAACGGCACCACAGTACGGGATCGAATATGCCGCGCTGTCCGAGCCGGGCGCGCAGGTGTCTCCGGACATGCAGGATCGCCTGATCGAGGAAGCCAGGATGCTCGAAGATGCCGGTGCCGCACTGCTCGATTTTACGAACTCGGGACCGATCGTCGGACCGGAGGTGGTGGCCGCCGTGTCGATCCCGGTGATCGGCGGATTTGGTGGCGGCCCCTGGCTCGACGGCCGGGTGCGCATGGCGCATGCCGCCATCGGCTATGCGGCGAAGCACCTCGACCAGGAAATCGAGACTTATGCAAATGTCGCTCGCATCACGCTCGAAGCGATTACTGATTATTGTGAAGACGTACGCGCGGCGCGCCAGATCAGGGGCGCGCCACCCGCGAAGAAATAGAAGAGCAGGAATATGCCGGTAGCAGAAATAAACGGGATCAAGACCAATTTCGAAGTCATAGGCGATGGCCCCCCGCTCTTGATGTTTTCCCCGGGCGGATTCGATGCAACGCTCGACAAGTGGACGACGCTCGGTGTGTATGCACGCATCAAGCTGCTCGATCATCTGCCGCAAAAATATCGCTGCATCATTTTCGATCGCCGCGAGACAGGTAATTCGGGTGGCCGCGTCGAGAGAATCACCTGGGACCATTACGTGGCCCAGGGCAAAGGTCTGCTCGATCATCTCGGCATCGACAAGGCGCACCTGATGGGCGGCTGCATGGGTTGCTGTCCGGTGACGGCAATGGCCGTGAAGTACCCGGAGCTTGTATCCAGCATGATTCTCTACTGGCCGGTCGGCGGCGCGCATTACCGCATCAAGGGACAAGGCCGGTTCGCGACGCACCTCGCCATGGTTGAAGAACAAGGTCTCGCGGGCGTCGTCAAGCTCGCGAAAGATACCGACGTGGGCTTCGGTAAGGATCCGCGGATCGGGCCGTGGGCACCGGTTATTCGCAGCGATCAGGGGTTTGCTGATCTCTATGCCGCGATGGACGCCGACGAATACAAGGAGATCGTGGCGAGCCTGCCTCGAGCGCTGATAGACAGGGACACGTCGCCGGGCGCGGAGCCGGAGGAGTTGATGGAGCTGAACATCCCGACCTTGATCGTGCCCGGCAAGGACCAGGCGCACGCGACCTCAGCCGCGCGTTACCTCGAGGAATGTCTGCCGGCAGCCGAGTACTGGGATGTGCTGCCTGACGAGCAGACCGAGGACAACGTCCCGGCGCGTCTCATCGAGTTTCTCGACAAGCATTGATAGCTTGATTGCCGGCACCGGCTTCGGTAAGTCTCAGGCGATACGCTCCAGCGTCGACGGGTGGAACACGGATTCGATCGCCGGTGGTTTTTTCAGGATCCCCTGCGACGTTGCATGCTCGATCAGGTTCTCCAACACCGCCCTGTTCGGCGCGATCCCGTAGGGAAGCGGGTCGCCGATCTTCTCCATGATCCGCAGGTGCCGTCTGTCCGCAGCGGTGAGATCCTTGATTTCACCTGCGCGAAGAAGTTCGAGATACAAGTTCTTTGATTCGACAAAGGCATCGAATACCGCGGTGACCACTTCGGGAAATGCATCGATTGTGTCGTCGCGAATGACGACGAGGTGATTGATCGGGTAGTGCCCGCGGTTTTCGAACGCCTCGAAACCGGCTTCTTCCGCGTTCGCGATCACCGGCTGGATGTCGGGATCGCTAGTCTTGATGTTGATTGCCGCGGCGAGTTCGCCATTGGCGAGCAGTTCTTCTATCGTCTCGCCGGGCTCGATCGGCACCACGTTCGGCGGCGCAACGTATGCCTCGACGTGCTCGTCGCCGGAGAGAATCCAGGTGATCTCGCGGAGATCGACCCCGTACTCTTCCGCCAGGATGCTGCGCGCCCAGACTCCGGTGGTTACCGTGTAGCCCCGGTTCACGCCAACGCGTTTGCCCTCGAGTTCCTTCGGATCGCGAATCGGAGAGTTAGTATGGTGCAGGATTGCTCCGTGGTGGAATGCCCGCACCAGGAAAATCGGCAGTGCCGTAAAACGCACGCCGTGCTCGCGGGCGCAGAGGTAAGTCGTCAGCGCCATTTCGCAGACATCGAATTCCAGGCCACGCACCATTCGGCGAAACGCCTGCACCAGCACGGGTACTTCCTCGAAATCGAATGCAAAACCCGCCGGGGTGACGCTACCGTCCTTGAGCGCAGCGTTGTTGCCCTGTGTGCGCGTCACGATTTTAAGTTTCGGTGCAGTCACGTGTTTTCCCGGTCTTCCTTCTGAGACTGGCCCGCCTCAAATTGCGGCATGTCCCTGAACACCAGAGACTTGATTGTCACGGGCACCGTTCGGGACGGCATCCTGAGGCGGCCGAGATCGACGAAATCGAAATCCCACAGTGCCAGGCCGTCGATAACGAGTATCTCGTTCTTGATGGCAAATTCCTCGCGCAGGATGAAACCGAGGTTCATCGCGATATCGGCATCGAGAATGACATAGAGCGGTGTGCCGCGACTGATGCGATCGGCGAGTGCGCGCCGAATACCCTCGGCAAGTGCGACGATGCGCCGTCGTTCCGGATTCCCCTCCCAGTGAATCGCGAGCACCATGTCCGTGTCCGTAGTGTTCAGGTCGAACAGTTCCATATGCTCGGCAATCGCGCTGGTCAGTTGATCGACATCGAATTCGTCGGTGAACGCAAAGTCGGGTCGAACGACCTGGATATTGCGCCGCGGCAGTAGCGAGTCGGGATCGCTGATAAATCCGGTGTTGCCGCTGACCTGGGCGGTAAACTCCGAGCCGCCGAGGGCAGTCGAGCGAATTCCCTGGCTGTCCTGCAACAGATTCCACGGTAGCTCACTGTTATCCGTTCTGCGGCGCAGCGCCTTGCCGAGGCGCAGGCCGAGGTCGCCGAAATCCCGTTGCTCGCGATCGTAGAAGAACTCGGCAACGCCTCCGGAGAACACGACGCTATCGATATCTTCCAAGTGCGAGATCGGATCCGTCAGGTAGAGCGCCATGATGTCAGGCGGTGGTTCGGGATCGGTAAGGGCCGCGACAAGAATGTCTGCCATGGACTCCGCGATCGCGTCGAGATTTGCGTCGCTCGCCACGTCGCCGACGCGCAAGTTCAGGTCGACTCGTGTCGCATGCGCCCTCCCGGCAGGCTCCAGGCGTACGATCCGCATGTTGTCGTCGACGGCAATCAGGCGGGCGCCAATGTGAATGGCTGCGGTCGACAGCACTTTGCCTTTTTCGATGACGCTGAGCTTGGTGGTACCGCCGCCTATGTCCACGTTCAATATGCGCTCGTTACGGTTGTACGAGGCTTGCACGGCGCCGGAACCGTGCGCTGCGAGCATCGCTTCCATGTGATGGCCGGCCGCCGCGCAGACCAGTTCGCCGCAGGTTTCCGACAGCACCTTGGTGATTCTCTCCGCGTTCTCGCGCCGCAAAGCCTCGCCGGTCAGTATGACGACGCCGGTGTCGATCTCCTTCGGGTGCACGCCGGCCGCCTGATAAGCGTCGTCGATCAACTCGCCGAGGGCGCGTTCGTCGATATGCAATTCGTCGCGGTACGGCGTCAGGCTGATCGGCGACTCGAACAGGGTCTGCCGCTCGACCACCAGGTAACGTGTCGACAGTTCGACGGCCTGGCGCTGCAGGTGCATGCGCGAGAACAGGACCTGGGTGCCGGCCGATCCGATGTCTATACAGACGCTCCAGAGGACTACATTGTCCCGCTGCCATAAGGGGTGGTCCTCGATCGGTCCTTCGAAGTCGGGGCCGACATGGTGCCCATCCGGCGTGTGATCCGGATCCGGGTGGTAATGGGGCTGGTGCTCGGTTTTTGGGTCCGTGTCTTCGGGCTTCATGACTGTGCTGGGGAGGTCCGGATTACTGCTATGATACTCGCACAAAACAAGAGCCTGCTTGCGCCGTGCGCGGCGCGTCCAAAAATCGTCCGGAGGGGGAATTGAAGGCGAAATATTACAGCACGCTCGCGATCGGACTGGCCGTGGCGGCGACGCTTTTCTGCCCGGCTACCGGCCGTGCCCAGGGCCCATTTCCCGAGGGTGAAGCCAGGGACACCGTGATTGTCGTCTGTAGCCAGTGCCATGTCCTGACTCGTATCACCGACAATGACCTGGATGCCGAGGAATGGGAGTTCATGCTGTACGACATGATTGCGCGAGGCGCTCCGCTGCACGAAAGAGATATTGAAAGCGTGCGGCGGTACCTGGTTGAACACTTCGCGACCGACGAAAGGTAGATCAATATGCGTGATCTGGTTGGAAATCTATTGACTGCAAAGATATCGCGGCGCGGCTTCGTCGGCGGCATGCTGGCCGCGAGTTTTACCGCTTCCGCGGCAGAGTCCGCCCTGCGATCGGTGGCGCCGCTGTTGGCAGCAACGGATGTGGCCTCAGGGGCCACGCGTACCGTTACCGGCACCGGCGCAGATCTGTTAGTGGAACAACTGCTCGAGACCGGCGCCGAATACCTGTTCGTCGCGAACGGCTCCGGGCTCGGCCCCGTGTGCGATTCCCTGGTCGACCACCCGCAGCTCCAGCTTATCCAGGCGACGCACGAGGGGCAGCTCGTCTCCATTGCCGACGGCTATGCCAAAGCCTCCGGCAAAACCGCGTTCGGCATGTTCAGCCGCGTCGGCCTACCACATGCATCGTCCAACATGTACAACGCGATGAAGGACCGTACGCCGCTGGTGCTCTTCAGCGATCACGCGGAAGCGGATCGACAGGGCACGGACAGCCATGAGGATCTCGACGACTGGCTCGCGGCGGTCGAGCCGTACACAAAGTGGCGCTGGAAAGTTCAGGAACCCGAGCGGATTCCCGAGTGGGTCCGCAAGGCGTACAAAGTCGCGGGCGTCATTCCAGGTGGACCAACCCATGTTCGAATCTCGCGCGGGCATCTGTATGAAGCGAACCTGAGAGCAAGTATCTATTCCGGCGATGCTTTGAACATCCCGATGGAGTTACGACCGGATCAGGAAGAGGTGCAGCGCGCGGCGAAGATACTGCTCCAGGCATCGTCGCCGCTCCTGTATGTGGGACCGGAAGTCAGCCAGTCCGGCGCCCGCGCCGCACTCGTCGAGCTGGCAGAGCTGCTCGCCATACCGGTGACGCAACACCGCAGCTTTTTCGCGGACTTTCCGAATTTCCATCCGCTGTACATCGGCGAGATTCCTGCGGTACCGAGTTACCTGCAGAGTTATCCGCAACCGATCGACTGTTTCCTGAATTTTGGTGCGCGCTTTCCATTAAGGCGCAGAAACTTCACAGCCGGCATGCCGGTGATTCATGCGAGCGTCGATCCACATGCTATTGGACGAAACACGCCGCTCGCCAGCGCGCTGGTCGGTAACCTGAACGAGGTTGCAATCTCATTGACTGAAGCGGTTAAGGACCTCGCAACGCCGAAGGAAATAGAGTCGCGAACGGCCGAGCGCCGCGCTGCCTGCGCGTCACATACGGCACAGGTACGCGCCGCACGCGAGCTGGCCGGGCGAAACAGCAGCGGCGAACCGGTTCCCTGGCAGCGATTGATGTACGAACTGAACCGGCAATTGGACCAGGATGCGGTCGTCGTCGAGGAACTGGGAACGGAACACAAGACGCTCAGTTATTTCCCATTCGCGGACGATGCCAAGATGAAGATCGGGCGCACCGAGGGTCGGGCCCTGGGTTGGGGCGTCGGTGCTTCCGCCGGCGTCAAACTCGCGCTGCCGAACCGCCAGGTCGTGTCCCTGCAAGGCGATGGTGGCTTCCTGTTCGGGCAAACGGATTCACTGTGGACGATGTCCCGCTACGACATCCCGGTGATGACCGTCGTGACCAACAACCGCAGTTACGAGGAAACGCGCTGGCAAATCCTGAACCGGGGCGGACGTGCGGGCCAGGCGAATCGGGACTATATCTCTTACCTCGGCGATCCGGATGTCGATTTCACCAAGCTGGCCGCCGCCTACAATATTCCGGGGGCGATAGTCTCGAACAGTGATGAACTGCGTCCGGCCATTCAGCAAGGCTTGCGTACCCTCAAGGAGGGCCGCCCCTTCATGTTGGACGTACACACCCGCACGCTGGGCGCCGGCGCGGAACTGTCCTGGTATCCGGACTATTCGCTCGCGGATCAGCGAAGTCGCAAGGTGTGAACAGCAGCCAAATCCCGCGATTTGTTTTCTGTCTGCTCGTGATTGCCGGGCTGGCTGCCTGCCAGCGCGCCGAGGACAATGCAAGCGCTGATCCCGCGAATTTCTACGCGGGGAAGAAAGTCAGGTGGATCGTTCCCTACAGTCCGGGGGGAGGCTACGACGAATACGCGCGACTGCTTTCGCCATATATGGAGAAATACACCGGCGCTCGGTTCGATATCCTCAACTTGCCCGGAGCTGGTGGCATGCGGGGTGCCAACGAGTTGTTCGATTCGCCGCGCGACGGCCTCACCATTGGTTTGATCAACGGCAGTGCGTTGGTCACGAGCGAACTGGCCGGCGTCAAAGGCGCGATCTACAAAGTTGGCGAGTTTGTATTTCTCGGACGGATTGTTTCCGATACGCATGTCCTGGTTGTCTCGGAACTCAGTGGTTACGACTCCTTCGAGCAAATGCTGAATTCCGCGGAAGACATAAAAATCGGCGCGACGGGTCTCGGCGGCAGCACCTACGTCGACGCGGTCATAATCAATGAAGCTTTCGGACTTGAGCTGAATATTATTCACGGTTTCGACAGCTCTTCGATCATCAGGCAGGCGATGCTCAGGGGTAATATCACCGGGTCATGGGGATCGTGGGGTAGCGCCATCGATGCGGTAGACGACGGCCGTAACATCGTCGTGCTGCAGAGTGGCCTGGAGAGAAACACCGAACTCCCCGATGTGCCTACGGTTTTCGAATTGACAGGGAAAACTGCGGACTCGGAACGCGCGACGGCTATCCTGTCTGCCTGGGAAGCACTGAATGCTGTCGGCAGGCCGGTGGCGGCTCCGCCGGGGACACCGGACGACAGGGTTCGATTGTTGCGGGCGGCTTTTGAAAAAGCCATGCACGATCCGGAATTCCTTAGCGATGTCGAGCGGGCCGGCCGCGCGGTCAGCTACGCATCGGGCGAGCAAATGAGCGACATTGTCACGCGCGCCACGACGTTGCCGGAAGACATCGAGAATTTGTTCGTCAAAGCTATTACCGGCGAGCTGTAAAACCTGGTGCGAGTATGATCGAAGGTCTTGTCAGTGGATTCTTGCAGGCTTTCAGTCTGGGGGTATTTCCTTACTTGCTCGTGGGCGCAACGTTCGGTCTGTTGATCGGCGTCATTCCCGGGCTCAGCGGCCACTTCGCGATGGCCATGGTGATTCCTTTTCTCTATACGATGGACCCGGCTCCGGGCATAGCATTCTTGCTCGGCGCTCATTCGACTGTCGCCCAGGGTGGCGGCTTGACGGCGATTCTGTTCAGTACCCCCGGCACCGGGCAGAATGCAGCTACGCTGCTTGATGGTCCTCCGATGCGCGACAAAGGCCTGGCGGGCATGGCGACCGGCGCGGCAATGGCGTCGTGTTTTCTCGGCGCATTGTTCGGCGCCATCGCATTGGTACTTCTGATTCCGGTATTGCAACAAGCGGTCCTGTTTTTCGGTCCTCCCGAGATTTTCGTGCTGGCTATCCTCGCGCTGACATTCGTTGCCGTTCTGGGCAGGGGTGAACTGACGAGAAGCCTGATCGCGGGTCTGGCTGGCTTGCTGCTGGCGATGGTTGGCGTCGACAACGTCACGAACCAGGAAAGGTTCACGTTCGGACTGCTGGATTTGCGGGACGGTCTTGCGCTGGTTCCGGTCATTCTTGGATTGTTTGCAGTTGCGGAAATCATTCACCTCTGGGTGCGCGGCAGCTATGCAGGTGGCACTGCGATTAATATGCGCTCTGTCGGAGAGACGCAGAAGCAAATCTTTCAGGGTATCGGAGCCGCTTTCAGGCACTGGTGGCTGGTTCTGCGCTGTAGCGCCATCGGCGCAACAATGGGCCTGATACCGGGGCTTGGCAGCGCCCCCGCCGCATTCGTCGCCTACGGCCACGCCAAGCAATCGTCGAGCACCAAAGACACTTTCGGCAAAGGCAATATAGAAGGAGTCATTGGCTCGGAAGCCGCAAACGACGCGGTCGAGGGCGGCGCACTTGCTTCGACCGTTGCTTTCGGTATCCCGGGCAGTTCGTCCATGGGCATTCTGCTGGCCGGCTTTTTCATCCTCGGCCTGGAAACCGGCCCCAACATGATTACCTACAACGTCGATATCGTGTTCCTGATGTTGTTCTCGATCGTCATCGGTAATCTGATCGGAACTGTCATCGGGTTGTTCCTGGTTAACCCCCTGTCCCGTGCTACCGGCCTGCGCGCTTCCATCCTGGTTCCGGTGCTGATGGTTGTGGTGTTTACCGGAGCATTCGCGGTGCACCGTTCAGGATTCGACATCGGTGTGGCGATCGTGTTCGGCATCCTCGGGTTTTTGATGAGGGAGCTGGGTTACTCGCGAGCTGCCATGCTGATCGGATTTGTCCTGGGTTTCGCAGTCGAAAAGAATTTATATCTTGCGTTGCAGTTATCAGGACCTTACTTCTTGCTGGAACCGATTCCTATGGTGCTTGCGATCATTACGCTCATTTTCCTAGCTTACAATGTGCGAGCGATAATTCGTGACAAACAAAGGGCAAAACCCAATGCATGACGAACAAAGTTCGGAGAGGCTAGATAATCATAGCGGTGCCGATCGTGATGCACGCAGGATTGTTCTGGATTTCTTTTTCATTCTTGTTGTCGCATTAATCGTCGTTGCCGCGTTTATTTCCGCGTTAGGCTACGAATTCATCTCTGCGAGAACACCAATCGTCATCATGGTGCCATTGTGTATATTGATTGGTACACAGGTTGTTCGCGCAAAAAAAGCCTTACGAACTGGTGATGTATGGCCCGTTCTGTCCGCTATCGCCAGCGGCAACAACAAATTGTTTAATCGAACGATCACGTTTATCGGCTGGATGCTACTGCTGTTGGTGCTTATCGTCAGCATTGGCCACTATGCTGCTATTGCGATCGTGATGTTTCTCTTATTGAAAGTCGTTTCTAAAGAGCGGCTGGTATTTTCATTGCTTCTGACGACAGGCATAACGGTCGTAATATTTTTGCTTTTCGAGTTGGGATTCGATATCGAGCTTCATCGCGGCATGATTTCCAGATTGCTGGCTGGCGGTGCAAGACTATGAAGTGGAAGCGCAATCTGAGCAAGCTGAACCTGTCGATTGCCATGGGCGACTATGACCGCACGCGGCCAATTGTCGACGGCAGAGTGCGGATCGATGGTGTCGATCCGATATGTATGCTGCTCTCGCCTGAGGAAATGTTCTTTCGTGCGTTTCGACATCAGGATTTCGATGTCAGCGAGCTTTCGATTTCTAGCTATTGCGTCAGCGTCGCCAAGGGCGATCCGCACTACATCGCGATCCCGGTTTTCCTGTCGCGTGCCTTCCGCCATACATCGATATACGTACGAACAGATCGCGGAATACAGAAGCCCGAGGATCTGAAAGGCAAACGAATCGGCATCGCGGAGTACCAGTTGAGCGCCAATGTCTGGGTTCGTGGACTACTCGAAGACAGTTACGGCGTCAAACCGTCCGACATCGTCTGGGTCCGGGGCGGCATGGACACGCCGGGGCGGCCCGAAAAGATCAAACTCGATTTGCCTGCAGACGTCAAAATAGAACAGGCTGGGCCGAGCGACACGCTCAATCAGATGCTCGCGGATGGGGATATCGATGGTTTTATCGGGCCGCGCTGGCCCAGGTGTTTCGACGAAGGCCATCCTCAAGTAGGGCGTCTGTTTTCCGACTCGATCCGTGCCGCGGAAGATTATTACCGGCAAACCGGCATCTTTCCGATTATGCATGTGCTGGGCGTTCGCCGATCGCTCACCAATGATCATGCGTGGCTGCCCGGTGCATTGCTCAAGGCGTTTTCTGAAGCGAAAAAAGTCGCGCAGGCAGCGCTCAATGATACGTCTGCCACCAAAGTCACGATGCCGTTCGTCGAGGATAGCCTCGGGCGCGCTAAACGACTACTCGGCACCGATTTCTGGTCTTACGGGGTGCACGGTAACGAAACAACGCTCGAAGCGTTTTTTGACATGCATCATCGACAGGGATTATCGCCTCGTCGTGTCACCCTGGAGGAAGCGTTTCACCCCGCTACTTTCGAGGCTTACAGTCTGTAGCAAATTATGTTTGAGCCGCGGCGAGACCCCACATCCCGGCCCCAGATCGTGTTTGTCATGGTGCTGATGTCGGCTGCCTTGTTGCTTCCGCTCAAAATTTCGGCACAGACATCGGCCGAGGACGAGGTCGTCGAGATGCTCACGGATGAAGCTGCTTTCCACCGCGTATCCCCTGAGTTATTCGAAAGTCTCGGCTGGGACTTGCCCGACAGCGGCAAAACGGTCAAGGCACTGGCCGATGCAACGCCGGGCGGAGCGCTCGATCCACGAGAACTGGAAACGATTCCGGCCGAGACGCTCGGCTACCTGGCCACCTGGTATGAAGTGCGATTCCGGGTTTACGGCCTCGACTGGGATATCCCGGGCCTCCACCTGGCGCCGCAAAATCCGATTGCCGGGCTGCCGACGATGGTCATCATCAACGGCGGCGGTGCAAACTGGTACGAGTTTTACCTCGATCCGCTGAACCGGCCAGGGCTCGGCCAGTACCTCGCGCAAAAGGTGCCGGTGCTCCTCGTTACGATACCCGGCAACTATCGCCATGGCGGCTGGACGGAAAACGATTTCGAGAGACGGATTCCCGGCTATCTGCTCGACCGTGACGTGTCGCCCGCAGAGGCGCGGATTCGCACCGAGATCTACACGTTTCGCGTGGTCGCTGAAGGCGTCAAGGCAATTATCGAAGAAACGGTGCCGGGGCCGGCAGTCATTATCGGACACTCGACTGGCGGCGAGGTCCAGTTCATGCTGAAAGATTCTGAGTTGCGCGAAAAGTTGCGCGACCTGTCGATGGGCTGGGGCACCGGCGGTCATGCCGGAATGAGCGCGATGCGCGAAATACGCGGCAACCGAACCCCGGACGACTATCTTCACGTCAGCCGTCTGCGTGCGCGAACGCCCGATCAGTATGCGGGCGATTACCTCGGTCCCTTGAATCCATTTTGGGACGAACGCAAGTCGCGACAGGCAATGGCCGAACAGTGGATGGGCAAGGAACAACGACGCCGCGCCCAGTTCAAGCAGCCGCTACAGGACATGGAGCACACCAGTGCGAGCAATCTGCGCTCGCATGTCGCGAAGCAGATTCGCGATACGATTGATGGCAATTCCCTCGGTGTCGATGCTGACGAAGTCACCGGAGATCTGTTCAGCACTATGCGTGCACCGACTGCCGGCTATCGAAAGATGATCTGGACCACAGCACGTCTCGATACCGGCCATTGGCACGCGGATCCCGAAAAGTCGCGCGACCTTCGCGTGGCGAACGAATTTCGCGAGGCCAATCCGGGGACCCCGGTGCGTGTCCTCGTGTTCGACGTTCCGATGACACATTACGGTCACATCGAAAAACCACGACAACTGGCTGGCGGCCTCGCCGCTGCGTTACGTTGGCTCAACAGTCCGTGAGGAAAGACCGAATTTGATATCCTTTGACGCTATTCAAGGGGAGAACAACAATGTCCGCCGATACAAAAGAAAAAACAATTGTGCCAGCTGAAAGTCCGGAACTGGGACGCAGGGAATTCATTTTAGGAACTGCCGCAATCTCTGCGAGTTCACTCGTTGCTTTGAAATCGGGAGCCGCGACCGCGTCGGGCCATACGATCGAACTGCCCGGTGCCGAAGAACTCGTGCCCGAGAACATGCCGACCGGTTTTTCAAAGTCGGAAATGGAACGCCGCTGGAGAAAAGCCCGCGAGTGGATGCGAGCGGAGAAATTCGACTGCCTCCTCGTACCGGCGCGACCGCAGGGCAGCGCCGACGTAAAATGGTTATCCGAGAGTGTCGCGAACTGGGTCGTATTTCCGCTCGAGGGACAACCCACCTTGATATTCCGGCGCAACCAGGAACGGGACGAAATTGAGGCAAAATCGCCGGTCGAATTCGACCTGCGGGTAAGCCGCTTCAATCGCTCCCAGGTGATTATCGATCGTCTGAAAGAACTCGGCTTGCAAGTTGCGCGCATCGGTGTCGGCAATTTGTCGGGACAGATGCGCAATGACGAGGGTGGCGTCAGTTACATTACGATGACGCGGCTCAAGGCAGCGCTGCCGAAGGCGCAGTTCGATACGGCCGTCAAATTACTGATGCGAGTGAAGCTGCAGCGCGGGCCGGAGGAGATCGAAGTCCTGCGTACTGTAAGCCGCGTCAGTGAGCTGGCTGTGCGGGCGATCGCCGAGACCGCCGGACCCGGCGTTATGCAGCGTGATGTTTGGTTCAATGTGTTCAAGACACTCCTTGACGCCACGGGCGAGGCGGTTCCCCGTAACTCGATCCGCGCCGGACGCGAGGCCAATACCGCAAGAGGTCGGCCGCTGAACGAAGCATTCCGAGCCGGCGAGATAATGGGCCAGGAACTGTCGGGATCGCTGCTCGGCTACCATTCGCAGGTCAATCATTCGATGTGCATTGGACCGCCCGAGCCTAAACACTGGGACTCGGCGTTCAAATATTGTGTGGAGATATTCGAGACTTTGGTCGATGCAGCCAAGCCCGGGCTGAGCTTCGAGGAATTGAGCCAGCTTTACCGGAGAAAGGTCGAGGAGCGTGGCACGGCCTGGTGGGGTGTCATGTTTCATACGGGCGGCGCCTCGGGCGATGGACCGCGCGGCGGGCCGACCCGCCAGGACGAGAATAGCGACCTGGTCATCGAGCCCGGGATGGTGTTTACGCTCAAGCCGCGCTTTGCGATCGAGGGCGTCGAAGCACCGTCGGCGCAAATCGGTGATCCCGTCCTGATCACGGAGAGGGGCGCCGAGCGCCTTGGTCGTCGTAAGCTCGAGAAAATTACACTGGGCAGCTAAACAAAGCACTCATTGGTAAAGGCTGTCGATATACCCGGACTCGTCGAGTTCGCGGACGAAGCTGTCGTCATAAAAATGTTGCGGTGTGTATTTGCGCATCTCGTGGCTGTCGTAAACCTGCATGACCTTCTTGATGCCTTCGTACGGCGGATACGGTTTGCTCGGTAGTTTTTCGACTTCGCCGTAAAAATACTCCAGCAATTTCGGATCCCGGAGTTGATACCATTTTCCGAGCGTCCGGAAGGCCGCTTGCTTGTCGGTTTTCAGCAACGCGATGGCCTCTACCGCACTTTTGACGAAGCGGCGAGCCGCATCCGGGTTGTCTTTCAGCCAATCCCGATTTACGAGAAATGATGAACCGGCCACCGGTAATTCGTAATCCTGGAGATCCACCACCACGTTAAAGCCTGCATCGACCGCCATAGTCGCGTGTAACTCCGGTGCAATAATTGCGTCTACGTGACCTTCCTGCAGCGCCTCAACGCCGAGTGCATTGGCCATCATCGACCAGTCGAGCGTTGGGTCCCATCCCATCGCCTCCGCAAAACTGACGGCAATAAAATGGGTGACCGCACCGTAGCCGGAATAACCGATTCGTTTTCCTTTAAGTTGACCTGGGGACGTGATTTCCGGTCGGCTGGCAATGCGCCAGCGGGATGTCAGGTGCGTGGAACCCAGTATCATCGGGTCCCACCGGCCGGCCCTGGTCGTGAGTCCGACTATGGTCGGGCAGGCGCCGCCGATCCTAACCGGCGTTTCAGTATCGTCTTTGAGAACGAACTCCTCCGGTACGTCGATGCCGCTGCGCCTGATGATCGCGACGGAACCGGGCGTGAACAACGGAGTAACATCGAGCCCGTTCCTTGCGAAAATACCTTCGTCATATGCCAGGACGAACGGCAGCTTGTTGAGTGAGACATCCCCCAGCACGAGCTTTAGCTCGGTAGAATCCGATTGTGCATACGCGAATGGCACGCTGTTCAGGATCTGCACCCATACTGCAAGCAAGCCGGCGTACATGATTATGCGATTGAGTTTCATTCGTTTCCCCTGAAATCACATTTGCGGATATCACCTTTGTGCCGCTCAGAATACCAGAAGCCGGCACGCGGATTTATTCAGCCAGCATTCCCCGGAACAACCGGCTCGTTGTTCACGTGGTCGAGGACGGGGCACAAATTCGATCAAGTTATGCCCGGCAGCGAAATTCACTGCTAGAATGAGTAGTGCGTGGCGGGCCCGATGACTGATCGCGTCATACTTGTACTAGTCGCAACACGGACATGACGAAAAATCGCTCCAGAATTATTCCCATTGTCATGGTATGCCTGGTGCCTGCCGTCGGCACAAGCAATGCTTCCGGCAGTGAAATTTTTCACTGGATCGACGAAGACGGTGTCCTGACTTTCAGCGACTGGGCGCCGGCAAACAGTAACGTCGAGGTATCGAAGCTGGTTGTAAGAAATTCCAATCCGTCCGGCTATGATCCGAACGACGATCGAAATTCCGTGCTCGAACAGGCCGAGCGAACGAATGTCCGATGGACTGAATTAAAGGAACAAAAGGAACAACGCCGGAAGCGACGACTCGAGCTCGAGCAACAGGATCGTATTCCACAGTACGTGGAATACGATTATCCGTATTACTACAGGCCAGGCTATTTCTTCCCGCCCGGTCGTCCTCCGGGAATCATTCCCCGCCCGCCTTTCAAGACACAAAAACGGCAGCTTGTTGCGCTCGATCAGTTGGGTCTGCTGGGCGGCTCTCGGCCACACAGCATCAATTCATCGGCGCACCTGGCACGCATCAACGCCGGAAAGAATATCGACACGGGTTTTCGGCCTCAGCGACCGGGCCAGCCCCGACATGTATCGTCTATCACCGATTGGTAATCGCGCTTGCGGCATACGCAATTCGGGTTCATTCCGCTGTCGGCGAGCGCCGACATCCTCATATCCCTGTTCCCGTGTTTTCTGCCATTGTTGCGACTGATAAGCTCAGCCGCTGAACGGTTGGGGGACGCACCATGACATTACGTATGCCGCTCATGCTCCTGGCATTGATCATGTTATTCCCGGGCTTCGCGCAGTCACAGAACATCCGCGCCAATCCGGACCGCATGGAACAGAGGATAAGAACACTCGGCGAATTCGGGGCAAGTCCCGAGGGCGGTGTTAGCCGCATCGCCTACAGCGAGGCAGACCTTGCCGGCCGAGCCTACATCATGGACCTGTTGCGCGAGCTGGGCCTCAAGGTGCGTGTCGACACCGCCGGGAACATCATCGGCCGGCGAGACGGCAGGGATGACAGCCTTCCGGTGATCATGTTCGGCTCACATACCGATTCGGTTCCGGGCGGTGGCAACTACGACGGCCAGGTCGGCGTGATCGGAGCAATCGAGGCGATCAGTTTGCTCAACGATAACAATATTACGACGAGACACCCGCTCGAGGTCGTCGTCTTCACCGACGAGGAGGGCGGCCTGACGGGCAGTCGCGCCATGATTGGCCAACTGACTGACAGTGCGCTCGAGGTCGTAAGTCACAGCGGCCTGACGGTCAGGGAGGGT
>JABAOE010007993.1_pt2 | contig 37115 bp, 45 predicted proteins | sample 7062141 | NCBI WGS metagenome assembly JABAOE01 (sample SAMN14538627, study PRJNA623070) | marine sediment metagenome | biome: marine biome [ENVO:00000428]; feature: marine pelagic biome [ENVO:01000023]; material: deep marine sediment [ENVO:00002113] | place: India: Gulf of Khambhat ...
GAGCCGACCTCGGGCAACACCGGCATCGGGCTCGCCCAGGTCGCGGCGGCGCGCGGGTACCGGCTCGTGCTCTGCCTGCCGTCGTCGATGAGCCTGGAGCGGAAGCGGACGCTGACGGCGTACGGGGCCGAGCTGGTCCTGACGGATCCCGAGCGACGCATGCTCGCCGCCATCGAGCAGGCGCAGCGCATCCACGAGGAGACCGGCGCCTTCGTGCCCCAGCAGTTCGAGAACCCGGCCAATCCCCGGATCCACTACGAGACGACCGGCCCCGAGCTCTTCGAGGCGATGGGCGGCCGCATCGACGCCTTCGTGTACGGAAGCGGCACCGGAGGGACGATCTCCGGCGTGGGACGCTACCTGAAGGAGCGGCTCGCGTCCGTGCTCGTCATGGCGGTCGAGCCTGCGCGCAGCGCGGTGATCTCCGGAGAGGAGCGGGGGGCCCACAAGTTCCAGGGGATGGGGCCCGGGTTCATCCCCGCCAACCTGGACCTCTCGGTGATCGACCGCGTGCAGAAGGCCTGGGAGGAGGACGCGTTCCCCATGGCGCGCCGCCTGGCACGCGAGGAGGGGCTCTTCGTGGGGATGAGCAGCGGCGCCATCGTCTGGGCGGCGGTGCAGCTTGCAAATGAGCTGGGCCCCGGGCGCCGCGTGGCATGCATCGCGCCGGACTCGGCCAGCCGCTACCTCACGACCGAGCTCTTCGGCGAGCCGGAGGGCGCGTAGGCGCGCCCTAACCGGACGTCTCCAGCCAGCGCGTCTCGGCGCCCAGGTTGATCGCGAGGTGCTCCCCGGCGCCGCCCGGCGCCGCTCCGTGCCAGTGCTCCTCGTCCGCCTCGACGACCACGAGATCGCCCGGGCCGAGCACGAGCTCCACGCCGTCGCGGTCGACGACCACGCATCGCCCGCTCAGCCCGTAGAGGAGCTGCGGCGCGTCGTGCGCGTGCCAGTACGTCCGGGCGCCCTCGTCGAAGGCGACCCGGTACAGGCGCACCGCCTCGCCGTCGGCGGCCCCGAGGACGCGCTGGGTCGTGGCCGGGAGCACGAAGTTGGCCGGGTCCGATCCACTCGGCGGGCGGCTCGATCCCTCGATGAGCCTCACGGCTCCTCCGGGGCTCGTGCCGGGGACTCGCCCAGGGCGTCGATGGCGCGCGCGTCGATCGCGGAGTCGTGGCGGTCGCAGCGGCATCCGTTGCGCTTCATCCGACCGGCACGCTCTCGTCGCTGGACTTGGGGAGCTGAGCGGCACGCACGTCACCGATGGCGGCCACCCGCAGGCCCACGATCGCCCACAGCGCCGCGGCCGGCGCCGCGAGCAGCGCGATCCCCCCGAGCGAGACGCCGACCAGCGCCAGGCCGGCGTAGATCCATCCGCTCACCAGGTCGCCGCCCCTGTACACCGCCGCGTCGATGAAGGCCTTCGACTTGTACTTCTCCTCGCGCGAGACGACGGTGAAGAGCACCTCCCTCGCGGGCTTGGTCATCCCGTATCGGCCCGCCCGGTACACCACCTGCACCACGACCAGCGTCCACAGCGTCGGGTAGAGGCCCAGGGCGACGAAGCCGAGGGCGACCGCGGCCGGGACCGCGGCGAGCGCGAGCCCGACGCCGAGCCAGCGGATGACGCGGGCGGTGAGCCAAACCTCGAAGAGGATCGTCAGGACGTTGACCAGCTGGTCGATGCGCGCCAGGAAGGCGCGCCGCTCCCCGCGGTCCACGATCGCCTCGCCGACCAGGTCCGACTGCGCGAAGTAGAGGACCGTCGACGCGAAGGTCATCAGCGCGATGAAGGCGGCGATGCCCGCCAGGTACGGCGAAGCGAAGACGGCCTTCATCCCCGATATGGCGTCCCCGGTGAGCGGGCGCTCACGCTCAGCCGCGTCGAGGACGACACCGGTGCCGAAGTTGCGGTGCAGCGCGCCGGCGAACCACGAGGCGACCTCGAGGGGAACGCAGGAGATCAGCAGGAGCGTGAAGACCGGGACCTGGACCGCGAGCCGGGCCGTGACCTCCGATCCGACGATCCCGCCCAGGGAGGCTCCCACCGCGATGAAGGCGAACAGGCGCTTGGCCTGATCATTGTCGAAGCAGTCCGCGACCAGCCCCCAGAAGACGGTGACCACGAAGAGGGCGAAGACACTCGTCCACACGTAGAAGACCCGGTCGATCCAGGGTCGAGCCTCGACGGGCAGGAGCACGAGGCTCGCCCAGAAGGCGACGAGGCAGGCGATGAAGAAGCGGTTCGCGAGCGGGACGAAGACGCCGCGGGAGTACCGTGACGCGACCCACGAGTACGCGGGGACCGCGACCAGGACCATGACCAGGAAGACGGCGGTCCACAGGATCTGCAGGTTGCCCCGGTCATCGGCCGCGATCTCGTCCCGCACGGCGCGGAGGATGTAGTAGGAGACCATGATGAAGAAGCCGTAGGCAGCCGCCCACAGCATCCCCTTCAGCTCCCTGTCGGACCTGAAGTCGACGAACCACCGGATCACGGCTTTCATCCCCTGCGACCTCCGCGAGGCGAGGCGGGCACTCTCCTTCGGGAAGACACTAGGCCGCCCCCCGCTGTTGATGCCAGCGGCCGGCGCGAGCCGACCCCGTGGTCTGCGCGGGCCGCGACGCTACCCCTGCGCCGCGTGCCAGGCGTCGAGCACCTCGCGCTCGCGCTCGCGGCTCCATCCGAACCTGCGGTTCTGGCGCTCCTCGGCGGGCCGCGTCCTGTCCCACTCGAGCGTGTCGCGCGCGGTTACCGGCAGGGGCCTGAAGGTCAGGCCCGCATCCACCGACTTTCGGTAGGTCACGAACATGAGCGCGTCGCCCGGGATCCACGCGGGCAGGTCGCTCCACGGAGACACCCCCTGCGCCTGCAGAAAGTCCTCCGGCACCCAGGTGAGCTCGTGGGGGTTGGACGCGATCGTGCCGATCTGCTCCAGCATCTCTCCCATGCTCAGGCGGTGGCCGGGCCCGACGCCGTGGAAGTCCCCGGTCGTGCCCGCCTCCGCGAGGCGCACGATCCACTCGGTGAGGTCGCGCTGGTCGATGATCTGGTTGGCGTGCATCGGGTCACCGGGCGCGAGCACCTCGCCACCCTCGTCGATGCGGACCGGCCAGTACGTGAAGCGGTCGGTGCGGTCACCCGGCCCCACGATCAGGCCCGGACGGACGACGGTGGCGCGCTCCGGGAAGGCGGCGTGCACGATGTCCTCGCTGAGCCGCTTCATGAGCCCGTAGGGGGCGTCGTCCCCGTCGCTCCACCCCTCGGGAGGCGAGATCCGCGTGAAGCTCTCGTCGACGATGGGCTCCATGAGGATGCGATCCTTGAACTCCCACCCGAAGCCCTCGAGCTCGTACGCCGAGATCGACGATACGAAGAGGTAGTGATCGGCGGCATCGCGGAGCAGCCGGGTGCTCGTCCGCACCCAGCGGTAGTCCTGCGCGTTGTTGTCGAGCACGACGTCCCAGGTGCGGCCCTCGAGGGCGCCGTGGTCGCCATTGCGGTCGCCGACGAGCTCCTCCACACCGTCGGGCAGATCGGCCTCCGTCCGTCCCCGCGTGAAGATCGTCACCTCGTGGCCTCGCTCCACGGCGTAGCGCACCATGTGCGGCCCGATGAAGCCGGTCCCCCCGAGGATGAGGAGGCGCTTCGGGGCCGGCGCACCGGAGCCCGTCGACCCGCCTTCCTCCGCGCCGGGCGCGCAGGCGTGGGCGCCACCGAGCGCGAGGCCCGCCCCCGCGGCGCCCAGCGTCTTGAGAAAGCTTCTGCGTGTCGGTGTCATCTCCCCCTCCCTCATCTCGATCCCGAACGGAGCACGGCCAAAGGAACCGCAACGCGCGCCAGGCCTTCCAGCGAGCGGTTGCGCGCGCTCACGAAGTTACCGTCGTACGCGTCGCTCAGCCCCTCGACGATGCGGACGTCGACCTGCACCCGGACCCGGTCCGCGACCCAACCGCCGAGGCCCGCGCCCGCGGCGAGGCCCAGGACCACGGCCTGCTCCTCGTCCAGGGCCTGGCCGAGGATCGGGTCGAGGCGGCTCGACAGGAGCTGGTCGAAGGTGGGGCCGACCGCGACGCTCGCGCGGACCGGGCCGAGCCACCGCGACAGCACGCCGTGCACCGAGACGGTCAGATACGTCGAGCGGATCCGACCGGACGCGGGCTCGCCTCCCGCCTCCAACGTCACGTCGCCACCCCGTCGCGTCACGGCTCCCTCGGCGCGCACCGAGATGCCACCGAGCGTGGTCGGGACCTCGGCGAAGGCTCCCGCGACGACGCCCACGTGCTCGTCCGCGGCCGCCGAAGGCTTCCAGATCTGCTCCGTGCGCGAGAGGCCACCGACCAGCCCCACCACGGTGCCCACCTCCTGGGCCTCGACCCCGGAGGCGTGCGCGGCGCACGCCACCACGAGGGCGACGGGCCAGCGCGAGGCGCGGGAGCGGATCACCGGCCCAGAGCTCCCTCGATGAATGGCGACTTGGCCGCCGTGTACGCCGGCGCGTCGGTGCGATGGACTTCGGCGAGCCTCATCTTGAGCTCCCCGTAGGCGCGGGCCACCCGTCCGTCCCGCCGCAGGCGATCGCGGAACGCCAGGTGCCGACTCCAGAAGTCGCTCCCCCGCTCGACACAGTGCAGGTGATGGGTGCGGGGACGGATCGCGGGTCGTCGGAAGTACCGGCGCTCCGGGATCTCGTGCTCGTATTCGGGCACGTACTCGTAGCCGAGGCCCGCGAGCGCGTCGACGCGGGCTTCGGCCTGCGCCAGCGCGCCCAGCCCGACCATGATGTCGATGATCGGCTTGGCGGCCAGGCCGGGCACGGCCGTGCTGCCGACGTGCTCGATGACCGCGCCCGTCCCGGCGAACACCTCCTCGAGCCGCGCCCGCTCCCGCTCGAAGGCCGCGGGCCAGCGAGGGTCGTGCGGGACGACGACGACGAGCTCGGTCAACGGCCCCGCCGCCCTCCGCGCCCCCCGGTCAATGCGGGTGCCGGTCGAGGTGCTCGCGGAGCAGGTCCCGGCCGAAGTCCCCGTCGAAGTCCCGCCACACCGAATGGATGTGGTTGGCGTCGTTCTGCGTGTTGTCGTACTCGATCAGGAAGGTCGGGCCCTGCACGCGGTAGTAGTGCGGCTGCCCGCGCTCGTGTCCGCCGGCCCAGGCGAAGGCGATGTCGTCGGTGCCCGCCTCGCGCAGGAGGTCGAGCCGCCGGTCGGCGACCTCCTCGGTCATCATCGTCGCGTAGACCTCGATCAGGTCCATGAGCAGGCCTCGCTGCGTGGCCGTCAGGGAGGAGGCCGCGATGCCCACGGGACCGAGCGGGTCGATGTCGAGCTCGGCCCCGGTCAGAATGTCCCGGGGGGCCTCTTCGGCGATCGTCGCGGTCCGGCGCTGGCCCGGGTCGAGCGCCTCGAGCAGGGCGCGCGCAGCGTCCTCGCGGTCACCGAGCACGCGTCGCCCGCGCTGAGGCCCCTCGCGCACTTCGGCGGGGTTCGCGCCGACGAAGGCCGGGGCGCTCACCGCGATCGTCCCGTCGACGATCGTGAAGTGGAGCGAGATGTGGTGCCCCTCGAACCTCCACCCCCAGGTCCGGTCCGCGCCCGGCGTGCCGAAGATGGAAAAGAGGTATTCGTCGCGGTCGCGGGCCATGCGCTGTCCGCCCTCGAGCGCGAGCAGGACGTCCTCGAGCTCCATCACCTGCGTCGCCGTCAGATAGCCGCGCTGGCTGAGCCCCGCCCGCAGCAGCGCGTGCGCACGCTCGCGCTGCTGGCCGCTCATGTCGGCCAGCATGATCCCGCGTCGCTCGAACATCTCGACCGGGATGAAGTGGAAGCGGAGGCGCTCCTCGGAGTCGAACGCGAAGGTCGCGCCCGCGCGCTGCTCGACGGAAAGGGAAGCCAGCCACGCCTCCGCCGCGGCCGTCATGCGGTCAACGTCACGGCGCGCCTCCAGCGCGGCGCCGGCCGTGATGAGAACAGCCAAAACCAGGAGCCCGACCACACCGAGGCTCCAGCGGACCCTGCCGACTCTCTCTCTCATCCTTCGCCTCTCCTATCCTCGCCTTGCGCTCGTCCCTGCCCGCCTAGCCGCGCGGGACCGGCTCTGCCATGGAATCCCACTCGTACGCCTCCTGGATGCGGCGCGCCACCTCGGCCATCAGCGGGCCGCCCCGGCTGCCGTTCGTCATCACGACCAGCCCGTAGCCCTTGACCTTGTGGGCCAGGAGCGTGGCCCGAAAGCCCCAGTTCGAGCCGCCGTGCCGAAAGTACCAGCCCTCGCCGATCTGCCCCACCGAGAAGCCCACGGCGTAGGGCCCCACGCCCACCGGGTTCACCATCTCCTGGGCCATCGCCCGCGACAGCACACGGCCCGATGCCCCGGCCACCGACCTCTGCACCTCGATCGCGAAGCGGGCGAGGTCGCTCGGCGTCGTCCACAGCCCGGCGGCGGCGAGCTCCGGGTACACGTGCCACTTCGGGCCCATCGACCGGCCGTTCTCGTCGTGCGCCCGGGCGGCGTTCCCGTCGAGCGAGGGCGGGAGCGGCTGCTCGAAGGTGCTGCGCCCCATCCCGATCGGCTCGAGGACGTCGGCTCGCACGATCTCCTCGAAGGGGCGGCCGCGTGCGTCGGAGAGCGCCAGTTGCTGAACCGTCACGCCTCCGCCGGAGTACTCCATGAACGTCATCGGCGGTCGTTCCATGAGCACCGGCCCGACGTTCGACGGCTCCCGCCCGTCAAGGATCTGCACGACCGACGGCAATGGGTCTCCGGGCTCGTAGCCCGGGAACCCGAACCCGTCGCCGAGACCCGACGCGTGGCTCATCAGGGAGCGGGGCGTCACCGGGTGCAGGCGCGTGAGATCGCCACCGTCCAACGCCCAGGACTCCAGGATGTCGTTGACGTCGTCGTCCAGGCAGAAGAGCCCGTCCTGCACGGCCTTGAGCGAGGCCATGGCCGCGACGGGCTTGCTGATGGAGGCGGCCTGGAACAGCGTCTCCGTGTCGACGCCCGCGCCGGTCTCGACGTCGGCGACCCCGTACCCCTTCGCCCAGTGGATCTCGAAGTCGCGGATCACGGCCACGCTCATTCCCGGGACGCCGTGCTCCTGCATGAGCTGCGCGATCGTCCGATCCGCCAGCTCGGAGTCGCCGCGGGCCTGCGGGCCTTCGATCGCGGCGACGTACGGCGCCGCCGGCGCCCCGCTCCCGTCCGCCGACCCTGCCAGGTCGGCGTCGGCTCGGACCTCGGGCTCACCTGCGCACCCGGCGAGCAGCGCCGCGAGCGCCAGGGTGAGGACACGGGTGGGTGCGGCGCTCATGGACGTCTCTTCGGGAACGTGGCTGGGCGTGCGGTCGGCTCCGCGCCGATCAGCATGCGCGCGCACGCCGGGGGCGGCAAGGCTCTCCGCCACGGCTGCCGTCGCGCGACCCCGTGCCGGCCACCCCGCCGGCCCGTATCTTGTCCGCTCGCCCCACGACGAAGAAGGAGGCTCCATGCTTCGCAAGATCTCGCTGGCCGCGCTCGCCCTTCTGATCGCGACGCCGCTGGCCGCCCAGGTGCCCGCCGGAATGCAGATGCGCGTGGACCGCAGCACCAACGCCGCGGACCCCGACGACGTGCCCGAGGTGACCGTTCGGACCGTCGACGGCGGATTCCAGGTCAACACCGGGCCCGCCGTGGTGCTGTGGAGGGAGTCGGACACCGCGTCCCGCCCGTTCACGCTGGCGGGCACGTTCACGCTGCTCGAGCCCAGCAGCCACGCCAACTACTACGGCCTCGTCTACGGAGGCGGCTCGCTCGACGGCGCGCGCCAGAACTACATGTACTTCCTCGTCGCGCAGAACGGGACGTACATCGTCAAGCACCGCGCGGGCGAGAACGTCCACGACATCCAGGGCCGCACCCGGCACGACGCGGTCGTGATGCCCGGTGAGGACGGACGCTCCGTGAACCGCCTGGAGGTCCGGGTGGGCGAGGCCGAGACGCAGTTCGTGGTCAACGGCACGGTCGTGCACACGGCCGAGAACACGGGAATGGCCGGCCGCACCGACGGGATCTGGGGCGTGCGCATCAACCACGTCATCCCGGGCGTCCTCGTCGAGGATCTGGGGACTTCGAACTGACCCGGGGGCGCGCGGCGAGGCCGGGCGCCGCTCACGCCAGCGTGGTCTCCAGGAGCTCCTGGTTGTAGCCGATGAGCAGGCGGGCTCCGGTCTTGATGGCCGGGGCCCGCAGCGTTCCCGACCTCCCGAGCATCAGCCCGAGGAGCTCGTCGTCGCCCGGTCGCGCATCCGACAGGTCGACGTGCACCACGCGCTTGCCCTTGGCGACGTAGAGGTCCGAGACCCCTTCCAGGAGCGCGAGCGCGTCGTCTCCCCCGACCGGCTCCTTGCTAGAGCTCTGGACGACGCCGTCCTCGATGCCGTTCTGCGCAAGAAACTCTTGCGTGCGTTTGCAGCTCGTTCAGCCAGGGCGGTGATACCGCCACTCCAGTCGACCTTTCATGCGCCTCCTCGCGAGCGTCGCCGTTCGCGCCGGGGAAGCCCGTGGACCCGCGCGCCGCGGGACGTCTCCCGGGTCCTCGTGAGCTCCCCGGCCCCGTGCGCCTGGATGGTAACAGCAGGCCGGCATCGCCTGAAGGTCGTCCGCCCGAACGCCCCCTCAGCGCTCGATGGCCAGACGCTCGAGAAGGGCATCCCAGCTCCCCCGGCCCGCGTCCAGGTCGCCGTCGAGCACGCTGAGCGTCACGTAGCCGTCGGCGAGCAGGTCGTAGTCCGAGCCTCCCTCGGCGCGGTCGGGGTCGCCGGGAGCCAGCTCCACGCGGGCCGGGCCGGTCGAGCCCGCGACGGCGAAGACCTGCCGGAAGCCCCGCACGCTCGCGACCGTGGCGAAGCGCACGCCGACCGGCTCGCCCGATCCCACGGCGGGCCAGTTCACGTTCAGGACCTGGCGAGGCGCGAGAAGCCCCTGAGCGTCGCTCTCGGCGAGCTGCCGCACGAGATCGGCGACGAAATCGCCGGCCGGTCCGAATGCGGCCCTCGTGCTCGGGAAGGAAGGCGACGCGTCGCGCTCCGCGAGGTCCACCGCGACCGACACGGCGATCGCCGGGACGCCCATCCGACTTGCCGTGAGGGCGGCGCCGACGGTGCCGGAGCTGATGAGATCGGCCCCCACGTTCTGGCCGAAGTTGCTGCCCGACACGACCAGGTCGGGGGGGGAATCCCGCATCAGGTGCACGAGGCCGAGGGTGACGGCGTCGGCCGGGGTCCCGTCGACCGCCCATACCGCGCGGGACTGCTCGTAGTAGTCGATCACGCCCGACGTCGTGATGCTTCCCCCGCTCCCGCTCCGGTTGCCGAGGGGGGCCACGATCGTGACCGAGTGGCCGGCCTCGGCCAGCGCGTCACGCAGGCTGAGGATCCCCGGCGCGTCGTACCCGTCGTCGTTGGTCAGGAGGATGCGCAGGCCCGCGTCGGCCTGCGCCTCGACGCCGCCGCTCGCGGCAAGCACCGCGAGCGTGATCCCCGCTGCGCGCCACCATGCGCGCCGCAGCAGCGCTGCCCGTTTCACGATCGCTACCTCCTGCGACCCGGTCGCATCGTCCAGTCGAATGCGTAGGTGTACAGCCTGACGTTCGGCGGAAGCAACACGATGACCGCGATCTCCCGCTTGTCGATCTCCTCGAGGTGCTCGGCGGGAACGGGCAGGTCGTCGACGAAGAGGCCCCCGCACGGCTGCTCGCCGACCGCGCCGGTGCGGCGGTCGACCGAGGGCATCCGGTGACCCAAGCAGACCTCGCGCCCGTGGGACACCGGGACGTACAGCCTCCTCAGCAGGTCGGCGTTGTCGGAGGCCTCCAGGCGCGCCGCCTCCAGGCGTGCCCCCTGAATCGCACGGAAGCCGGGCACCGCGTTCGGGTTGCCTCCGAGCTCGAGGGTCAGCCAGCGCTCCATCTCCTCGTTCCGGACCGTGACCCGGAGGGGATCGAGGCGAATCGGCTCCGGCCTCATCTCGACGTCGAGCTCGTAGCTGCCCCCGTCCTCGAGCGCGAGGAGCGGCGACTCGGTCTCGAAGTACCCGATCCGCTGCACGAAGAGGTAGTGCGCCCCGCCGCCGCTCACCCGCAGCGCGAAGCGGCCGACCGAGTCGGCGAGCGCGCTGGCCCGCACCTCGCGCGCGGAGTCGAGGAGAAAGACACCCGCCATCGCGACGGGAGCCGCCGTCGAGGAATCCAGCACCCGCCCGCGCACCTCCTGGCCCGCCAGGGGACACGCGAGGAACGTCAGCAAGAGCGTGGCGGCGGGGGCGTTCAGCCGAAGCCGCCGCACCTCACGGCCCTCCCCCGCCGGGCTCGGCCCCCGCGATCCCGGCCTGCCGGGCTCGGCCACGGATTCGCGGCCTACCCGATCCTCCGGTACACCGCGTGCGTGACGCGGGTGATCTTCCCCTCCTCGTCGAGCCGGACGTACTCGTTGTTGATCGTGTTCCCGTCTTCGGACAGGGTGTTGATGATCACCTGATAGACGCGCCCGTTCCTGCTGTTGAGGATGCGGGTCGAGCGGTCATCGATGATCTCGACGGCCGTGTCGGCGCCGTCCTGTCCCCACACCGCCCGAAACTCACCGTCGAAGAGCGTGTCGTAGCCCCACTCGGTTTCCTCTCCGCGGGCGTTCGTCGCCGCGACCGTGATGCTCATCCCGCCGTCGCCCCACGGCGCGTAGGTCATGATGTTCTTCGAGGGCGGCGGCGCGTCGGACTGCATCTGCCACACTCCGAAGCGCGGGTTCGTGCTCTGCGCCGACGCGGGCAGGGCGAAGGTGGCGACGGCCGCCAGGGCGGCGCAGCCCAGAGTCAGGGTTCTCGCGTGCATCGAGGGTCCTCTCCAGTCGGTGGACGTCGTCGTCCGAGCGGGCTGCCCGCTGACGACCCGGTACCGAAGCTACGGGCTCACGGCGACGCGGACCACGGGTCCGGCGGCCCCTGGGCCTACTGAGACGCGCCCTTCGGAGCGTTGCCGGGAGAGCCGTGACACATCTCGGACCAACCCCGCTCACACCCCAGAGCGTAGAGCGTCTCGGGATCGCGCTCCGTGACGGCGCCCTTGCTCCCCCTGAGGACGATGGGCAGCTCGGCCAGCGGCGGAGGGGCCGTCGCGAAGGTGGCCTGCAAGGTCGCCGACCGGAGGACGTTGTCGCAGCCGGGACGGAAGCCGAGCGCGCACGCCCGCTCGAACTCGGCGCGGGCGGCCCCCGCGTCGGAGGCCCGCTCGGCCAGGTGGATGCCCAGCTCGTTGCACGCCCAGCCCGAGCCTCGGTCGCAATAGTTCTCCTGCATCACCGTCACGTAGGCGCACGCGCGCGGGTCGTCGGTCGCGGCGCACGTGTCGGCCCAGAAGGGGAGGTACTGGCCCGGGTGCTCGTCGCCGAGTCCTCCCGCCGTGCCCATCCCGGCGAAGGTGAGGGCCCAGAGCGCGACGACGGCGAGCCGGTATCTCGCGGGCGCCAGCGAGAGGCCCACGGACGGCAGGCCATGGCTCGCGGCGGCGATCGCCTCGGCGGTCCGGTCGATGCGCCGCACCATGAGGTTGAGGATGGGGATGGGAAGGAGCTTGTCGTAGAAGGTCGGAGCTCCGACGGCCTCCAGCAGGCCGGCCAGGGCGATCGTGAGCGCCGCGTACAGCACGCCGAAGATCACGCGCCCACCCTCGGTGCGCGGCGACGTCGCCGGGTCCGTGAAGAGGAGGTGCATCCCCAGGAACACGGCGATGGGGATGAAGGCGTCCCTGAAGTAGTAGGTGCCGGTGACCTGGAAGTAGAGGAAGCTCCATGCGTACGCCGTGACGACCGAGGCGATCGTCATGGTCGTCACCCCGAACAGCATCTGCGCGGGCAGCGCGACCAGGAAGATCGCGATGTAGATGCCGGGCGGGTTGAAGAGCGTCTGCGCGATCTCGAGCCCCAGCGTCGCATCCGTCGTGCCGGTGAGTATGAGGACGAGGGAGAAGACGCTGAGCGGGAACGACGAGGGGTTGAAGACGTGACGGGAGCGGCCGTCCCGCTGCCAGTGCACGAACTCCTTCGCCACGTAGCCGAGCGCCACGATCACGAACTGCCAGTAGTAGTACTCGGGCCTGAACCAGAGGAAGAAGTTGATGCTGAGGATGATCGGGACGGGGCCGAAGCCGATGTGGTACCGGTCCCGGCGCGACCACTGCAGCAGCCCGTCGAGCGCGTAGGCGAAGAGGAGCTGCGCGAGAATGAGGGGGAGGTAGGCGTACACCGCCCTCACGTGCCATCCCCAGAAGAGCAGGAGGGTGCCCTGCGCGCACATCTGCACCCAGTGCGGCGTCTTGACCGTCAGCTCGATCTCCAGCGAGCGCCCCGCACGGCGCGCCGAGACGTAGAGCGCGACCACACCGACGGCGAGCACGGCCGCGGCGCCCAGGAAGGCGCGGACCAGATCGGACTCACCGCCGACCGGCGGCAGGAACGCGAGCGCGACGAGCGCCGCCGCGAACGTCAGCGGGACCGCGGCGGCACGCGCAGTGGAGAGCGGACGTGCGATGGGGTCGACTCCTTTCTTCCCGGCCTCGGTCACCGGCTTGGCGAGCCGGCGTGGACGAAGGGGCCCGAATTATACCCCGTTCGCGCTCCCCGTGTCAGTGCGGGCCGTGTGACGATCCGGCCGGCGACGGGACCCTCCGAGCGGAGCGCCCACCGCCCGACGGGGCGCCCATGGCGTCGGCGGACGCCCCGCGCTCAGCCCGACAGCGCGTCTCGCACCGCGGACGCGAAGGCGTACCCGCGGCCGAAGTACGGAACCGCTTCGGGCCAGGCGCTGTGCGTCACGACGACCACCCTCTCCGCCGGGTCGATCCAGATCATCTGGCCGAAGATGCCGATTCCGGCGTATGCGCCGCCGGGCTGGAGCCACCACAGGTACCCGTACCCCGGGTTGGCCGGGGAGGGCGAGGTGGCCTCCTCCATCCAGCCGTCGGCGAGTACCTCCTCCCCGTTCGGCAGCCGTCCGCCCCTCATCGCGAAGAGGCCCAGCCGCCCGTAGTCGCGCAGCGTCGCGCTGAAGCAGCAGCCGCCGTGCTCTCCGCCGTCCGGCTCCACGAGCAGCCAGTTCGCGTCGGCTTCCATCCCGAAGGGACGCCAGATCTCGCTCGACAGATACTCAGACAGGTTGTTGCCGATCGCGGCCCGCAGGACCGTGCCGAGCAGGTGTGTCTCGCCCGAATTGTAGTTCCAGCGGGCGCCCGGCTCGGCCACCCGCTCCCGGGCGCCGAGATCGTCCAGGATCTGGAGCGTGCCCAGCCTCAGCGACCGGTTGATGTCCCCGTCCGGGTCGTCGTAGCCGTCGCTCCACTCCACGCCGGAGGCCATGCGGAGGGCGTGGCGGATCGTGACGTCCTCGTAGGCCGTCCCCTCGAGTCTGGGCAGGTACTCGGCCACGGACGCGTCGACGTCCTCGATGTAGCCGTCCCGCACGGCCGCGCCGACCAGGAGCGACACGACGGACTTGGAGATCGAGTACGACACCCACTTCGTCTCGGGAGTGTTGCCCCTCTCGTAGCGCTCCAGCGCGATCTCGCCGTCCTTGAGCACGAGCAGGCCCACGATCGAGTTGTCCTCGACGAAGCGCTCCACGTCGTACGTCTCGCCGTTCGCCTCGAAGGTGAGCCCGGAGAAGTCGACGGCCCGCTCCGGAAGCGGCAGGGGATCGTCTCCGGCCTCGATCACGCGCGTCGGGAACACGCGGTCGATGTTGCGATAGCCGTCGAGCTGCGCCTGGGCGCGCCAGAAGAGCAGGCTGTCGGGCGCGCCGAGCACGATCCGTGCGTCCGCGACCGCCCCCCGGTCCGCCTCCGGGCCGGGTGGCGCGCACCCGGCCAGGGCGCCGACGACCCCGATGACCGCTCCCACGCGCGCCCGGCCCCGGCTCCTCGCCCTCATCGTGTCCAAGCCGACCTCCTCGCTCTCAGCGGACCTTTCCCGGCTGTCCCGGCACAATCAACGTCATCCGGGCCGCCCGAGCCAGTCGTGAGCGTCGCGCGAAGCCCGCCGCCACCCACGACACGACGTCGTACAGCACCCGGTGGAACGCCATTCGCTCGGCGTCGCGGGCGACGCGAGCTCGTCGTGGAAGTCGCGCACGGCGTCGTGGAAACCGCGCGCCGCGTCGATCGGTCCGTCCGCCGACCTCCTCCGCGCGAGCGCCAGCGACGCGTCCATCCGGAGGGCCTCGACGCTCGGGTGCCATCCCGGAGCAGCGCCTGCCGGACCGGCGGCGGCTCGGGGGCATCCTCACGAGGCCAGGGCCTTCTCGTAGAGCGTCCGGTACCGCCCCACGATCTCCGTCATCCGGAACCACGGCTCGGCGCGTGTGCGCGCCTCCCGGGCGAGGGCGCGCAGCTCGTCGTACCGCGCGTGGGCGTCGCACAGCTTCTCCCCGATCTCGAAGCCGTCGATCAGGAGCTCCTCGGGCAGAATCTCCGGGGCGATCCCCACGCGCGTCGACAGCACCAGGTCGCATGCGAGCAGCCCCTCGACGAGCGCCAGGCTGAACCCCTCGGTCCGGGAGGAGACCACCAGCACGTGCGCGTCCCCCATGAGGTCGACCACGTCCTCGCGGTGCCCCAGCAGCTCCACCCGGCCTTCGGATCCGAGCCGCCGGATCAGCTTCTCCAGCCTGGCCCGCTCCGGTCCCTCGCCCGCGATGCGCAGCAGGTGCCCGAAGGGGAGCCGGGCGGCTTCACGGATGAGAAGATCGAACCCCTTGTGGCGATGGAGGCGCCCGACCGCGAGGATCGTGAACGTCTCACGCGGGAGCCGATCCCCGGGCCCCGGCGCCGGGACGGCGTTGTAGACGACCTCCACGCCGTGGCGGTGGTCGACGGTCGCCGCGGCCTGGTGCGACACCGCGGTCACCCAACGCACCCGCGAGAAGATGCGCCGGGGACGGGTGTTGTGCTTCGTCGCCACCTGCACGACCGGCATCGTGCGGGAGACCCACCACACCATCTCGGTCGCCTTCGCCGCGTGCGTGTGCACGACGTCGGGCCGGACCTCGCGGATGAGTCGGCGAAGGTGCCCGAGCACGAGCGGATTCCTGCGGCTCCCGGGACGGAGCGACCGGATCCCGGCGACCGACTCGGAGAAGCGGTCCCGGTACGGGCAGCCTTCGGGCACGGCCACGACCACCTCGAGGGACGAGGCGAGCGCGTTCGCCAGCTCCACGAAGGCCTTCTCCGTGCCGCCCCACCCCCCCGACGCGAGAACGAGCAGGGCGCGCCGGGTCGGGCGCACCGCGCCCTCTCCCGCTGAATCCTCTCGAGCGTCCGCTGCAAGCACCTCCGTCCGGATGTAAGGACCGACCGGCATCCCGCGGAGGCCGTCCCCCCTCGAAGGCGCCGTCCGGCCCGAGGCCGGGACGCGCCCGGCGAGCGCGACCTGGCCGTCGACGAGGAGGATGGCGTCCGGGCTACGGGCGCTCAAGGTAGGCCTCGGGCCCTCTCCCGCCAGAAGCTTCCCCTCTCGTCGCGCAGGCGCCGCCGAGGAGCCCGTCGACCGGAACCGCCAGGGCCGACCTTCCGCGGCGCTCACGCCCCCGCAGGCGCGTCATCGTCCTCGCGCGCCGAAGCCGCATCGCTCGCCCGCCTCAGCAGCCTCGCATCGCCGATGCGCTCGGCCCACTCCACGAGGCGGGACGTCGGCCCGCGCCAACGCAGCTCGTCGACGTCGCCGAAGAGCTCGGCATCCGTGCGGAGCGTCGCGAGGGCCTTGAAGAGGAGGGCTCGGTCGCGTCGCTCGCCGAGAACGTCGTCGGGAAGCGCCTCGATCGGTCCGTGCCGATTCAGCAGACGCGTCGCGGTGACCTTGCCGATCCCGGGGATGCCGGGGAAGCCGTCCGCCGCGTCGCCCACCAACGCGAGCCAGTCGGGAATCAGCTCGGGAGCGACGCCGAACTTCTCCCGCACGCCGTCGGCGTCGCGGATTCGACCGCTCCGTCGGTCCGCCTGCACGACGCGCGTGCCGCGGACGCACTGGGCGAGGTCCTTGTCCGGCGTCCAAATCCGGACCGCCTGCACCCGGTCGTCCTCCCCCGCGGCGCGCGCCGCCGAGGCCAGGCCGTCGTCGGCCTCGAGCTCGACCATGGGCCAAACCGGGACTCCGAGCGCGGCGAGCGCATCCTCGAGCGGGTGGAACTGATCGCGCAGCACGGGCTCGATGCCGTCGCCGGTCTTGTAGCCCGCCCAGAGGTCGTTGCGAAACGACTCGACCACGTGGTCGGTCGCCACGCCGACGTGGGTCGCGCCCTCCTCGAGCATCGTCAGCACGGTCGAGAGCACGCCGGCCACCGCGCCCAGCGGCGGATCCTCCCGGCGGAAGCGGCGGCCGCCGTAGAAGTGCCGGAAGAGCTCGTAGGTCCCGTCGACGAGGTGGACGATCACGAGGGAGACGTCTGGTCGCGGTCGGGTCGAAAGAACCCCCACGTGCGCAGCCCGGGCCCGAAGGTCGTCGCACCGACGAGGTGGTACCCGAAGTGCTCGTACAGCGGCACGTTGGCCTCGTCCTCCGTGTTCAGGGTGACGCCGACCGACGTCGCGTCGTCGCTCGACATCTCGTGCACGAACTCCAGGAGCCTGCCGCCGAGGCCCCGGCCCCGTGCCGCCGCCCGGACGCCGACCATGTTCAGGTGCAGGTGCGGGGCGTCCACCTGCAAGGGCTCGCCCGCCGCTCCGAAGGCCTCGTAGCGCACGCGCGCCTCCCGCCCCAGCCTGCCCCACAGCTCCTCCCGCAGGACCGCAAGCTCGGGGGGGCTCGGGAGCCCTCCGGGACGGGACACGAGCGCCACCGCGTCCAGACGCCCGGGTCGTCCGATCCCCAGCAGCGCCTCGTCGCGGATCACGCGCGCCGTGACGAAGTACCGCAGGAGGTCACGGAGGAGGTCGGCGTACCCACCCGACGCCGGAGCCAGCACCCAGCGCATGACCGGATAGTCGAAGAACGACTCGCACAGGACGTCGACGACGGACGTGACCTCCCCCGCATCCAGCCGGAGCACGACCCCGGGGCCGTCGCTCATCGGCCCAGTTCCTCAGCCTCGAGCTTCGCCACGAGGCGCCGGAGCGACGTGACGTTGCGCGTCGTCGCCGGAGCGTCGCCGGCAATCCGGTCCAGCCCGGCTCCGAAGAGCGGAGACTCGCTGAGCTTGCCCTCGATCGACCAGTACACCTCCCGGCCGGAGACGGTGAACCGGTCGGACTCGGAGTCGACCTCCGCGAAGCGCGTCCGCAGCTCGTCGTCCGCGGGCGCTCGCAGGAAGATCACGTACAGGGACCGGCCCTCCGCATGCCCGGGCGGTCGGAACGAGGCCACCCGCCCCAGCTCCGCGGGCGCACGGAGGAAGGTCGGGACCTCGTACCCGAGTCGGTCGGCGAGGTGCAGCTCGATCCGCCCGGTCAGGCCCGCCTCGTCCTCGCTCGCCGCCGAGAAGATCACGTTCCCGCTGGCGAGGAAGGTCACGACGTCCTCCAGGCCCAGCTCGGAGAACATGCGTCGCAGGTCGTCCATCTTGACGCGGTGGCCGCCCACGTTGATCCCCCGGAGGAGCGCGACGTAGCGCTTCGGCTCCGAAGCCTGCCGGGTCCCCATGGTCAACCCCGCATGAACACGGCGACGCGGACGAAGCGGGGCTCGAGCATCTCGCCGAGGACGATCGCCGCCACGTCCGCCCGCGCCACCTTGGAGAGAAGGCCGACCCGGACGTCCGGGCCGACGCGCAGCCGGTCGCTGCGAGGCCCGTCGGTCAGCCGGGGAGGCTTGAGGATCGTCCACAGCGCGTCGCTCTCGCGCAGGGCCTCCTCCTGACCGAGGCGGTCGGCGTGGGGCGCGGGGCTCCGCCTCCGGTATGCGCGGGCCATCGCCTCGAAGGGGAGGGTGCGGTTGCCCGGATACGGTCCGATCATCGCGCCGGTCTGGCCCACGATCCGGTGCACGCCACGCCGGCTGGCGACCTCGAGGATCGTCCGTGTCGCCTCGGCGCAGAACACGTCCCCGTACGGAGGTCGCGGGCCGAAGACCAGGCAGGCCGCGCTGCAGCCGGCGAGCGTCTCGTCCACGGCCCGCGTATCGGTCAGCTCCCCCGCGATCACGGCGATCCCCGATGCGCCGGGCACGGAGCCGGGACGGCGCGCCAGGGCCCGGACCGACAGGCCGCGGGCGACCGCCGTCGTGGCGACCTGGCGTCCCGTACGGCCGCTCGCGCCGAAGACGGCGATCGTGAGACCCGAGGTGGCGGCGGACTCGCCCATCAGGTGCGGGGCGGGCCTCCGGGCCCGGCGTTCCCGAGCCGGAGACGGGCTAGGCCTCGGAGCCGCCCGTCGACCGCCGACCCGGCCTCGGCGCCACGAGCCTCGACGGGCCCGATCTGGCCGAAGCGGAGACCGTCCCCCGGCAGGTGGACGCGGATCTCGGCTTCGCTCGCCACGCTCTGACCTCTGGGCGAAGGGTGGGCTGTGGTCCTGTCCCGAGTACAGTGCCGGCCCGGCCCCGCGCCCGGCAACCCCGTCCCGCCGACCCTCGCCTGGCCCGCCCGCACCCCCTCACTCGCCCGGGTCGGACGTCGGTGACCCGGACGTGTCCGGCCCGGATGCCCCCGCGCCCGATCCGGCGACCGACCCGATCAGCGCGCGCCCCTCGGCGAAGAGCCTCGCGGCTGCCTCGAGCGCTCGGCGGGCCGGCCTCGCCTCCGTGAAGCGCGCCCGATAGCCCTCCCAGCCGGCCCGGTAGAACTCGGCGTACGACTCGGCGATCCCTCCCTGGCCGGAGGCGATCAACGTCTGCCACACCGAAGTGCGATTCATCGACCAGGCGTCGAAGGAGTGGGCCGCGAGCTGCGTCAGGAGCCGGGGACCGGCCGCGCCGACGCGCGCGGCCATGTCGGACACGAGGCTCCAGGCGGCGACGTCCGGACGGTCGACGGCCCTCATCGGGAGCTCGAGCTCCACGAAGCGCGCGTCGTGCATGAACCGCCGCGCATCCCGCCTCCGCGTGTCGGGATAGCAGCGTNNTCCGCGTGTCGGGATAGCAGCGTCGCTCGACTCCGTCGTAGGGCTCGCCCCAGAGCGTGTGAACGGAGCCGAGCGGGGGTGGAGCGCGGGCAGGCTCGCCCTCCCGCCCGTCGAGGAAGAGGAGCCTGGGTCGCGGTTGGTGGCTGGGCTCCGGAAAGAGGAGGCGGAAGCGACCGTGCGCGGTCTCGGCCACGTCCAGGGCCCTCTCGAGCGTCCAACGTCCCCCCTGTCCCTCGTCCGGCCGCATCCGCACGCGCACGTCGACGTCGCTGATCTCCGGCACGTAGTCGAGAAGCGAGTCCCAGGGACGGTATGCGGCACCCTCGGCGTGGAGTCCGACCACGCGTGTCCGCGGGATGGCGGCGAGCACCGCGTTGACGTAGGCGCGCGCCATCCCATGGGCCTCGGAGCGGAGTCGCGCCTCCTCGGGAGGGTCGAAGCGCTCCGGCCCGCTGCTCGTCATCGGCGGACGCGTACCCGAGCGCCGACCCCGATCCCGTTCTCCTCGAACCAGCCGCGATGGGTCTCGAGCGCCGACCGGTACCGTACGTCGGGAAAGTACCCCGGACAGTCGTCGGGCGAAGCCGCGTCGCACGTGTCCATCCCCAGGATCTGACGGATCGTGCCCTCACCGTCGAGAAAGGCGATGTCGAGCGGAAAGGCGGTCCCCCACATCCAGAAGCCGTCGTCCGGGGAGCGCTCCTCCTCGAACACGAAGAGCATGCCGGACCGGGACTCCAGGACTCCGCGTCCGGCGAGGCCGCGCTCCTGCTGCGTCGCGGTTCGGGCGATCTCCACCACGAGCGAGACGGAATCACCGTCCTGCACGATCCACGCGGCCGCACGCTCCGGTGGCGACGACACCGTGCCCGGGGGCGTCGCGGCCTGGCAGCCGCCCAGAGCCGCGAGCGCCAGCCACGCGAGGGCCGACGACCCCGTCGACCCCGAGAACGAGACCCGCGGCCGACGGGTCCGCAAGCCACCTCGCCGCCTCGCGCGCCCCGCGTGGTCCATTCTCAGCCTCATGCGGCCGGCCTCCTCGCTTCGCCACCCGATCCGGTCGCGCCTCGACCACCCGCGCCGGTCGCGCCTCGACCGCCCGCGCCGGTCGATCGGCTCATGACCTCCCGCCGCAGGCGGCTTCCGCCTCCACGGGGTCAATCCCCGCAGGCGGCACAGGTCGCGGACTCCGGAAAGACGAGCAGCCTCCCGAAGGCGATCTCCTTCCCGCAGCTCGTGCAGATCCCGTAGCGGCCCTCGTCCATCCGTCGGAGCGCCCCGACGATCGACGCGAGGCGCACCGCCTCGCGTTCCTTGAGGCCCTTGGCCATCCCCTGACTCTGCAGCGAGTCCATGCGCGAGAGCCGTCCCACCGCCGCCTGGTCGAGCTCGACCGGCTTCGTCGCCTCGTCGGTGATCGCCATGCTCCTCTCGAGCCTGGCGAGCTGGCGCTCGAGCTCCTCCCTCAGCTCCGCGAGCTGACCGTCAGCCAGGCTCACACGCGCCCGGAACGATCTTGTTGGCCGGGTACTGCGCATGGGCCGGCTCGTCGGGGACCTCCGCGAGGAAGAACCGGGCGAGCCGGGGTCGGTAGGACGATGAGCCCGGTCCTGTCCATGAAGGTTTCCTTTCGTGTCGCCGTCTGCCCCGGAACGCTCCCGCGCCCCCCTTCATCCTCTGCCCACGCGGTTCGCCGGGCAAGCGCCAGGGACCGACCGTGTTCGGCCGTGGCGCACCCGAGGATCCATGAGCTCGCCCGCTCAGATCTCGACCACGAGGTCCGGACGGAACCCCGACGGCTCCTGCCGGCCCACGTAGCCACGCGGGTTCGACAGGACCCGCGTCGCCCCGATCCCGTAGTCGACCGGCCAATGGGTGTGGCCGTGAATCCACAGAGCCGCGCCACCCGCCGAGACCAGGTCATCGAGGTTCGATGCGTACGCCGGGCTCCACGGATCGGACAGGCGAGCCGGATGCACGGAAGACGCCGAGGGTGGATGATGGGTGATCACGACCACCTTGCGGTCGCGGTGTCGCTCCATCGCCTCCTGCAGCCACCTGCGCTCGGCGCGATGCATGGCGAGGACGTCCTTCGGCAGCAGGCGCCGATACTCCGGCGCGACGCGGATGAGCTGGAAGTCGGTCATCGCCAGCCCAGCAGCCGCCATCCCCGAAACCGGGTCACCCGAGAGCTCGAAGTCGGTCCACAGGGTCGCCCCCAGAAAGACCACGTCGTCGCGGACCCATTCGGTCCTGTGCAGGAGCTCGATCCTGCCGTCGACCTCGGCCGCCGCGGCGCGCATCTTCGCGACCAGCCGCGGCGTGGCCTCGCGGTAGTACTCGTGGTTGCCGAGCACGTACAGGATCGGGACGTCGGGCAGCCGCTGGGAGGCCCACTTCAGGCCGCGCACGCCCACGTGGAGGTCACCCGCGATCACGACCACGTCGGCTTCGACGGAGGGCACCTGGAAGTCCCCGAACTCCAGGTGTAGGTCGCTGAGCACGTAGAGCTTCACGAGACTTCCAGGTCGCACGGAGCGGGCACGGAAGGTCGCTGCGGGGCGGGCGCCGGGGCAAGGCGCGGTCGCGGCGGTCGGGGCCGCCGTGCGCCCGCTCGTTGCCGCCCGGCTCGAGTGTGCATAGCATCCCGGGAACGGTCGCCTGAGCAACCCCTGGACGAGACGCGACGGGAGGGTACGTGAGACCGAACGGCTTGGCATACGCGTGTGTGCTCGTGGGCGCCATCGCCGCGCTCGCGCACACGGGCGCCGGCGCTCGAGCACCGGTCACCGTGCTCGTCGAGGACGAGCTCGGGTCTGGGGACCGTGCCCTGCGGGGCGCGGGCGAGCTCGGGGCGTCGGCCTCCGAGCCCCTCGACGGCAGGGCCGGGCTCCCGGCCGAGCAGTCGGCGGACGTCGCGCCGCCCCCGGCCCCCGCCTCGGCTCAGAGCGAGCTGGCCCCGCCCCGGGAACGGCCCCCCGAGGTGGCTCCCGCGGCTCCACCCCGCAGGTCGTACCGCTACCGGAGCAGGAACCGATATCCCGGCCCGATTCCCACCCCCGAGGAGTGGGCTCCCCCCGAGGGACCCGTGCGCATCGGTCTCCAGGCGGGACACTGGCGGGCCGACGAGGCCCCGGCCGAGCTGTCCGGCCTGCGCGACAACGGGACCAGCTGGGGGAACACGCCGGAGTGGAGGGCGAACCTCGCGATCGCCGAGCGGGCGGGCGCCATGCTCGAGGAGCTCGGCTACGTCGTCGACATCCTGCCGGCGGTCGTGCCGCCCAGCTACCGGGCCCATCTCTTCGTCTCGATCCACGCCGACGGCAGTGGCGACCCCGCGGCCTCGGGGTATCGCGTCGCTCCGCCCCGCCGGGATGCGACCGGCCGCGCCCGGCTTATCGCCGAGCTGCTCGAGGGCAGCTACGGTGAGGTGACGGGCCTCCGGCGCCTGCCGACGGTGACGCGCCGCATGAGCAACTACTACGCCTTCAACTTCCGGCGCTACGAGCATGCCCTGCACCCGATGACGATCGGGGTGATCCTCGAGACGGGGTTCCTGACGAGCTCCCGCGACCGGGAGATCATCGTGTCCGACCCTGACCGCGCCGCCCGGGGCATCGTGCAGGCGGTCACGCAGTTCCCCGTGACGCGCCTGCTGACGGCGCAGGACGGGGGATAGCGCCCGGACGGCGTCGGCGCGCCACCCGACGGGATTGTGCCCGGGGGAGGAGGCGCCCGCTCAGCGCTGTAGCGCGGCCGCCTCGAACAGCTCGAGCATCTCGGCCTCCGAGGGGGGATCGAGCAGATCGAAGTCGGAGGGCCGCGGATAGCCCGTGGCCTGAATGCGCTCGACGGCCGATGCCACGTCGTAGGGCGTGCGCCTGAGCTGTACGCCCCCCGGGCCGAGCAGGAGCCAGTGCGCGCCACGCTCCCCGAACGGCATGCCGACGCTGCCGGCGTTCACGACGCGGACACCGGCCACGGTGCGGTCGAACTGCATGTGGGTGTGACCGCACACGACGACGTCGGCGCCCGTGCTGGCGAAGATAGGCCGCAGGCGGTCCTCGGACGTGAGGCGCGTGAACAGCTCGTTGTCGTCGCGGGGGGTGGCGTGACAGAAGAGGATCTCGCCGAGTCCCGGCAGGGTGTGCCGCAGCGTCGGGGGCCATCCCTCCAGGGTGGTCACGTGCTCGGCCGACAGCGCCTCGGCGACCCAGCGCACCGTGTCGCGGAACGCCTCGGGCACGCGGGCCGGCTCGCCGCCGCCGCGCGCGGTCAGCACGTCCCGCTCCCCGTTCCCTTTCAGGAATGACGTCGGCACGCCGCATGCGAGGAGAGCGGAGAGGGTCTCGACCGGCATCGGACCCGGCACGACGTCGCCACCGACCACGACGCGATCCGCACCGCTGGACTCGATCTCGTCGAGCACCGCCTCGAGCGCCGGCAGGTTGGCGTGCACGTCATAGATGGCGGCGATGCGCACGCGCTCCTCCCGTCCGCCGCTCAGTCGTCGAGGGACACGTAGGCCAGGGAGACGATCTTCCACTGCCCCCCGTGGCGCATCAGCGTGAACGCGTCCAGCCCGCGCCACTCGATCACGTCCCCCGGGTCACCGAAGCGGGCGGTGTACTCGGTCCACGCCTGCGCGAGGTCGCCCTCCGCCTCGATCCTCGCGGACACCATCCGCTCCTCGAAGATCTCGCGGCTGTCCGGGCCGGAGGGCGTCTGCGCCACGAAGTCGGGGACCGAGACGGCGACGACACGGTCGTCGTCTTCACCCGCCGGAGTCCAGATCGTGGCCATCGTGGCACCGGGCCAGAAGTGCTCGGCGAAGCGCGGCCAATCCCGGTCGCTGAAGGCGGCGTAGTACGACTCGAGAGCCACCCGCACCTCCTCCTGGGAGCTCGCGGCGGCGGCCGACGTCCCGCTCCGTTCCGCTCTGTCCGGGCTGTCCGGGACGCCGCATCCGGACGCGATCAGCAGGAGCGAGAGCGCTCCCGCGACGTGTCTCCGACCTCTCCCCGGCCCCATCCACCGTGGTGGGTGAGGACTCCGGTGATGGTTCGTCTCCGGCGGGGTCATGGCAAGCTCTGGTGCAGGCGACAGTGCCCGCCTCCCGACCGCGCGCACGAACGCGCGCTCGCCGGCACCGGAGGTCCGGAACGGGCGGTCTTGTCGCGGGAGTGGGCGTCGTACAACGTGTGCCGCACTCGTTCCCCCGTCCATCCCGTTATGCGTGCACTGAGAATCGCATCCGTGGTCCTGCTGGCGCACGTGGCGCTGCTGTTCTTCCCCCCGCTGCCGCCCATCCACAAGGGCTCCCTCTGGTCCTACGCGCTGTCCTACCTGGTCGTGATCCTGTTCCTGAGCGCGGCCCCGGTGTGGAAGCCGCCGGTAACGGCGTGGTGGGCGGCGCGCGCTCCGGCAGCCCGCCTGGCCGCCGGGCTCGCGCTCATGTTGGTGGTCGGTCTGGTCGGCTTCGTCCTTCGTGAGGTCTCTCCCGACACCTTCGCCCGCTTCTCGAGGGAAGAGGGGCTGTGGGAGCCGCTCACGCTGGTGCTCTATGTCGGCTCGGCGAGCCTCCTCCTACGGCCCCGGGGGGAGCCGGACGAGGCCGCCCGCAGGCACCTGCTCCTCCTCGGCGGGGCCTTCGTGCTCTTCACGCTCGAGGAGATCGACTACTTCGGCATCTTCGGAGGTGTCATCGGGCGCGTCGACGGGATCTACGTCGGCTCGCTCCACGACCTCATCCAACTCTGGAAGGCGAACCTGCTCGCCGTCCCGGTCGTGATCATCCTCGGCGCCGGGAGTGTGGCGGCGCTTGCCTGGCTCCTGAGCCGTGGATACGTCCAGCCGCGCCGCCTTCTGGGCATCCCATGCTCGTCCCAGGCCGTGTGGCTCACCCTCGGGGTCGGGTTCCTCCTGCTCGCCGCGGCCGAAGAAGCCGCGATCGCGGGCGTGAGCTTCGGGCTTCCGACGCCCGAGGAGCTCATCGAGCTGCTCGGAGCAATCGCACTGTCCGGATTCGCCCTGGAGGCACATGCGGCGAACGGGTCCGCAGCGCCTCGCCCCATCGGCCGGGAATCTCCAAGGTCGGCCGGCGACCTCCAGAGTTGGTCTGGGACCACCACCTGAGGGGGGGAGGGCGATGGGCCCGCGGGGCGCATGCAGCCCGATGTCCTCGAGCGGCCCGGACAGCGCCCCACGGGGTGGTCTTGGCCGGACCGCGCTCCGGGCCTACTCCCCGACGATGCCCCTCGGCGCGGCGCTCACCCCGGATCCCGCTCGAGGAGAGCCTTGAGGTTGCGCCCTTCCTCCTGCATGTGCCGGCGCAGCGTCTCGAGCCGCTTGCCGAGCAGGCGGGCGAGCATCGGGTCGAGGAGGCGACTCAGGAGCGGCAAGTTCCAGCCGAAGGTCAGCTCGGCCGCGAAGCGCACGCCACCGTCGAGCCCGGCGAGGCGGAAGGCTCCTCGCATGCCGGGACCGATCCGGTACCGGATCTCGCGGTCCGGCCGGACCTCGGTGATCCGTAACCGCAGCCGGTGACGCGTACCGTGGAGCACCTCCTCCACGGCGAGCACGGCGCCTGCCTCGCCGGGCTGGCCGTCGATCCATTGGGCGCGCCTGTGATCTGGATGCCAGTCCCGGTAGTGGAGGTCGATCCTCGACAGGAACGCGAACGCCTCTTCCGGCGCCGCCCGGATCTCGACCTCGTCCCGCAGGACGATCACGGCCGCCCCTCCGCGAAGACTCGCAAGGTGACGTCTTCCGGGATCAGCGCCGCGCCGGCGTCAGCGTCAGCGGCTGATACAGCTCCACCGGAGCGGGAAAGCGCTCACTCGGCAGCCACCGATACAGGAGATCGCTCGCCAAGCCCCTCAGCACCTCGTCCCAGCATCGATCTCCCGTTCCCGCGGTGACCTCGACCGACGACACGCGTCCTGTCGCATCGACCTCCAACCGCACCTCGCCCCCGGCCTCCTCGCGCGCAAGCCAGTCGTGAGCTTCGCAACCGGCCGGCGGCGGAACCAGGCGCGAGGCTCTCAGAACCCTCGTGTCCGGCTCCCTGGCCGCCGCCCCATCCGCCCGTACGATGGCCGGCGGGCCGAAGAAGGCGTCGACGGCGACGCTGCCCCACGCCGGCACGCGCGGACCAACCAGCTCCGTCCCCCCTCCTGCCAGGGGCTCGGCGCGATACCACGGCACGAAGATCAGAACGACCGCGTGGAAGAGAACGGCGATGCCGAAGGACCAGCGCAAGACGCGGCGGTGCCGCCGTCGCAGCTCCGCTGATCTGGTCTCCATCTCCTGCCTCCGCGGGGGTTCGCCGGCGAGCCGGTCGGAAAAGTCACGCACCGGGCCACCGGAAGCAAAGACCGCACGGCCCGACCCGCCGCTCAGCCGCGAAGCCGCCAGCTCTCGGATCTNNGATCTAGGCTGATCGCAGCAGATCGAGCAGGCCGTCGGGATAGAGCGGCTCCGTCAGGGGCCCGCTCAGGTCCAACCAGCGAGCGGCCCCGTCCCAGATCGCCTCGTGGAGCGGGATCTCGCTCTGCTCGTAGAGACGGGACTCGGCGAAGCTCGCGTCGAAGACGAAGACGACCTCGTGCCCCGGCTCGCCACGGTACGTGAAGAAGTTCTCCAGGACCCCCAGTCGGCGCGCATCGACGATTTCGACCCCGAGCTCTTCTCGAAGCTCGCGCCGCAGCGCGGCTTCCGCCGTCTCCCCGAAGTCGATGGCACCCCCGACGGGCCGCACGAAGAACTCCCTCTTCACGTCGTCGAATCCGCGCCCGACCAGGATCTTCGTCCCGTGGCGAAACACGCAGATCGACAGGAGTCGGATGGAGGGCAAGCAGGCTGCTCCACAGGGGCTGCGGGGACAACGGTGACAGACCTGAGCGTCTCGCGATTCTGCGGTCCGGCTTTCCCCGTGACAACTCGCGCGTCAGGCCGAGCTTCGGGGGCCGGAGCGATCGTCGGCGCCTCCCCGGTCCCGACTCCGGTCACCCCTGACTCGGTCCCGCCGGGGGATTGGCGTGCCGGCCGCTCGCTGGCGCCGCTCGAGGGTCGGCACGAAGTTGTCCAGCGCCGGGCCAGCAGCGACGGGCGCGGAGCCCACCCGCCGGGATCGGTTGGCGATGTGGATCTGACGATTCGGCAGGACGACCTCACCGGCGCGAGAATCGCGGCGCTGCTCCGCGAGCACCTCGAGGACATGCGCCGGATCACGCCGCCGGAGAGCGTCTACGCGCTCGATCTCGACGAGCTGCGGGCGCCGGAGATCACCTTCTGGTCCGCCTGGGACGACGGCGAGCTCGTGGGGTGTGGCGCCCTCAAGGAGCTGGACGCGCGGCACGGCGAGATCAAGTCGATGCGCACCGCCCGGGCGCGACGCCGCAGGGGCGTCGCCGCCCGAATCCTGGAGCACATCATCGAGGAGGGGAGGCGACGGGGCTACGAGTCCCTCAGCCTGGAGACGGGCTCGACCGAGGCCTTCGGGCCGGCACGGGCGCTCTATGCGCAGTACGGCTTCGAGCGCTGCGGACCTTTCGGCGAGTACGGAGAAGATCCGCACAGCCTCTTCATGACCAAGGCTCTGTAGCGAGGAGCGCTCCCCTCGCCCGTGACCATCACGGCGTCGGGGCCCACTGAACGCCGACCGCCGGCCGGGACGCGCGATGGGCCATGACGGCAAGGCGCGCGCTGCCCGTTGAGCGACGACGCGGGAGCCCTGCGCGGCGCGGTACAAGACGCTAGGTTCCGGGCGGTCATGTGAACCGTCTTGACCTTCGGGGCGAGGACGATGGAGAGTCTGCGTGGGCGGCTGCTGATCTCCAGCGGCAGCCTATACGATCCCAACTTCCGCCACACCGTCGTCCTGATCGGGGTGCACAACGCCGACGGCGCGCTCGGCGTCGTCTTGAACCGAGCGCTCGACGTGACGGTTCGCGAGGCCCTCCCGGCGCTGAGCGACCTGGTGCCGGCCGACGCACCCCTCTTCGAGGGGGGGCCGGTCCAGCCGACGAACCCGGTTCTCATCGCCGAGCTCACCAGCCCCGAGCTGGCCGACATCCCGGTGCTCGGCTGCGTGGGCTTCCTGGTGGGCCAGATCTCGGCGGAGATCGAGCCGGACATCGTTCGCGCCCGTGTGTTCGCCGGCTACTCCGGGTGGGGGCCCGGCCAGCTCGAGGCGGAGATGGAGGAAAGAAGCTGGATCATCGAGCCGGCCCTCGAGGAGGACGTGTTCACGGACACCCCCGACCTTCTGTGGAGTCGGGTGCTCGAGCGCAAGGGACCGCAGTACCGCACGCTGTCCCGCATGCCCTACGACCCGTCCATGAACTGACGCCTGAGCGTGTCGGATACGATGCGGGCGATGGCGGCGATCGACGATGGGATCGAGCTCGTCGAGATTCCCAGGCCGGCCCCGGGCACGGGCGAGGTGCTCGTGGGGGTGGTGGCCTCGGCACTCAACCCGGCGGACGAGAAGGTCTTGAACGGCGACTTCGCTGGACGCTTCTTGCATGCGAGGACCTCACCACTGGTCCTCGGGTGGGACTTCGCCGGAACGGTCGCCGCGCTGGGTGCCGGAGTGACCGACGTCGGGGAGGGTATGGAGGTCTGGGGTCATCTCGCGTATTCCCCTTCCGAGCGGCAGGGCGCCAACGCGGAGTACGTCACGGTGCCCCGTGCCGCGCTCGCGCGCCTACCCGAAGGTGTGCCGCTGCACGTGGCGGCAGCCGCGGCCACCATCTCCATGACGGGCCTGCAGTCCCTCCGAGACCTCGGAAGGCTGAGCGAGGGAGGCCACGCGCTCGTCATCGGCGCGGGTGGGGGCGTCGGTTCGGTGGCTGTCGGGATCGCCAAACGCCTGGGCGCTCGCGTCACGGCCGTCTGCGGCACGAAGGACGTCGAGCGCGTTCACGCTCTGGGGGCCGATCACGTCATCGATCGAAGTCGCTCCGATCCCTTCGACGCCGAAGCGGCGTACGACGTGGTGTTCGACACCCCGGCGGCCTATTCGTTCGGGCGATGCGCGAGCACCCTGCGGGGCGGCGGCACCTACGTGACCACGCTTCCGGGTGGAGCTCTCGTGAGCGGAGTGCTGCACGCCCTGTTCACGTCGAAGCGGTGCCGGTTCGTTCGGGTCCAGTCGAAGCGGGCCGACCTCGAGCTTGTCGGCAGCTGGCTGCGCGAGGGGCTTCCCGTACCGGTCGACTCGCGCCACCGGATCCGCGACCTCGCGTCCGCCCTCGCGCGCCACCGGGATCCCGGCCGGGCCGGAAAGGTCGTCATCGACGTCGACGGGGCATGGCCAGCGTGAGGGCTTGGGCGTGCGCGTGGGCAGGTGGAGCTCGGGGCTGCCCGGCCGGCGGTCGCAGCGGAAGCGCGGGCGAGGTCGTCGGCTCGTGACGCTCGAGCCTGCGGACGGCAGGGGCGTGGGGCGAGCCGAGTCGTGGCCGTGGGGGCCGCTGCGCTCATGGTACGCCGCGGGAAGGTTGTACTTCGTTCTGCGGCTCGCAGCCGTCGGTGCGGTCGCCGGACTGGTCGCCTGGACGCTGGTCCTGGTCCTGCACCTGCTCTTCGGCGTCAGCCGGCCCGGCGTCCTGGCCCTGATCCTCGCGGTACCCAGGGGGGCCCTGTTCGGTGCGATACTGGCCCTGGGTCTCGCCGCCTACTGGGATCGGCACCCGAGTCGGGAGACGCGGCCGCGCTGACCCGAGGGTCGGGCCACCGCGAGCGACGTCGGCCGAAGGAGGCGGATGCCGAAGCACGTCCGCGGCGCGCCGCCCGCTTGCAAGGCATGAGCTTTGCGATGCAAAGTGTGTCGTCGACGATGCGGATGGCGCGATTGGTGACGTGCAGAGCCCGGAGGGTTTGTCGTGAAGAGTTGGCTCAGACGCATCCGTGGGGCGATCGGCATGGGCCTGACCTGGGCAGTCGCGTGGTTCCTCGCCGGCGTCATTCTCCTGCTCATCGTCGGGGTCGGCGCCGCCGACGTGCCGTTTCCCCTCGGATTCGGCCTGCTCGGCTTCCTTGCCGGGATCACGTTCTCCGGAGTCCTCGGGCTGGTCGAAGGCCGTCGCAGGTTCGATCAGATGTCGCTTCCGCGCTTCGCCCTGTGGGGAGGCGTCGGAGGCCTCGTGTTCTCCGGGCTGTTCGTGGGGGCGGCAGCCCTCGGAGCCGGCGCCCTGCTGGTGTTGGCCCCCGTGTTCGCCGTGGCGGGCGCGAGCTGCGCGGCTGGCTCGTTGGCGCTCGCCCGAATGGCGGAGGACCGGGAGTTGCTCGACGCCGGCTCCGACGTCGCCGAGACCGGTCTCACCGAGGATGAGACGCGGCGGTTGCTCGGAGAGGGTTGACGGAGTGGAAACCCGGCCGACCCCTACCGCGTCTTGATGGTGCCGGGCCCAAGTGTCGAAGGCGGCAGCGCGGACGAGGGTCAGCCCCCCGTGGCGCGCCCCCGTTACCTGGGCCGGCTACACCCCCATGGACGAATTGATTCAGAACATGATCGCGAACGGGTGCACGATCCTCGTGTGCCCACCGTGCGCCAAAGCCCGCGGCCTGTCGGAGGGCGACCTCCTGGACGGCGCGATCATTACCGGCTCCGGAGCGATGCACGAGCCGATCAAGGAAGGGGCGGCCACCCTGAGCTTCTAGCAGCCCGCGCGAGGGCCACCACACCGGTGCAGAGGTGTCCTTAGAAGATCGCCAGCGGATTGACCGGCGAGCCGGACGCCCCCTCGAGTCGAAGGGGGGCCGCGACGAACATGAAGGTCCATCTGCCGACCAGGGATGCGGTCTCGGCGAGCGCCTCCAGATCCAGGTTGTCGAACAGGGGCATGCCCATGCCGACAAGCGCCAATTGATGGAGGGGGTCACCGACACCCTCCACGACGGACGGGGTGCGATCGTTCGCTGCGTCGCCGCCCAGGGCGGCAACCCCCCGGGCATGAAGCCACAATGCGGCCGATGGATGGACTCCCGCCGACGATTCCCGGACCGACCAAGGCCCCTGCACGGCCTCGCGGCGCCAACGGCCGGTGCGCACCATGAGCACGTCGCCCTCCGACACGCGAATCCCGGCCCGCTCCTCCCAGGCTTCGAAGTCCTCGGCGGTGATGAGCTCGCCTGGCTCCAGGAACTCCACACCGCGCAGCGCGGGCACGTCCACGAGCACGCCGCGGCCCACGATCCCCTTCTGCATGACTCCGATGCCGAGTCGAGTCGCTCCGCTCTCGGTCAAGACGTCCAGCCGGTTCCCGTTGTAGAAGGCGCTGTCGAACGCGAAGTGCGAGAGCGCATCGACGTGGGAGTAAGCCCAGCCATGGTACAGGATCTCGAGCTGGTCGAGCGCCGCCGTGCTCGCTCCGAGCGGGGCAACGATGTGTTGGACCTGCAGCGGCTGGATCGAGTTCTGGTTGGGGCCCGCCGACAACGGGTGCGCAAGCGAGACCGTGATCCCGTCCGTGACCGACGCCGCGGCTGCGCGGCGAAGCTCCGGCGTGATCAGGTTCAGCGTGCCGAGCTCATCCCCGGCCCCCCAGCGGCCCAGGTTGGAGACTCGCTCCACCCACGATCTGAGCGTGTCCGCGCTCACGGCCGCCTGTCCGAGCGCCGGCGCGGAAGGGCACGCCAGGAGTAGCATCACGGCACAACAGCGGAACCAGGTCATCGGCTTCTCCACCGCCTCGGGGTCGTGAGGACCAACGCTCGCGTTTCGGCTGCCGACCCAGCATGCCGACCGCGACAACGGCGTGCAAGCCGAATCCGAACGGAGCCATCCGGCCCCCATGCCTGTTTGGCTTCCCTCCCCGTCCTTGTACTTTGCAGGGCAAAGCCGTGTCGGGGCTCCACCTTCGACGGTCGCTCCAGCGCAGCCTCGTGGACCACGCCGGGCAGGATGAAGACTTTGCTGAAACGGATCCGCGGCGCTCTCGGGATGGCCCTGACGTGGGCAACCGTGGGTTTCGTGGCCGGGATGGGCATCGAGGCGATTCACAACGTCTGGCCCAACCCGGTCGGCTCCGCCGTCGACATCTGGCCGGCGGCGCTGGCCTACCCAGGCTTCGTCGGTGGCCTGGCCTTCTCGGCGGTCCTGGGCATCGCGGCTCGCCGGAGGAGATTCGACGAGTTGTCGTTGCCGGGAGTCGCGGCCTGGGGCGCGGCGGGCGGCCTGCTCGTGGCGCTCATCCCGGCCGCCATGGTGATCCTCGGCCTGGCGACGCCCAACGTCCCACTGTGGCGGATCACGCTCGCGCTCGCCGGGGCTTTTTCGGTGGGAGGCGCCATCGCGGCCTCCGCCTCGCTCGTCCTCGCCCGCATGGCGGAGGACCGTGAGCTGCTCGACGACGGTCGTGACGTGGCCGGCGCGGGGCTCACCGAAGTGGAGAAGCGCGAGCTGCTCGGCGATCGGAGCTGAGCTCCGGGTTCCCTACGATGCCACCACCCCGAACAGCCGTCCCACGCCGGCCGTCAGCACCATGGCGAGAGCGCCCCAGAACGTCACTCTCGCCGCCCCCCTGAGCGCATCCGCCCCTCCGACCTGCGCAGCGAGGCCACCGAGAAGCGCGAGAAGAAGGAGGGACGCAGCCGACACCAGGGGGATCAGCAACCGCGGAGGCGTCACGAAGGTGACGACGAGGGGCAGGCCTGCGCCCACGGCGAAGCACGCAGCCGACGCGAGAGCCGCCTGAACGGGTCGGGCGCTGTGGGTCTCGGTCAACCCCAGCTCATCCCGGGCGTGGGCGCCGAGCGCGTCGTGAGCCATCAGCTGGCTCGCGACCTCCTCAGCCAGGCTACGCTCCAGACCTCTGCCCTCGTAGATGGTGGCGAGCTCGTCGTGCTCGGAGTCCCGGTCGTCGGCGAGCTCTCGCCGCTCCCGCCGGAGGTCAGCGCGCTCCGTGTCGGCCTGCGAGCCTACCGAGACGTACTCACCCGCCGCCATGGACATGGCCCCCGCGACCAGTCCCGCGACGCCCGCCGCCAGCACGGCGCTCCGGCCCGCTTCCGCCGAGGCGACTCCGACGATGAGACTCGCCGTGGAGACGATACCGTCATTGGCCCCCAGGACCGCCGCACGAAGCCAGCCGATCCGCTGGGCAAAGTGTCTTTCGCTCGCCCGTTCCACCTTTGGATTCCGCCTACGCCGGCACCGCACGGCCGGCGTTGCTGTTGCTCGACGTTTCGTGGGAAGCCCATCCGGCCGGCACCTGAGCCGCGGCGACCAGCTCTGTCATCCCGGGACACGCTGTCCCGCCGACTTCGCGGTCAGAGGATACGGTCCGAGACCATGTTCCGGAACCAGGGCACGAGCCGGCGCGCTGCGGGCCAGCGCTTCGGCATCCCCCTCAGCGTGACGCGATCTCGAAGCCGAGGGCCCGCACCGTCTCTCTGTCGAGCGCGCGACCCTATCGATTAGCATAGAAGAGAGGAAACATCAGTGGCCACCGACGGAACAGCTGCCCACCGACTCAGCCCGGTCGAGCGGTCCGGCCCTCGATCGCTTCTCCTGCCTTTCTCCGCCGGCCTTCCGTATTCATGACCGCGTCACCGACCGTCAGCATCGTGATCCCGATGTTCAACTCGGCGGAGTGGATCACGGACACGCTGGACAGCGTGCTGAGGCAGAGCTACCCACCCGAGGAGCTCGAGCTGCTCGTGCTCGACGACGGGTCGACCGACGACAGCGTGGCCCTGGCCAGGGAATTTCTCAGCGACCACTCGATGAGTGGCGCTCTGATCCCGAGTGATCGCAACCGCGGAGTGGGATCGACGAGGAACGCCGGCTGGCGGCGAGCGAGAGGTGAATGGATCCAATTCCTGGACTCCGATGACCTGCTCGGACCCTCGAAGATCGACGTGCAGGCCCGGGTAGCCGTGCAGTCGCCCTCGGACGTTGCGGTCGTCTTTTCGCGCTGGCAGCATCTGGAGCTTCGAGAGGGAAGGTGGCAGCCGGCCGCACCCATCGTGTCACCAGCCGTCGAGGACGAGACCGTCGTCAGCATCCTCGAGGACCTGTACTTCGGGTACGTCGGGCCGACCCTCATGAGGCGATCCGTCCTGGAGGCGGTCGGGGGCTTCGACGAGTCCTTGAGGCTCGGCGAGGACCTGGACCTCATGTTGCGAATCGCGCTGGGAGAGTGGCGCTTCCGGGAGGCTCCGTCGGAAGAGCCCATCTTCTTCTATCGCCGTACGCCGGGATCCCTCTGGCAGAGGTCCGAGAAGATGGTCGCGCCGACCTGGAACCACCACCGGGCGTTGAGAGCCGTGGAGTCCTCCCTTCGAAAGAAACACGCGGGGGACCTTCCTGAGCGGGCCCGCGCCCCCTTGGCTGTGCGCTACTCTCTGCGACTCGATCACCTCTTCGAATGGGACCGCGAGGCGTTCCGGACGACGGTGGGGTGGATTCGCCGTCTGGGCTTCGCCTCGCCTCCGGGAACCCCTCGTGCCTGGAGAGTCGTCTCCCGCCTCCTCGGCTACGAGAGGACGCATGTCTTGAGACGTTCGTGGCGACGCGTGACGCGTCGGTTGGTGTCGGGTCTCCGCGCTGGAGCACGTGTTGTCGAAAAGGTCTAGGCCCGGCCCCGACGGTCGAGCGCGCGCTGGGCGAGCTTTCCGGGCCCTCTCGTCAACCGGCTGATCCCGTCTTCCCTCTTCCCCGACCCCTTGACGGCCTTTTCCCACTACCGTGATGAAGCTCCATTACTACAAGGATCCGAACGGCAACTTCGGCGACGACCTCAACCCCTGNNGGGTGCAGGAGCCGCCGCGGATACCCTGTTCTTGGGAATCGGCACCCTTCTCAACGAGGAGGTTCCCGAATCACCCAGGCGAAAGTTGGTCTTCGGCACTGGGGCTGGATACGGGAGTCCGCCATCCATCGGACCCGAGTGGCACTTCTTCTGCGTTCGAGGGCCACTCACCGCTCGAGCGCTCGGCCTGCCGCCCAGCTTCGCGGTCACCGATGCGGCGATTCTCGTTCGCGAGTTCGTCGCACCTGCCAGCGGCAAGCCCTCGAATGCCGCGTTCATGCCCCATCACCGATCCGCGGAGTGGGGTGACTGGGAGTCGGTGTGCGCGCGAGCCCGCATGACCTACATCGACCCTGCCGCTCCGGTCGAAGACACTCTGGACAAGATCCGCTCCTCCCGCCTGCTGATCACGGAAGCCATGCATGGCGCCATCGTTGCCGACGCCCTCCGGGTACCGTGGATTCCCGTCCGCACGAACCCGGGCGTCCTCGAGTTCAAGTGGCAGGACTGGACCGCATCCCTCGATCTGGAGCACGAGTTCCACGCGCTGCCACTCCTCGACAGGGCCGCAAGCAGCCGACTGAGAGCGCGAGCGCGCATTTGTGCGAAGGAAGTCGCCATCGCGCTGCGTCTTCGCTGGCTGATGCGTTTTGCCCGCCCCCTGCTGAGCTCCGACAAGGTGCTCGACCGGGTCTACAGCGAGAAGCTGGAGCGCCTGGAGGCATTGAGGGCGTGGAAGAAGGAACGCCCTGCCGGGTAGCGGTTCCGCTCTGCGCTCCCCTTCCGGAGGGCGCGGTGCGCGGATCCTGCTCGACCGCCCGAAGCCGCACGGAGGATACGCCATGAAGGACCGTGGACCTCTCGAGCTCATGGAGTCCGCGTGGGCTGCCCGAAGAGCCTCTTTCGATCTTTCCGACGCGGAGCGCAGGGCGGCCGTCGAAGCGGTCCGAACGGATCTCGACAGGGCCGCGACGATGCTGCGTGGGCGGGACGAGGCGGTGCTCTACGCGCACGCGCTTCACCTCCGTGCCCACGTCGAGCTCGACGTCGGGGACGTGGAACGCGCTGCTGAGCTTTGGAGCGAGGCGGTTGCCGTGCTCCGTGTGACAGGTGACCCGCTGCAACTCGCTCACAAGGTCCGGCACCTCGGTGATCTCGAGCGGGGGCGCGGTCGCCTCGGGGAGGCGGAGGCGCACTACGCCGAGGCACTCGGTCTGTACCGCGCACATGGCGGATCGCTCGACCTGGACTTCGCCAACGCTGTCAACCGGATGGCGCTCGTCAAGGAGGCAATGGGTGATACCGCCGAGGCACGTGAGCTCTGGCGCGAAGTGAGGGAGCGCTATGGCGCTCTGGGTCTTCAGGAGGGTGTGGGGGAGGCGGAGCGACACCTCGCCGACCTCGGCTGATCGGGGGCTTCGGCGGTCGGACGAGACGTCCTGACCGGCTCGCGCCGCGGCTGCTCGACCGTCCCCGATCGCGCGTGCCCCGGTCTTCCGACCCGGCTTCGGGCGGAGTCGCTCAGCCCCTCGTGGAATCGACTATTCCCGATCGATCAGTTGTTGGCCGTGATGGCGAGCGCGCCCAGGAACCCTCGGACAACTCCGTTTCCGAAGGACCGTTCAGCGCCACGACTCGACATACGCGCGATGGCGGCGCGATCCGCCTCGATCCCCGAAGTCGCTGGACCGAGCCGCTCGGTGACCACCGCGCCCTCGTACCATCCCCTCAGCCAAAGTCCGATCTCTCTGGGGGGCTTTGCCTTTTCCCCGAAACGCATGCCGACCGCGGCTCCGATCGCGTACCCGGCGAGAAAGCCCTTGCCGCGCACAGGTTGGTGACGCAAGGACGAGGAAGCGATCTCCGGAGAGCTCGGTGCCGTCTCGACACGCGGCAGCACCCAGAGTCGCGAGTCGCTGAGGTGGGGCGACAATGACGCCACCTGCGCAGCGAGGGACGTCGAAGAGATCATGAGCGAGGCCGCCGCCAGAATCCAGCAAGGTCGCTTCATCAGACACCGGGATTGAAGGCAACGACTCCTGTCGTATCGTCGGCGGGTCTGGTCGTTGCCGCAAGTGCCGGCTGGCGGAGCCCGGACCCTACCTGCTGCACCGTCCCTCCTCCGCGGACAGCAGACAGCTTCTCTCAGGCATCCTCCGCGACGACCTCGGGCGCTCCGGTACATCGCGACGGGCAGCCGGGCCAGTCGCTTCCACGGAAACGGCCGCTGAGAAGGCCGAACACATATGCGACTCGAAAGATGGCGGCTTGAATCGGACGTGGCATG